>Ga0207421_10006754_pt1 | contig 12414 bp, 10 predicted proteins | sample SodLakKL_010_SED_4_FD_187542 | JGI IMG/M metagenome (GOLD analysis project Ga0207421, IMG submission 187542) | Alkaline sediment microbial communities from Lake Tanatar, Kulunda Steppe, Russia - 8KL_010_SED (SPAdes) (version 2) | ecosystem: Environmental > Aquatic > Non-marine Saline and... | reverse complement strand
CCAGCCAGCCGGATGAAATACGCTGCCTGCCCGGTATGCATCCCTTCCCCCTGAATCGTATAAAAATGTTCCATTACAGGATAACGGGTCCGGGTCCGGTCTGCGGTTTCCGTTTGTCGGGTAATATCAGCCTCTGCTTCTTTCATGGTACGTTGTGTGATGGATATTGCGTCTTGCTGCGGAGTACGTTGTGTGATGTCATAGCACTTGGTTATGGACCACAATGTGCATTGTGGTCATTGCGCCTGACTGCGAAACAGCCGGTTATCAGCCACTTATACTACGGATAACAAGATACAAAATTTCGCAGTGATCACGGTTCCCAATAATGGCATTCCAGTTCGACACGGCCCAGTTCATCAAAAGTGACACCTTCTGCCCGCAACAATTGCTCCATCGTATCCCCTCCAAACCAGGTTTTTCCGGTCAGCTCTCCCTTCCGGTTGACAACCCGATGGCACGGCAGCATCCCCGCCCCGGATTCCAGCGTTTTGTTGAGCGCCCATCCGACCATCCGTGAGCTTCTGCCGGTCCCAAGATGCCGGGCGATGGCACCATATGTGGTCACCTTCCCTTTGGGTATCCGGGCGACCACGTCATAGACCCGTTCAAAAAAATCAGTATTTGTATTTGCGGCACTCATTCCGATCGGGTGGATTTCATCCGTTGAACACCAATTCAAGTTGACGATCAGCAGAAGTGTCACGTCCCGGGATTTTTCGGGCCAGTGCCAATGTCTCCCGGCCCAGGCTCCGGTAGAGCTGATCCCACTCCGGAATCGCCTTCAATAAAGTGAGATGCTTTTCGATGGATCCGGTATCTCCGCGAACAACCGGTCCGGTAAGAACCTCATCGGGCGGGGCGTTAAGCAGCGCATCAACCGTTTGGGTAACGATCGGTCCGAACAGCTCCCGGCTGCGTACCTCCACATGGTGCTCTTTCAAGACTTTTTGTGCTCCGAAAAAGAGCGCAGCGTAGTAATTGCAGACCAGGACCGCCGCCAGATGAATGGCCATTTTCTGCTGCTCATCAACGACAAGCGGACGTGCCCCCAAAACCTGGACAACATGCTTGAGCTCGCCGCACAAATCCGGATCGCCCTGCAATGTCACGAAACAACGATCAAAAGCACTTTGCCGGTTCTTTTTGTGAAACGTCTGGACCGGATGAAACGCGGCAACGGATGCCCCGCAATCGGCAAGAGGCCGGAGCACATCCGCCGGTGTGGCGCCGGAGGTATGCACCCAGGCGGATCCGCTCAGGTCAGGAAACCGATCTGCCAGTTTTTTGGCAACTACGGCAATCTGATCATCGGGAACCGCAAGAAATACCAGGTCGCCAAGCTGATTCCGTTCCTCCGGAAACGTACCGTAAAGCCGGGTACCGGTCTCTTCGGCAAGTTTCCTGCAAGACGCTTCCGACCTGTTGAAAAGGCTGTGCACACGATACCTTTTGTGATGCAGGCGCGATGCCAGAGCGGTGCCGAGCCGGCCGGTTCCAATGACCGTAAATCCGCCGGGAAACTGCTGTTTGCCTAACTTATGTTGTGTCATGTTGGTTTTGCGGTTTTTCCTGGTGATGAAAGGCCACCGCCACCCAGTGATCCCGGAACAGGAACGATGCCACCGTCAGGGTATCACCGTTGATTTGTGCCTGAAAGAGGTAATCGTTGGTCATCTCCAGTTTAATTTTATTCATCGCAACCCGCAAACCGGTACCTAAATATTTCAGTACGGCTTCCTTGACGGTCCAGATGCGAATTCCACACAACTCCTCCGGCAGATTACCCTGCTCGCCGGGATGAATCATTCGGTTGCGGAGGGAAGGATGTAACGGACGGCAACACGGTTCTACATCAATGCCGGTCTCCCCGTTGGTATGAAGCGCACAAACCAGCAAGCTGCTGCAATGGGAAATACTGATGCCTACCTCCTCTCCGTCGAGAATACCGTACGGTTTACCCGTTTCATGCTTTTTCAACTCAAATCGCTCCGGATCAAAACCCTCATGGACAATCAGCTGCTCCAGTACGGAAACCACATCTGCGGGGCTTTTCGGTTTCTTGCCCTGACGAAATACACCTTCAGCGGCTATCAGAACACATCCTGACGGCAGCGTTACCGGAACATATGAATTCAATATCCATTCCACGGAAAAAACCTCTCCATACACGTGATTATCGCAATTTTTGCAGCTTCGTAACCTTCAGGGTAACCGGAAACTGTAACAGCCGAAATATACAAAACTAAGTTGAGTATCTCGCACCGGCAAGATATCCGTAAACCATATTTCCGGGTGATCTCCCCCTCGTCCGGCCGAAAAACATCCCGTTGAAATATTCCCGTTTTTTTGCCGCCAATTCCTTAGTTTTAACACCTGTGGCCAATTGCCATTCGCAACAGCAAACGGGACCCTGGCAAACCTGAAACGCCGACTTTCACAACGGAAGCGCAACCCGGCCATACCATGAACAATCCCGGATCACCTAAACCGCTTTTTGACATTCTCCATGAAAGAAACCGAACTGAGCCTGACCGAACAGGCACGTTTCCGCCACGAAAAACTGGACGAAATCCGAAAACTGGGTTTCGACCCCTACCCGCATGATTTCAAAACCGATCACCATGCCCGCCAGATCAAGGAGTCCGCTGAACTAAACGAAGGTGAGGAAGCGAATCGAAAACGAATTAGCATCGCCGGCCGGATTATGACCCGCCGCATTATGGGGAAAGCATCGTTTTTCAACCTTCAGGATCAGTCTGGCATCATCCAGGTCTATATCCGACGGGATGATGTCGGCGTGGAGACATACAACACCCTCTTCAAAAAGCTGATTGATCTGGGCGATATTGTCGGTGTCAGCGGGTTTGTCTTCACAACCAAAACCGGCGAAATCACGGTACATGCCGAGTCATTTCAACTGCTCACCAAAACCCTGAGTCCGCTGCCGGTGGCCAAAGAGGTCGAGGATGAACAGGGTAATAAAGTGATCTACGACGCTTTCTCCGATAAAGAGCACCGCTACCGCCAGCGCTATCTGGACCTGGTTGTCAATCCAGAGGTCCGCGAGGTTTTCATCCAGCGTACCCGAATGATTCAGGCCATGCGCGATTACATGAACAATATGGGATACCTGGAGGTGGAAACCCCGATCCTCCAGCCGATTTACGGTGGCGCGGCCGCCCGTCCGTTTGAGACGCATCACAACGCCCTGGACATGAAACTCTATCTGAGGATTGCCAATGAGTTGTATCTCAAGCGGTTAATTATCGGTGGATTTGAGGGGGTGTACGAATTCGCCAAGGATTTCCGCAACGAAGGCATGAGTCGGTTCCATAACCCGGAATTCACCCAGGTGGAGCTTTATGTCGCCTACAAGGATTACGAATGGATGATGAGTTTCGTCGAGCAGATGATCGAGCAGGTGGTCAAAACCCTTCATGGAACCACAAAGATCACGGTTGGCGATAATGAGATCGACTTCAAGACACCATGGCGCAGAATCCCGATGCTTGAGGCTATTCAGGAAGAGACCGGTAAAGACCTGTCGACCATGAGCGAAGACGAAATCCGCTCGGCGGCCCGTGAGCTGCATGTTCCGGTTGATGAAACGATGGGTAAAGGCAAACTGATTGACGAAATATTCGGCGAAAAAGTGGAGCATAAACTGATCCAGCCAACGTTCATTACCGACTACCCGATCGAAATGAGTCCGCTCGCCAAAAAACACCGCACAAAAGAGGGACTGGTGGAACGGTTTGAGCTTATGTGCAACGGAAAGGAGCTCTGCAATGCATTTACCGAGCTGAACGACCCGGTGGATCAGCGTCAGCGCCTGGAAGAGCAGGCCCGGTTACGCTCGGAAGGTGATGATGAGGCGATGGTGGTTGACGAGGATTTCCTGAAAGCGCTGGAGTACGGAATGCCGCCGACCGCCGGACTCGGCATCGGCATCGACCGGCTGGCGATGATTCTCACCAACCAGGATTCGATCCGGGACGTCCTCTTTTTCCCGCATATGAGACCCGAATAATCCATGAATTTCAAGTGGTTCCTTGCATACCGCTATTTCCGCGGCCGCTCGACAGGCAGTTCTTTTTTGTCGTTCATAAAAATCATGGCGGTCGCCGGTGTTGCCATCGGTGCAGCCGGACTTTTGATTTCGCTCTCGATCGTACACGGTTTTAAATCGGTCATCCAGGAGAAAATCCTCGGTTTCGGAACCCAGATTTCGGTAATGACCTTCAGCGATGATCCCATCTTCCGTGGTGATACACTCACGGTTTTCCTGGAGACGCTGGATGGCATAGAAGAAGCCCAGTCCGTTGTCTACTCCCAGGGCATGGTACAGACCCGCGATTTTGTCGAAGGAAGTTTCATAAAAGGGGTAGATGCCGAAGGGGACCTCTCTGACATCCGGAACTACATCCGCGACGGATCCTACTACCTGGGAAAAGACGATGATGGGCTTCCGGGCGCAGTCATCGGCGCGCGCCTGGCCCGCAACCTGAATGCCACAACCGGCAGTGTTCTTACCGCCTACGCGATCCGGGGCATGCCATCCCCCCTCAACCTGCCGCAGATCCGGCAGTTTCACGTTTCGGGAATCTACCACACCGGCATCGACCAGTTTGATGACGTGCTGGTGCTGGTTGACCGGGAATACACCCGGGAACTGTTCGAAATTCCCCATCCCAAAGCGACCCAGGTAGAGCTGCGGGTCAGCGACATTTCCCGCATCGACGAGATTCAGGCAATGCTCGATGACCGCCTGCCCTTTCCATACTATTCCGAGACAATCTACGAACGCTACCGGAGCATCTTTGCCTGGATCAACCTGCAGGAGCAAACAATTCCGTTTGTCATTGCGGTGATGATCATTGTCGCCGCGTTCAACCTGATCGGCACGGTTCTGATCATGGTCCTTGAGCGCACCCGCGACATCGGAATCCTGAAAACCATGGGCGCCGATGATAAAAGTGTGCGGTCGATCTTTCTTATCGAGGGGATCATCGTTGGAGTGATGGGGCTTGTCATCGGAATCCTTCTGTCGCTGGCATTCTATGTTATCCAGGATACCTGGCAAATCATCCCACTGCCCGAGGAGAGCTACTATATGAGTTCAGCGCCCGTCGAGCCACGCTGGCTGGACGTTCTGATCGTCAGTGTGATCACATTGACACTTTGTGCTCTGGCATCCTGGCTGCCCGCCAAAGTAGCCGCCCGGCTGAATCCCCTCTCTGTGATTTCCTACGGGAAATAGCCCTCATTCGATAAATACTTCGGCCGGTTTCCACTCCCGGTCAAATGCTCCGGCCACATCTTTATGGGTAATTTCGCCGGATGCGATATTGAGTCCGGGCACCAGATCGCGGTTCTCTTTCAGGGCCCGTTTCCACCCCTTATCGGCGATTTGCAAGGCATACGGCATCGTGGCGTTGGTGAGCCCGACGGTTGATGTGTAGGGAACCGCACCCGGCATATTGGCCACACAGTAATGGATGACCCCATCCACTTCGTAGACCGGATCGTCGTGTGTTGTCGGATGCGCTGTCTCCATACACCCGCCCTGATCGATGGCCACATCCACCAGTACCGACCCGGGACGCAGCACCGAAAGCATATCGCGTGTAATCAGCCGGGGGGCTTTGGCACCGGGGATAAGCACACCACCGATGATCAGGTCGAGCGTCGGCAGCATATCCCGGATATTGGCCTCCGAAGAGTAGAGGGTGGTCACATTTCGGGGCATGATATCATCCAGATAGCGCAATCGAGGCAGGCTGATATCCATAATAGTGACATTGGCCCCCATTCCCGCCGCCATCTTGGCCGCATTGACTCCAACGATACCACCGCCCAGCACCAGCACATGGCCCGGCCTCACACCCGGGATCCCGCTGAGCAGCACCCCGCGTCCACCCTGTGCTTTCTCCAGATACTTGGCACCCTGTTGCACCGACATCCGTCCGGCCACCTCACTCATCGGAATAAGCAGCGGCAACGACCGGTCCGGTTTTTCGACCGTCTCATAGGCAATGGCAACACAACCGGAATCCATGACCGCGCGGGTCAACTCCTCGCTCGCGGCAAAATGGAAATAGGTGAAAATGACCTGTCCGTCACGCATTTTCGGATATTCCTTCCTGACCGGCTCCTTGACCTTCATGATCATTTCAGCCTCCGCCCAGATCGCGTCAACATCGGAATAAATTTCGGCACCGGCATCACGATAATTCTCATCGGGAAACCCGCTTCCGGCCCCGGCCCCGCTCTCCACGATCACCCGGTGGCCCCGGCGTTTCAACATCAGTGCGCCTGACGGCAGCAGCGATACCCGGTTTTCGTGCGATTTAACCTCTTTCGGAATCCCAATAATCATCAAAGCCCCTCTGTTTTGTGTAATGTGTCTGATGAAAAGATGCGAAAAAAACAGAAAAAATCCGTCACCTCTATTTCTTTGATAATTCGCCTTGCCGTCCTGCGGCCATCCCCCACCCGGGCTACAGTCATCCCGCACCCGGGCCACAGCCACTCCGCAACCGGGTCATAGCCACTCCGCAACCGGGTCATACGAATATTTCCTTTTTTTTTGCAATCCTCGTTGATAAACCATTGCCGACTTCCGTATTATACCCGCCTATGCTCTCCAAGGAATTGTTCCAAAAAATCCGGCGTCTGGAAATACGCACCAAGGGCCTCGTAAATGAGATTTTCGGAGGAGAGTATCAGTCTGCTTTTAAAGGTCGTGGCATGACCTTTTCGGAGGTCCGGCCCTATCAATACGGGGATGATGTGCGTCAGATCGACTGGAATGTGACCGCCCGCAGTCAGGAACCCTATATCAAAATTTATGAAGAGGAGCGCGAGCAGACGTTGATGCTCTGCGTCGACATCTCGCCAAGCGGGCAGTTCGGAAGCGGGAAACAGCGAAAACTGGACCTGGTCACCGAGCTCTCCTCAGTGCTGGCGTTCAGTGCCATCAAAAACAATGACAAAGTGGGCCTGCTTTTGTTCACTGACCGGATCGAAAAGGTGGTATTGCCGCGAAAAGGCCGGGCCCATGTGTTGCGGCTGATTCAGGAGCTGCTGACCACCAAACCGATCGGAACCGGAACCAATATCGGCCTGGCGACGGCATATCTGACCAAAATGCTGCGCCGGCGCTCCATCTTTATGCTGATCAGCGACTTTCAATCCTCCGGATACGAAAAAGAGCTGCGCATAGCCAACCGCAAGCACGATTTTGTCGGTATTGTCATTGACGATCCGCTGGAACGGGAGTTGCCGGATCTGGGCCTGATCCCGCTGCAGGATGCCGAAACGGGACAGTTCCGGATCATCGACACCTCCAGCCGGCAGGTGCGGGACCAGTACGAGCGGCGCCGGCGCAACCGGATGGAGCGGCTCCAGAAACTTTTCCTTCGCCACCGAATCGACGCAATCACACTTCAGACCAATGAATCGTATATCGAAGCGGTGATGGCATTTTTCAAACGACGCATCAGCCGACACTGAATTGATCCACGCAATGAACCTCTCACTCAAAAACTTTCCGACCGATACGCCCTGGCGGCGGCGTTATGTCCGGCAGCAGGTTACACCTTTTTTGTGCCGAAACGATGGTGAATGTTTGCTGATGGGTGTGCTGCGTGTATCTGCAATGACAGCCCTCTTTTTTTTCATTACTATTCTGATGACGGGTGATCTCTGCGCGCAACAGGCCACGCGCCAGATGGACCGAGACACCCTCCGGACCGGCGACATCTTCACCTACCACATCCGCCTTGACAATGTGGATGAATTTGATGAAGTGATCCATCCCGACAGCGCAGGGTTTGGGTCCGATTTCCGGATCCGCAACCGATCGGTGGAGCCGATTCCCGGTGGCGACAGCCTGACCTACACCCTCCAGTTTTTTGGTGTCGATCGTGAGCAGGTTCCGGAACTGTATGCCGGCCTGAGGGATAACGCCGATACGCTCTTCATCGTAATTCCGGCAGCCTCCTTTGTCTATCAAAGTCGTGTTGAGGATGAGGAGTCGGCATTGCGTCCGCTGAAACCGATCTACCCCTTTTTCCGGGACCGCTGGCTGCATATCATACTCATGCTGATCATTGCAGCGGCTGTCGGATACCTGATTTATCACTACCGGAAGAGAATTTTTACAAGCCGCACACCCATTTCAGCGGATCCCCCCCCTGCTCCCGAACCGTTCCTAAACCCGGTTACCCGGCTCCGCAATGAACTGGAGCGGATAGAGGATGCGTATCAGGACCCCGCCGCGCAGGTCAAGAGCTATTACACAGATTTGGGTGATGCTTTCCGGTTCTACTTTGAAGAGACCCATGATTTTCCGGCGCTGGAATCGACCACCGGAGAGGTCATCAGGGAACTGGAAAAACGAAAATTTGACGAGGAGGTCATTCGCCTTACATCGAAAATTCTCCGGGAGGCCGACCTGGTCAAATTTGCCAAATTCAAACCCAATGAAGCGCAGTGTCACGACGTTAAAAACCAAGCCGATATTCTCGCCGGGCGCATCACGGTAACCGACCGGCAGTGGATTGAGCAGCTTCGCAAAGAGCACGAAGAGGCAGAACAGCAAAAAATTTCCGTAGAGGAGCGAAATGATTTGGGATAATCCGGCCTGGTTCTGGGCCCTTTTGGTGATTCCGGTGATCCTGTGGATGCAATATCGCTATTACAGGCGTCGTCAGATGGCCTATATGACCTATTCGGACACCTCCGACCTGGATATCCTCACTGGTAACTGGCGCTCCTACGGTGTTTTTGCAGGATTTTTCTTCCAGATCATCGCCATCATACTAATTATCACGGCACTGGCCCGGCCACAGGATGAGCAGGTCTATTCCGAACGTCACGTGGAGGGGATCGACATTATACTGGTGCTCGACATCTCCTCCTCCATGCTGGCCGAAGACATGCAGCCTAACAGGCTGATTGCAGTTAAGGATGTCGCTTCCCGTTTCATCGACAACCGGGTCTCGGATCGAATCGGGTTGGTAATCTTTGCCCGGGAAAGTTTTACGCTGGTTCCACCGACTCTGGATTACAACCTGTTGCAAACCCAGCTCGCGCTTGTCGACCTGGGCATGGTCCGTGACGGTACAGCGATCGGCATGGGGCTTGCCACCGCAGTCAACCGGTTGCGCAACAGTGATGCCGAAAGCCGGGTGATCATCCTGCTCACGGATGGTGAAAACAACGCCGGTGAGATCGATCCTTTTACAGCCGGCGAACTGGCTGCCACATTCGGACTGCGTGTCTACACCATCGGTGCCAGCACAGACGCCCGGACGGCCCCCTACCCGGTGCGTGATCCGATCCGCGGAACCCGCTACCATGACATCCGCGTTGAAATCGACGAAGAGATGATGCGCACCATTGCCGAAACCACTGGCGGACGCTATTTCCGGGCTACGGATAATCAGTCACTCGAGGAGGTCTATGACGAAATCGATGCCATGGAGCAGAGTGCCTTTGAAGAGGTGACCTATTCCGAGTACGCCGATGCGTATCACAGCTACCTGGCCTGGGGAATGATCCTGCTGGTATTATCGTTTGCTTGCGAACGTTGGTTTTTCCGGACAGAATTGTCCTGATTTTCCCGTATTTTGTATCCTTTTCAATTCGTACCCTGAAGAATACCGATCCATGTCTCTGACGCACATTGCGCAGAAATTTTCGAAAACGTTTCCCGGAAAGGAAATTACAGAAAAGCTCTATCCCGGAAGCACGGTCCGCCTGCAACACTTTGTCGGCTCAACCTCATCACTGGCACTGGCAAATCTGGCCCGTACGCAGCTACCGATGATTGTGATCACACCCGATCCCGAACGCGCGCAATTTCTAAGATCGGACCTGGACGCGCTGGGCGTCACCAAAGTGCTCTATTTTCCTCCCAGCGGTATGAAACCGTATGAATCGGGCCGGATGAAAGATTCCGCGGTAGCGGCACAGCGTTCGGATGTGATTGACCAGCTCAGGGACTCCCGGAAGTTCATCGTGGTGACATCCGCGGATGCGGTTTTTGAAAAAATGGCTTCGTCGGACAGCTTTGCCAAGGCGTCGATATCACTCCGGAAAGATACCGAAACCGATCCGGACAAGCTGGCCGAACGCCTTGCAGAGCAGAAATACCAGGCCGTATCATTTGTAAATGAGCCCGGCGAATATGCGCGGCGCGGGGGAATCATCGATATTTTTCCGTTTGCCGGGGAGTATCCGGTCCGCATCGAATTTTTCGGCAACGAAATTGACTCTATCCGGGAATTTGATCCCGATTCACAGCGATCCGTCGCGTTTCTGGATCACATCCGCCTGGTTCCCAACCTGGAAACCCTCCCGCTGGAGTCCAAGCAATCCCTCATTTCGTATTTTCCGGAATCTGCGCCGGTCGCCCTGTTCGATTATCCCGGGGTCCAGTCCGAAACCAACCGTCTCTATTCCGAGGCTACCGAACGGTTTCAGGAAATCACATCCGGAAAAACATCCGCTGCACAACCGGATCCAACTTCCGGGCCGAACAAAACCCGGTCTGCCAATTCCCGGACGAGCGGAACCGGGACGGGGGTTGCGGCAGGAACCGGAACCGGGGCTAAGGCCGGATCCGATCCCGATGACGAATCCCAATTTGAGCCGCCCGAACAGCGCTATCTGGATCCGAAAGAGCTGACCGGCCTGCTGCAACACCATCCCCGGATTCTGTTCGGAGCGTTGCCCTCCGGCCTTGATCCCGATGCCGCTTTCACACTGCATGCGCAACCCCAGCCCGATTTCAACAGTTCGGTCAAACTGCTCCGCAAAAACCTGACAGACCTGAGCAAAAAAAACATTGAGACATTCATTCTGTGTGATAATGACGGGCAGCGCAGCCGTTTTGAGGAATTGCTCGGTGAGCCGGGGGCCGAACTGCGCTACCGGTTGTCTGTTGAGACACTGCATCAGGGCTTTATCCTGCCGGAAGCCGGCATCGCCGCCTACACCGACCATCAGATATTCAACCGGTACCATCGTCCCAAAACAAAAAACAAAGCGCGGCGTGGCGGCATCTCCTTCAAAGAGCTGAAAGATCTGAACATCGGTGATTTTGTGGTACATGTCGATCACGGCATCGGCAAGTTTGCCGGATTCCGGAAGATCACCGTGCGTGGGGCCGAACAGGAGTCGGTCGTTCTGCGCTATCAGGACGACTCAACACTCTATGTGAATGTATCCAGCCTGCACAAACTGCAAAAATTCTCGGGCAAGGACGGCACCGCACCAAAAGTCACCAAACTTGGTTCGGGGGAGTGGGCGCGAAAAAAAGCAAAAACCCGAAAACGGGTCAAGGATATCGCCCGCGACCTGATCACCCTCTACGCCAAACGAAAATCACAAAAGGCGTGGGCGTTTTCGCCGGACAGCCCCGAGCAGACCGAGCTGGAAGCATCGTTTATGTATGAGGAGACGCCCGATCAGGCCGGTGCCATTGATGAGGTAAAAAACGACATGACCAGCGAAACACCCATGGACCGGCTGGTCTGTGGTGATGTCGGTTTCGGCAAGACCGAGGTCGCGATCCGGGCGGCTTTCAAGGCGGTACTCGACGGAAAACAGGTCGCAGTGATGGTGCCCACCACCATTCTGGCCGATCAGCACTGGAAGACGTTCCAAAGCCGGATGAACGATTTTGCCGTCAATATCGAGGTGATTTCCCGGTTCCGAAACAAAGCCGAACAGACAGACATCCTCAAACGCACAAGAAAGGGGGAAGTGGATATTTTGATCGGAACCCACCGCATCGCCTCCAAAGATGTCGCGTTCAAGGATCTGGGATTGCTGATCGTCGATGAAGAGCAGCGATTCGGCGTGAGTGTCAAAGAGAAACTCAAGGAGTACCGTGCAGCGGTCGATGTCCTGACCCTGACCGCCACCCCCATCCCCCGAACCTTGCAGTTCTCTTTGATGGGTGCCCGGGATCTGAGTGTCATCAACACACCGCCCCCGAACCGCCAGCCGGTGCTGACCGAAATTCACAGTTTCGACTCACGGTTGATCCGCGATGCCATCATGCAGGAGATCAGTCGCGGCGGGCAGGTTTTCTTCATCCATAACCGGGTGCAGAACATCGAGGAAACCGCCGGGATGATCCGGTCGCTGGTCCCGAACATCCGGGTACAGTTTGCCCACGGGCAGATGACCGGTAGCCGGCTGGAGAAGATCATCCTTGATTTCTATGATCACAAATTCGATGTGCTGGTATCGACCAATATCGTGGAGAACGGCATCGACATCGCCAATGCCAACACCATTATCATCAACCAGGCCAACCACTTCGGCCTGTCGGAGCTGCATCAGCTCCGCGGACGTGTCGGGCGGTCGAACCGCAAGGCATACTGTTATCTGATC
>Ga0207421_10006752_pt1 | contig 12417 bp, 11 predicted proteins | sample SodLakKL_010_SED_4_FD_187542 | JGI IMG/M metagenome (GOLD analysis project Ga0207421, IMG submission 187542) | Alkaline sediment microbial communities from Lake Tanatar, Kulunda Steppe, Russia - 8KL_010_SED (SPAdes) (version 2) | ecosystem: Environmental > Aquatic > Non-marine Saline and... | reverse complement strand
CGCTCCTACACTGGCGGCGTGACTGCTCCGAGCCCCCTCACCGTCTTGCTCGCCCGCCCCCGCGGCTTCTGCGCTGGCGTGGAGCGCGCCATCGATGTGGTCGAGATCGCGCTGCAGCGCAAGGGCCCGCCGGTCTACGTGCGCCACGCGATCGTGCACAACAACTGGGTCGTGTCCGACCTCGAGCGCAAGGGCGCCATCTTCGTCGAGGACGAGTCCGAGGTCCCCGAGGGCGAGATGCTGGTCTTCAGCGCCCACGGCGTCGCCCCCAGCGTGAAGAAGAACGCCGAGGACATCGGCCTGCGCACCATCGACGCGACCTGCCCGCTGGTCACCAAGGTCCACCACGAGGTCCGTCATCACGCCGAGCGCGGCGACAGCATCATCCTCGTGGGGCACCGCGGCCACGTGGAGATGAAGGGGACCTCCGGCGTGGCCCCCGAGCGAACGTGGATCGTCGAGACCCCCGAGGAGGTCGACGCGCTCGACCTCCCCGACCCTGAGCGCGTCGCCTACGCCACCCAGACCACCCTGTCGGTCGAGGAGGCCAACCGCGTGGTCGAGGCGATCCTCGCGCGCTTCCCCCACGCCAAGGGGCCGCGCGGCGACGACATCTGCTACGCCACCCAGAACCGCCAGGACGCCACCAAGGAGCTCGCGCGACGCAGCGAGCTGGTGCTGGTGGTGGGCTCCACGACCTCGTCGAACTCCAAGCGCATGGTCGAGGTCGCCCTCGAGCACGGCGCGCCCGATGCGCACCTCATCGACGGGCCCGACGACATCGACCCGGCGTGGCTGGAAGGGGCCGACACGGTGGGGCTGACCTCGGGGGCCAGCGCCCCCGACCTGCTCGTCAACCAGGTCATCGAGCACCTCCAGGGCACCGAGCGCGGTGCGGTGGTGCAGCGCCTCGACGTGATCGACGAGCAGATGCAGTTCGCGCTGCCCAAGGAGCTGCGGTACCTCACCGATCCCGAGGAGCTGTCCGAGGAGGAGCGTCCGGCCTCGCAGGGCGCGGCCACTGCCTGACCCGTCACGACACCGGTCGCCCGGTGGTGCGGGTCGGCGGCGCGCAGGCGCGAAGGGCCTGCGCGCCGCAGCGGACGCGGCAGCCGTGAGCCCTAGGCGCGGGCCTGGATCTTCTTGGCGAGCTCCACGCACTGCTCGGTGACCCCGCCCTCGCTGTGGCTGACGATGGTCACGTCCACCTTCTTGTAGCTGATGGCGAGGTCGGGGTGGTGGAACAGCTTCTCGGCCTCCAGGCCGACCTGCTGGACGAAGCCCATCGCGCCGACGAAGTCGCCGCAGTCAAAGGTCTTGCGCAGCCCCGAGCTGTCGCCGGACCAGCCGGGCAGCTCGGACAGGGCGGTGGTGATCTGGTCGTCGGTGAGCGTGGCCATGTGACCTCCTTGGCCCGGGCCGCCGAGCGGGCGGCGCGGTGATGACGCGGGTGCCGGGGCTGCGGCGGGCGCCTCGCCCGAGCTCGCAGCCGGATGTCGGGCGGCGGTGCTCAGCTGCCGCCGCCGCGGGCAGCCTTCCCTGACGCGGCGAACCCGAACGCCTCGCTGAACGCCTCGGCCAGCAGCGACCACTGCCACTCGCGCAGGTCGAGCGCCTCGTGGAGCTCCTCGGCGGTGCTGGGGCGCGCCTGCACCGCGGGCAGCAGCACGTGGCCCGGGCACAGCACGCCCGGGTCGAGGCCGAGCTCCTCGGCGCGCTGGGCGCGCAGCGCACGCAGGCGGTCGGCGAGCTCGCGCTCCTCGGGATCGGGGCGCCGGGCGCCTCTGGCCGCCTCGCGCGTGCTGTCGGCGGCGACCGAGCCCTCGCGCCGGCCCTGGCCGTTGCTGCCGGCGTGGCCGTTGCGCTCCGGAGCCGGACCAGGCTGGTCGCCGCTTGCCACGATCGGCGCCTCGTCGGGGCGCTGCACCGCCGCCAGCAGCGCATCGCCGAAGCTGCGCACCGACCGGCCGCGCAGCCCGCGGGCGACGAGCTGCTCGCGGGTGGCAGGCGGGTCGGTGGCCAGCCCGATCAGCGTCTTGTCGTTGACGATGCGCCCGGGGGCGGTGTCGGTCTCACGGGCGATCGCCTCGCGGGTGTGCCACAGCGCGCGGGCCCGCTGACGCGACGCGGCATCCAGCCGCCCCAGCCCGCGCAGCCGAGTCCACGCGCGCCGCTCCTCGGCCGGTGGCTGGGCGACGGTGGCCGCCAGCTCCTCCTCGTACCAGGCCCAGCGGCCGGCGTCGACCAGGCGCTCGGCCAGCGTGCGCCACAGCCGTGGCAGGTCGGCGACGTCGGTGGCGGCGTAGTGGCGCATCGCCGCCGAGAGCGGGCGCTGCGACCAGTCGGCGCGCTGCATCGCCTCCTTGTTGCCGGCCGGCTCGACGTCCAGCACCTCGGCCATGAGCGCGTCCAGACCGGTCGGCAGCCCCAGCAGCGCCGCGGCGATGGCGGTGTCGGCCACCTCCGGGGGGCGCACGCCGGCGGCAGCGAGCGGCTCCAGGTCGTTGTCGAGGGCGTGCAGCACCGTCACGCGCTCGTCGAGCAGCTCGACCAGCGGGGTGAGGTCGGCCACGGCCAGCGGGTCGACGAGCGCCACCCGCCCCTCCCCGCCGACCTGGATGAGCGCCGCCCGGCGCCAGTAGCGGTCGGTGTCGGCGCGCTCGACATCCACGCCGACCTCGGGCAGGTCGGCCAGCACGTCGAGGGCGTGCTCCAGACGCGCTGGCGTGTCGGCGTCGAGCAGGGTCAGCGGGCGCTCGGTGGAGGTGCTCACGCCCCCGAGGATAGAGGTGCGCGCCGCCACGACTAGGGTGGCGCCTCATGACCCGCGACGACGCTCCGACGCTGCTGGCGGTCCACGCCCACCCCGACGACGAGGCCATCGCCACCGGCGGCGTGCTGCTGCAGGCCGCCGACGCCGGCTGGCGCACCCGCGTGGTGTCCTGCACCGGCGGCGAGCGCGGCGAGGTCGTCGGCGAGGGCATGGACCCCGAGGAGGTGCGCCCGCGGCTGGGGGAGGTGCGACGCGCCGAGCAGGCCGCCGCGCTCGAGCTCCTGGGCGCCGGCGAGCCGCTGTGGCTGGGCTACCGCGACTCCGGGATGGTCGGCGACCCCGGCAACGACGATCCAGCCAGCTTCTGGCGCGCCCCGTTCGACGAGGCGGTGGAGCGCCTCGTGGCGATCATCCGCCGCGAGCGGCCCACGCTGGTGATCACCTACGACGCCTTCGGCATCTACGGCCACCCCGACCACCTGCAGGCGCACCGGGTGACGCTGTGCGCGGTGGAGGCTGCGGCCGTCCCAGCGCTGCACCCCGCGGCAGGCCCCGCCTGGGAGGTGTCCGCGCTGGACCTCGCCACGCTGTCGCGCTCGGCGATCGCGCAGATGAACCGCATGCTGCCCGAGCACGGGACGGTCAGCCCGTTCGGCGACGAGACCGACCCCGACGCGCTGGAGGTCGGCACGCCCGACGCCGCGATCGACCTCGTCGTGGATGTGCGCGCCCAGCTCGACCGCAAGCTGGCCGCGCTGCGCCAGCACCACAGCCAGCTCGCGCTGGACTCGTTCTTCGTGGGGGTGCCCGACGAGGTCGCCGAGCTCGCGCTGGGCACCGAGGCCTACCAGCGCCGTCGCGGCGCGGTGGTCGACCCCCGGGATCCCCTGGCCGGGCTCGGCTAGCAGGCGGGCCGGTCTCCCGAGCCGATGCCGCGCCGGCGCCCTCGCCGAGGCCGTCCCGACCCGCTAGGTCGTGCCCAGCAGCCGGTCACCGAAGTCGCCGAGGCCCGGGACGATGAACCCGTTGTCGTCCAGGCCCTCGTCGAGGCCGGCGACCACCACGCGCGCGTCGGGGTGCTGCTCGCCGAGCCGCGCGATCCCCTCGGGTGCGGCCACGACGCTGACCACCACCAGGCGTGCGGCGCCCGCATCGGCGCACAGCCGCAGCGCGTGCGACGCCGACCCGCCGGTGGCCAGCATCGGCTCGAGCACCAGCACCGTGGCATCGACCAGCGGCGGGAGCTGGGCGACGTAGGGCAGAGGCACCAGCTGCTCCTCGTCGCGGCGCACACCCACCACGCCGACATCAGCCTCGGGAGCCAGGGTCGTGACGGGCTCCAGCAGGCCGAGTCCGGCGCGCAGCACCGGCACCGCCACGATGCCGCCCTCGAGCTCGGTGCCCGGCGCCTCGCCCAGCGGGGTGCGCACCGAGCGCGGGCGGGCGGGCACCGCTCGCAGCGCCTCCATCGCCAGCAGCGCGCCCAGGCGCCGCGTGCTGGCGCGGAACACCTCGGCCTCGGTGTCGGCCGAGCGCAGCCGCGACAGCAGCGTGGCTCCCAGCGGATGGTCGAGCACGGTCACGCGGTCCATGGCCGCAGGATGCTAGCTCGCCGCGCTCGCCGCGCTCGCCACGCTCGCCGCGCTGCAGCTCCGCCGCAGCGGTAGGGTCGGCGCGTATCGCGTGCTCGGCCGGCGCCATCAGTAGCATGCCTCTGCCACCGACCCCTGGAGCCCCTGTGCGACGCGCGAAGATCGTGGCCACCATCGGCCCGGCACTCGACGACCGCGACCGCCTGAAGGCGGCCCTGCAGGCCGGGGTGGACGTGGTCCGCCTCAACTTCTCCCACGGCGACCACGAGACGCACGCGCGTCGCCTGGCGATGGTCCGCGAGGTCGCCGACGAGCTCGGCCTCAACGTCGGCAGCCTCGCCGACCTGCAGGGGCCCAAGATCCGCCTGGGCATGCTGCCCGACGAGGGCGTGTCGTTGACCCCTGGAGGCGAGGTCACCCTCGTGCCCGGTCACGAGGAGCTCGACGGCTACGTCGACGCCGAGGGCTCCCCGCGGCTGCCGGTGGTCTACGAGGGGCTGGCCGACGACGTGCACCCCGGCGGGCTGATCCTGGTCGATGACGGCTCGATCCGCCTGGTGGTGGCCGGCGTGGTCGACGGTGAGGTGCGCGCCCGCGTCATGGCCGGCACGCACGCCAAGAGCCGCAAGGGCGTCAACCTCCCCGGCATCAGGGTCAGCGCACCTAGCCTCACCGACAAGGACCTCGAGGACCTCCAGTTCGCCGTCGAGATGGAGTGCGACTGGATCGCGCTGTCGTTCGTGCGCCGCCCCGAGGACGTGCGGTCAGCCCAGGAGCACATCGCTGCGCTCGGCGGGCAGGCGCCGGTGATAGCCAAGCTCGAGCGCGAGGAGGCCATCGACGATCTCCACGAGGTGGTGCTGGCCTCCGACGCGGTGATGGTCGCGCGCGGCGACCTCGGCGTGGAGATCGGCGCCGAGCGGGTGCCGGCGCTGCAGAAGGAGATCATCCACAAGGCCAACGAGGAGGCGCGCCCGGTCATCACCGCGACCGAGATGCTGGAGAGCATGATCGAGTCGCCGCGCCCCACGCGCGCCGAGGCCAACGACGTGGCCAACGCCGTCTTCGACGGCACCGACGCGGTGATGCTCTCGGCGGAGACCGCGGCCGGGCGCTACCCGGTCGAGGCGGTCCGCACCATGGCCCGGATCGTCGAGGAGGCCGAGTCGACCCCGGCGCTGCTGCACCCCTACCGCCCCCATCAGGCCGAGCGGCGCGTGGCCCGCGTGGTCGCCGGCGCGGCCTGCCGGGTGGCCGATGACGTCGGTGCCGTGGCGATCGCGGTGTACACCCTGACCGGCAGCTCGCTCCAGATGATCAGCACGTTCCGTCCCCCGACCACCGTGGTGGGCCTGACGCCGGACGCGCGGACCCTGCGCCGAGCGTCGCTGCTGTGGGGCGCCGAGGCGCTGTCGGTGCCGGTCAAGCACGAGTCGGCCCAGCTGATCGAGAGCGCGGAGCACACCCTGGTCGCGCAGGGCCACGCCCGCGAGGGCGACCGCATCGTTGTGGTGTCGGGAGTGCCCGGAGTGGGCGGCAGCACCAACCGGATCATGGTGCACACCATCGGCGATCCCCACGACACCTGACCACCGGTCGCGCCTGCGGCTGTGCTGGAGCGGCGCCACAACCGCGCCGCAGCCGTGCCACAGCCGCGCCGAGGCCGGTCCCCGAGCACGGCTTCGGACCATCGGTACCGTCGCAATGGACCATATGGCGATGCGCTCCCGCGGGGGATCTGAAACCATTGCGTCCGCGGCACCCCGCGGCCTGCGCCGACTTCGCACGGGGCCTCGGGTGATCGCGGGCATTGCGCGCCCTGACCGCCGACGCGCGCGACGCTCCACGAACGCGGCGCTATGTAAGGAGGACCACGCATGGTCGATCTTGCCGACAAGGGCCTGTACAACCTCGAGCGCATCCACTGGCACCTGCCGACCCCTGCGCTGTACGAGCAGGCCGTCAAGCGCAACGAGGCGAGCATCGCGCACCTCGGGCCGCTGGTGGTGCGCACCGGCGCCTACACCGGTCGCTCGCCCGGCGACAAGTTCATCGTCCGCGAGCCCAGCACCGAGAACGAGGTCGGCTGGGGCGCGGTCAACAAGCCCGTCGAGCCCGAGCGCTTCTGGAACCTCAAGAAGCGCCTGGCCGCCTACCTGCAGGGCCGCGAGGTCTTCGTGCAGGACCTCTACGCGGGCGCCGACCCCTCCAACCGCCTGAACGTGCGGGTCGTCACCGAGCAGGCCTGGCATTCGCTGTTCGCGCGCAACCTGTTCCTGCGTGAGCTCGACCAGGACAAGCTCGCTGGCTTCTCCCCGGAGTGGACCGTCATCCAGGCGCCTGGCTTCCAGGCGATCCCCGAGATCGACGGCACCAACTCCGAGGTGTTCGTGCTGGTGCACCTCTCCGAGAAGGAGGTGATCATCGGCGGCACGAGCTACGGCGGCGAGATCAAGAAGTCCATCTTCTCGGTCATGAACTACGAGCTGCCCGCCCGCAACGTCATGAGCATGCACTGCTCGGCGAACCAGGCCGAGGACGGCTCCACCGCGGTGTACTTCGGCCTGTCGGGCACCGGCAAGACCACGCTGTCGGCCGAGGCCGACCGCGCGCTCATCGGCGACGACGAGCACGGGTGGAGCGCGAACGGCATCTTCAACCTCGAGGGTGGCTGCTACGCCAAGACCATCCGGCTGTCCCCCAAGGCCGAGCCGGAGATCTACAACACCACCCGGATGTTCGGGACCATCCTCGAGAACGTCGGGATGGACACCCAGACGCGTCGCCTCGACCTCGATGACGACTCGCTGACCGAGAACACCCGGGCGGCCTACCCGATCACCCACCTGCCCAACATCGTCGAGGACGGGCAAGGCGACCACCCGCGCGCGGTGATCATGCTGACCGCCGACGCGTTCGGCGTGCTGCCCCCCATCGCCAAGCTCACCAAGGAGCAGGCGATGTACCACTTCCTGTCGGGCTACACCGCCAAGGTGGCCGGCACCGAGCGCGGCATCACCGAGCCGCAGGCGACCTTCTCGGCCTGCTTCGGCGCCCCGTTCATGGTCCGTCCCCCCGGTGTGTACGCCGAGCTGTTCGGCGAGAAGCTCGAGCAGCACGACGCCACCTGCTGGCTGGTCAACACCGGCTGGACCGGCGGTCCCTACGGCGTTGGCGAGCGCATGTCGATCGACGTGTCCCGCTCGGTGGTCCGTGCGGCCGTCTCGGGCGCCATCGACGACGCGCCGACCCGCACCGACCCCAACTTCGGGTTCGAGGTGCCAACGAGCGTCCCCGGCGTGCCCGAGGAGGTCCTCGACCCGCGTGCCACGTGGAGCGACCCGGCCGCCTACGACGAGCAGGCCCAGGACCTTGCCCGTCGGTTCGCCGACAACTTCCAGGCCTACGCCGACGAGGTGAAGCCCGAGGTCCGCGAGGCCGGCCCGAGCCACTGACGGCTCACACGGTCGCGCACCCCCGCTGATCGCAGACGACGCCGGGCGGCCCTTCGGGGTCGCCCGGCGTGCGTCGTCTCGGGCTCCTCTGGGAGGATGCCGTCCCCACGACGCAATGGTCGAAAGGCACAGCACATGCGCACGCTCATCGTTGGCGGGGACGCGGCGGGCATGACCGCCGCGAGCCACCTGCGCCGGGCGCGCCCCGACGACGAGGTGGTCGTCGTAGAGCGCGGTCCCCACACCAGCTACTCGATGTGTGGGATCCCCTTCTATGTGGGTGGCGAGATCGCCGATGCCGACGACCTCGTGGTCCTGCCGCCCGAGAAGGTGCGCGAGCGTGGCATCGACCTGCGGCTGGGCTGGGAGGCCACCGCGGTGGACGCCGACCGCCGGCGCGTGGTCCTGCGCGACGACCGCGGCAGCGAGACGAGCGAGGGCTACGACGCGCTGCTGCTGGCCACCGGCGCGCATCCGGTCACCCCGCCGGTGGAGGGCCTCGCCGAGCACGCCCACGTGCTGCGCACCCTCGAGGAGGGTCAGGCGCTGCGCGCCCACCTCGACGCCGGCGGCGCGCAGCGTGTGTGCGTCGTCGGCGCCGGCTACATCGGCCTAGAGCTCGCCGAGGCGCTCGTCACCCGTGGCATCGAGGCCGTCCTGGTCGACATCGCCGACCAGCCGATGACCACCCTCGAGCCCGAGATGGGCGCCCACGTCGCCGCGGCGCTGGAGCGCTTCGGCGTGGAGCTGCGCCTGGGCGAGACCGTCGAGCGGGTCGAGGGCGACGGCACCACGCCCCACAAGGTGCTCACGGACGCCGGCGAGATCCTCGCCGACACCGTGGTGGTGGCCACCGGCAGCCGGCCCAACCGGGCGCTGGCGTCCTCGGCGGGCTGTGGCATCGGCGACAGCGGCGGTGTCGCGGTCGACGAGCGGCTGCGCACCTCGGTCGATGGCGTGTGGGCCGCCGGTGACGTGGTCGAGTCGGTCGACCTCGTCGGCGGGCTGCGCCGCAACGTGCAGCTGGGCACCCACGCCAACAAGCAGGGGCGCATCGCCGCGATCGACATCGCCGCGCGCCTGGGCGGTCGACCCGCCGGCGAGGCCACGTTCCCCGGCCTGGTGACCACCGCGGTGACCAAGGTGTGCGACTGGGAGATCGCCCGCACGGGGCTGACCGAGGCCGAGTGCGACGAGGCCGGCCTGTCCACCGTGGGCGTGTCGTTCACCGGCACCGCCACCGCCGGCTACCTGCCCGACCCGGGCACGGTGCATGTGACGATGCGCGCCGAGCGCGGCACCGGGCGCATCGTCGGCGGGCAGCTGGTGGGCACCGGCTGCTCGGGCGCGGTGGCCAAGCGCATCGACGTGCTGGCCACGTGGTGCCAGCTCGGCGTCACCGTCGACCAGGCCCAGCTGCTGGACCTGTCCTACGCGCCACCGTTCGGCGGCGTGTGGGATCTGCTGCAGGTGGGGGCACGCAAGCTCGCCCGGGCCCTGGACCGGCCTATCCAGCTGTAGCCGGCGCGTGGGCGCCGCAGCCGTCACGTGGGCGACGGCGGCGCCCACGGATGGTCACGGATGGTCGAGCAGGCGCTGGCGCAGCGCCGCGCGCACGCCGCCGCCGGGGTCGACCTCGTCGAGGTAGGCCCGCGGGTCGCCGTGGCGCTCGCGCAGCGCGGCCAGCAGGAACCGCATCGCCTCGGCGGGGGCCTGCAGGCCGGCGTCGTGGGGGACGTCCTGCGCGGTCAGGGCCGGGTCGTGGCGCGGGATGACCGCGCGCATCGGCGCGTCGCTGCTGGCGTAGTCGGCCACGATCGCGTCCTCGGGTGCACCCACGGCCAGCAGCGCGGTCGCCGCCGTCAGCCCCGTGCGGTCCTTGCCGACCGCGCAGTGCACCAGGGCGGCGCCCTCGGCCTGGGCCAGGTGGGTCAGCGCCTGGCCGAGCGCGGCCACGTTGCGCTGGGCCATCCACACGTAGAAGCGGCCGAGCTCGGTGGCGGTGACCCCGTCGCCGGGGGCGTGCTGCTCGAGCTCGTGCGGGGGCACCTCGACCGCGAAGGGGACGTGGTGGTAGCGCACGCGGGCGCGCAGCGCCTCGGGCAGCGGGCGGTGCTCGGTCTCCTCGGGCAGGCGCAGGTCGACCACATCGGTGATGCCGAGCACCTCGGCCAGCGCGGCGACGTCCTCGGGGGCGGCCAGCGCCGGCGCCTCGCTGCGGTACACCACCCCGGGGCGCGTGCGCGAGCCGTTGTGGGCGGGCCACCCGCCGAGGTCGCGCAGGTTGGGCAGGCTGGCCAGGGCCACCGTGGTGTCAGTCATGCGCACCATCATGCCGCGGCCAGGCGCCCTCGAGCGCCAGCAGGGCGCGCTTGGCGTCCAGCCCGGCGCTGAACCCCGTGAGCGTGCCGTCGGCGCCGATGACCCGGTGGCAGGGCGCCACGATGGCGATCGGGTTCGCGCCGATCGCGGTGGCCACGGCGCGCACCGCGCGCGGGCGCCCCAGGTGGGCGGCGACGTCGCGGTACGACCACGTCACACCCCACGGGATCGCTGCGAGCGCTTGCCACACCGCCCGCTGGAACGCGGTGCCCGGCGGGTCGCAGGCCACCGTGAAGGTGACCGGCTCGCCGGCGGTGTAGGCGGCGAGCTCGCGGTGCAGCACCGGAAACGCGCCCGGATCGTGGGAGGCGGCGGGATCGGGCGCGGCGGGATCGCGCGCGTCCCTCCCAGGTAGCGCCAGGCGCACCAGCGCCCCGTCGGTCGCGGTGGCCACCGCCGGGCCGAGCGGCGTGGGCACCTCGGCCCACCGCAGGTCGGCATGCGGCGGGGCCGGGCGGGCCCTGGCGGTGGAGCGGGCGCTCGCGGTGGCGCCGGTGCTTGCGGTCCTGCCGGTCACGAGCGCCCGCGCTTGGGCGGCGGCGCGCCGGGCACGACCCTGCTGGCGGTGATGCGGTCGCGGGGCACCTCGACGTGCTCGCCGTCGCGCCGCTCGACCACCAGCGTGGCCTCGGTGACCTCGCGCAGGTAGCCCAGCGTCTCGGTGGGCTGCCCGTCGGTGTCGTGCCAGCGCAGCGACACGCGCTGGTCGAGGTGGTCGGCTCCGATCGCGTCACGCTTCATGGGACTGCCTCCTGCCGGTCGCACCGGCCGCTGGTCGGGTGGGCTGCTGGCCTGCGGTGTCGTCGCGGGCGGCCACGGCTGCGGGCAGCAGGTGCTCCACGGCCCCGTGGGCCACGAGGTCGGCGCGCTCGTCCAGCGGCGTGGGCTCGCGGTTGACGATCGCCAGCGGCACGCCGCGGTCGGCCGCCTGGGCGGGCAGTGAGGCCGCCGGCTGCACCCGCAGCGACGAGCCGAGCGCCAGCACCGCCTCGGCCGCGTGCACCCGGTCACGGGCTCGTTGCAGCGTCGCCGGGTCGACGTTCTGGCCGAAGCTGACCGTGGCCGACTTCATGATCCCCCCGCAATCAGGGCAGCGCGGGTCGACCTCGCCCGCCTCCAGGCGCGCCAGCGCCCAGTCGGCCGGGGCGGCGAACCCGCAACCCTGCGGGGTGCCCTTGCGTGGCCGCGACCCGATGCAGCACACCCGCCGCGCTGAGCCGTGCAGCTCGATCACCGCCCGAGCGCCGGCGTCGCTGTGCAGGCCGTCGATGTTCTGGGTGACCACGCCCACGGCTCGGCCGGTGCGCTCCAGCTCGGTGACCGCCCGATGGGCGGCGTTGGGCCGGGTGCGCTGCCCCCACAGCTCGCGGCGCATGCGCCACGCCTCGGCTCGGACCTCCTGCGAGGCGACGTAGCGCGAGAACGTGAACCGCCGCGGGTCGTAGCGCGTCCAGATGCCCCCGGCCGAGCGGAAGTCGGGGATCCCCGAGGCCGTGGAGACCCCCGCCCCGGTGAGCACCACGATCCGCCGGTGGGCCTGCAGCCACGCGGCCAGGCGCGCATGCGGGGCCGCGGGCGGTGCGTGGCGCTCGCGCGTCGGCGGGGCGTTGGTGCGCGGCGCGTGGCTGGGGGCGGGGGCAGGGGAGGGCACGTCAGCGGCGGTCGATGACGGGCGGCGGACGGGGGCGGTCAGCGGCGGCACCGCGCGCAGACGCCGAAGATGTCGGCGCGATGCCCGGTCACCTCGTAGTCGTGGGCCTTGGCCACCGAGGCGACCCAGTGCTCGACCTCGTCGGCGTGGAGCTCCTCCACGGTGTTGCACACCTCGCAGACCAGGTGGTGGTGGTGGGCGTCGCCGCACAGGCGGAACGCCTGCTCGCCGCCGATGTCGAAGGTGTCGAGCAGCTCGGCGTCGGCCAGCGATGACAGCGTCCGGTACACGGTGGTGAGCCCGACCGGCTCCCCGGCGTCGCGCAGCTCGGCGTGCAGGTCCTGGGCGGTCACGCGGTCGTCGCGGCCCCGCAGCGCCTCCAGGACGGTCAGGCGCTGCCGCGTGGCGCGCAGGCCTGCGTGGCGCAGCGCCGCCTCGGGCCGCTGCCCGCCCGCCTGGTACTGCCCGGCCGTGGGGCGGCGCTCGGTGGCGGGGTGATTCCCGCCCTGGGCGCGCTCCCCGGTGGCGGGGCGATTCCCGCCCTGGGCGCGCTCCCCGGTGGCG
>Ga0207421_10006750_pt1 | contig 12423 bp, 13 predicted proteins | sample SodLakKL_010_SED_4_FD_187542 | JGI IMG/M metagenome (GOLD analysis project Ga0207421, IMG submission 187542) | Alkaline sediment microbial communities from Lake Tanatar, Kulunda Steppe, Russia - 8KL_010_SED (SPAdes) (version 2) | ecosystem: Environmental > Aquatic > Non-marine Saline and... | reverse complement strand
CTGGCTAACAAGCACGGGAGATAGATGGTAATTATAGAATGGTATACGGGATATAGGAGTTTTTCATGTCCTTTATTATTAAACGGGGAGTGATTATATGAGTGAACCTCGCAAGACTCCTTTGTATAAAAAGCATCACCACCTTAAAGCCAAGATGATTGATTTTCACGGCTGGCTTATGCCGGTGGAATATTCCGGGATTATCCCGGAGGCGGAAGGCACCCGGCAGAATGCCGGCCTTTTTGATGTTTCCCACATGGGTAAAATTATGGTAGAGGGGAAAACCGCCAAAACTTTTTTGCAGGGAATACTTACCAATGATCTGGATAAGTTGAGCCCGGGACAGGCGGCTTGCGGCCTACTTTGTTATTATGACGGGGGCGTTATAGATGATTTGCTGGTATACTGCCTGGAGGAGGAAAGCTTTCTTCTGATAGTAAATGCCTGCAACACTACCGAAGATCTCAAGTGGTTCAGGGACCGCCAGTTGAAGGGCGCTACGGTCAGGGATATTACTATGGAATATGCCATTTTGGCCCTGCAGGGCCCTTTCAGCCAGGCCATAATGGAGGAGCTTGCCCCGGTACAATTAAGTGAGCTGAGAAGTTTCCGGTTTATGGAGGAAGTAAAAGTAGCGGGAATAGACTGCCTGGTTTCTCGTACGGGGTATACTGGCGAAGACGGATTTGAGATATTTTGCTCCCCCGGGGATGCACCTTCCCTGTGGGATGCTCTTTGTGAAGCGGGGAGTAAGGAAAAAAGGGGCCTGGTTCCTGCCGGCCTGGGTGCCAGGGGACTTTTGCGGTTGGAGGCCTCCATGCCCCTTTACAACCATGAGATTTCCAGGGAAATAACTCCGCTTGAAGCTGGCTTGCACCGCTTCGTAGCCCTGGATAAGGAAGTGCCTTTTATTGGACAGGATGCACTGCAGAAACAGCAGCGGGAAGGGCTGCAGCGCAAGCTGGCAGGTTTGGAGATGCTGCAGAGAGGAGTTCCTCGTGAAGGTTATACCGTGGAATTTGAGGGCAAGGAGATAGGATGGGTCAGCAGCGGTACTTATTCGCCTGCTCTCCAGAAACCAATAGCCATGGCTTTTTTGCCCCCGGAAAAGGCAGTTTCGGGAACGGAAGTGGAGGTAATTATCCGGGGCAGGAAATATCCCTGCCGGGTAGTTAAAACACCTTTTTATAGAAGGAGGTAAATATATATGAATTGGGATATCCGCAGCGAGCTTTACTACACGGAAACTCACGAGTGGGCCAAGGTTGAAGATGAAGGTGCGGTAAAGGCAGGTGTTACAGACTATGCCCAGGATAAGCTGGGCGGGGTGGTGTTCGTGGAGATGCCCGAAGAAGGTAAGGAAGTAGAGAAAGGCGAGGGTTTTGCGGTAATTGAATCTGTTAAAGCGGTGGTGGATTTTTATTCGCCGGTTACCGGCAAAGTAGTTGAGGTTAACCGGGAAGTGGAGGACCGTCCTGAGCTTTTAAACGAGGCTCCTTACGAAGAAGGGTGGATAGTGAAACTGCAGCCGCACAATGAGGGAGAAATCGCGGAGCTAATGCAGGAAGAACAGTACCGGGATTATGTTATTAAACAGGAGGAGGAGGGAGAGCAGTGAGTGTTTTTCACTACCTTCCCCTGACTGAGCGGGAGCGGGAAGAAATGCTCCGGGATATGGGCCTGGTATCGGTAGAAGAACTTTTTACCGATATCCCAGAACAGGTGCGGTTTGCCGGGGAGATGAATTTATTTCCTCCCCTGTCGGAAGCCGAAGTGGAAAAACACCTGGGTTATCTGGCGGCTCAAAATTACAACTTGAAAGATTACATCTGCTTCCTGGGGGGCGGGATTTACGATCATTTTCTGCCTGCCGTGGTGCAACACGTCCTGGGGCGCAGCGAGTTTTATACCGCCTACACTCCTTACCAGGCGGAGATAAGCCAGGGAGTGCTGCAGGCAATTTTTGAGTACCAGACCCTGATTTGCCGGCTAACGGGTATGGAGATAGCCAACGCCTCCATGTACGACGGCGCTACTGCCGTAGCGGAAGCTGCGGTTATGAGTTGCGGCACTACCCGGCGCGGCAAGGTCCTGGTATCCCGTTCGGTGCATCCTTCTTACCGGCGGGTACTGCAAACTTATTTTGAGGCCCGGGACCTGGTGCTGGAGGAAGTGCCCATGCAGGAGGGGAGCCTGGACCGGGAAGGGGTGGAGGCGAGAGTAGACGACGACACCGCCGCCCTGGTGGTTCAAAACCCCAATTTCCTGGGGATGCTGGAAAACTACGAGGGGTTGGCGGAGTTGCTGCACGGTAAGGGGGCGAAGCTGGTGGCCGCGGTGGACCCTCTTTCCCTTCCAATGGTAAAAGCACCTGCGGATTACGGGGCTGATATCGTAGTGGGAGAGGGGCAGTCCCTGGGCAACCCGCCTTCTTATGGTGGGCCGCTGCTTGGTTTTTATGCTGCCAGGCAGGAGTTTGCCCGGCGCATGCCCGGCAGGATATCGGGCCAGACTGTGGACGGTGAAGGAAACCGGGGCTTTGTACTTACCCTGCAGACCCGGGAGCAGCATATCCGGCGGGAAAGGGCTACTTCCAACATCTGTTCCAACCAGGCTTTGAACGCCCTGGCCGCGGCAGTATACCTTGCGGCTGTGGGCCCCCGGGGAATGGAAGAAGTGGCTTCATTATGCCTGCAGAAAGCTGCTTACGCCCGGGAGAAGATAACCTCGCTGCCGGGTTACCGCCTGGCATTTGAAGGGCATTACTTTAAGGAATTCCCCGTGGTGTTGCCTGGCCCGCCAGGGGAGTTAAACCGGCGCTTGCTGGAGGAAGGTATTATTGGTGGCCTGGATTTAAGCGAGTATTACCCTGAGCTTGAGAATACCGCCCTGGTCTGTGTCACCGAGATGCGTACCAGGGAGGAGATAGATAAACTGGTGTCCCGGATGGAGGGATGGAAATGAGGAAAAAAAAGAACCTGCTGTTTGAAATGGGGCGTTCCGGCCGCCGCGGCAGCTCTCTTCCTTCCTGCGATGTGCCGGAGAAACCTGTAGAAGAGCTGTTGCCCGCGGAAATGCGGCGCCGGGAACCCCTGGATTTGCCCGAGCTTTCCGAGGGTGAAGTTATGCGCCACTATACGGAGCTGTCCAACCGCAATTTCGGGGTGGATTCCGGTTTTTACCCTTTGGGCTCCTGTACCATGAAATATAATCCCAAAATTAACGAGGAGGTAGCCTCATTACCCGGATTTGCTTTCCTGCACCCCCTGCAGGAGGATGATACCGTGCAGGGCGCCTTAAAGTTACTTTACCTGGTAGAGCAGGAGTTAAAAGAGGTTACCGGCATGGAGCGTATTAGTTTTCAGCCTGCGGCGGGGGCGCACGGCGAACTTACCGGCCTCATGATCATGTTGGCCTACCACCGTTCCCGCGGGGAAAATCGCAGAAAGGTTTTGGTGCCCGATTCCGCACACGGCACCAATCCGGCAACCATTACCATGGCCGGATGTGAAGCGGTAGAGATCCCTTCCGACGGGCGGGGCCTGGTTGACCTGGAAACGTTGAAAAAAAATGTAGACGAAGATACTGCCGGGCTTATGCTGACCAACCCCAACACCTTGGGGCTATTTGAAGAAGATATTGATGAAATAGCCCGCGTGGTGCACGATGCCGGGGGCCTGCTTTACTACGACGGAGCCAACTTGAATGCCATCATGGGATACGTAAGGCCGGGGGACATGGGTTTTGACGTGGTTCACCTCAACCTGCACAAGACCTTTTCCACTCCGCACGGAGCAGGTGGACCGGGAAGCGGGTCGGTCGGGGTAAAAAAGGAGCTTGTGCCTTACCTGCCGTATCCTTTAGTAGAAAAGGTAGAAAAAGAAGAAAAAAATGGAAAGGAAAAATATTACTGGAACTATGACCTTTCCCACAGCATTGGAAAAATACACAGCTTTCACGGCAACTTTGCCGTGGCGGTTAAGACCTACGCTTACCTGCGCACCATGGGAGCCGAAGGCTTGAAACAGGTAAGCCGGGATGCCGTTTTAAACGCAAATTACCTCATGAACCGCTTAAAAAAGAGCTATTACCTCAAGTACGACCGCACCTGCAAGCACGAGTTTGTTATCTCCGTACGTAACCTGAAAAAAAGCTACGGCGTCGCGGCAGCGGATGTAGCCAAGTCTTTGCTGGATTACGGTTTCCATCCCCCCACTGTTTATTTTCCCATCATTGTGGAGGAATCTCTTATGGTGGAACCCACGGAAACAGAATCCAGGGAAGCGCTGGACCGTTTTGCCGATGCAATGGAGCAGATCGCCCGGCAGGCGGAAAAAGACCCGGAAAGGGTAAAGTCCGCTCCACATACCACGGTGGTCGGCAGGCTGGATGAACTTACAGCAGCCCGTCACCCGCGGGTATGCTGGTCTCCGGAGGAATAAACAACCATGTGGGAAACTGAGTGGGAAACTGAGTGGGAAACTGAGTGGGAAACTGAGCGGGAAACTGAAAACAAGGTAAAGAAGGTAAAGAAAGACCGGGATAGCAGTCAGCAGCCCCATACCGGTTGCATAGAGGTGGTTTATCCCCGCGCTACCCTGCCGGTAAGTGTAACCGGGGACCGGTGCAGCCTTAACTGCGCTCACTGCGGGGGGCGTTACCTGCGTTCTATGCTTTCCCTGGAGCAGGCCTTAAAAAGGTCTGCCCGGGAGCGGAGCTACCTGCTGAGCGGGGGATGCGACCGGCGGGGGGTGGTGCCCCACCTGGAGCACCTGGAGAAGCTGAAGGAACTTTCTCGCAGCTCTGTGCTGAACCTGCACCCGGGGCTGGTGGGGGAAAGTGAAGCAAAGCAGCTGGGAAAGCTGGCTCACGCTGTGTCTTTTGATTTTGTCGCTGATGATGCAACGGTAAAGGAAGTCTATGGGGAACATCTGTCGGCCGGCGATTTTTGGGAATCATACCGGGCCCTGCGGCGGCATGCCCGGGTGATTCCTCACCTGTGTATTGGGCTGCGGGGCGGAAAAATTCAAGGGGAATATAAAGCCCTGGAAATGCTCCAGGATGAAGGAGTGGAAGCCGTTACCTTTCTGGTATTTTGCCCTACTCCGGGGACGAAGTATGCCGCCTGCACCCCTCCCTCACCGGCAGAGGTGGCCCGGCTGCTGGCGGAGGCAAGGCTTTTGTTTCCTCAAAAGCCTCTATACCTGGGTTGCATGCGGCCCGGGGGAGGTTACCGCCGGGAGTTGGATCCCCTGGCCGTGCAGGCCGGGATTAACCGGATAGTGCACCCCGCTCCCGGGGTTTACCAGGAAGCACGGGAGCAGGGTTTAAAGGTAAAAGAAAGAGAGGAGTGCTGCGTATTATGATCCGGATCTCAGCTGGAACTGCGGCGGCACTGGGTTTGCTGGGGTGGAAAATTGATGAGCCTCCTACCACCGCCTACCTGTTGCAGACAGGAGACGGCTATAGCAGCGGTAGCGAAAAAAAATGCCTCATGGAGTGCTCGTTTTGCCCCCAGAGCCGGCACAGCCAGGGCCCGGCCGGTAAGTTGAGCCGGGTGATCTGGCCGGCGTTTAACCGGGAAAGGGTGCAGCAGGGTCTGTCCCGTGCCAGTGCTGCAGGCATAAAGCGTGTCTGCCTGCAGGGAATCAGGCAGGCAGAAGGAGTGGAACCCCTGTTGGAAACCCTCCGGATGGTAAAAAGCACGGTTTCCTTGCCGGTAAGTGTTTCAGCCTGGGCAGGCAACCTCGGCGAGGTTGACCGGCTCTTGAGCGAAGGGGCTGAAAAAGTGTGCATTTCCCTGGATGCAGCCAGCTCCAGTAACTACACTCTTATAAAAGGTGGAGTACAGCAGGAAAGGCTGGAATTAATTCAAGAGGCCGCCCTCCGGTACCCCGGCAGGATGACTACTCACCTTATCTGCGGCCTGGGGGAAACGGAAGAAGAACTTCTCCGGCTGGCCTCCTGGCTTATTGGTGAAGGAGTTACGGTAGCCCTGTTTGCTTTTACCCCGGTACGGGGCACCATGCTGTCTTCATGGCATCCCCCGAACCTTCTACCTTACCGGCGGGTACAGGCTGCTTTGTATCTGCTCCGGGCTGGAAAGATGTCTTACTCTTCTTTTACATTCCGTGAAGGCAGGCTGGTGTCTATGGGTTTGGGACGGGAAGAATTAAGGGCAGCGCTGGAGGAGGGCGAGGCTTTTCGCACCAGCGGTTGCCCTGGTTGCAATCGTCCCTATTACAACGAAAAACCGGGAGAAATACCTTACAATTATCCACGCCCCCTTAATAGCAGTGAAAAAGAAGAGAATTTCAACTGCCTGTATCGGACCCTGGAATTGCCCGAAATAGGGGCTGGTGATCCTGCGTGAGTGAAGAAAAATGGCGGCTGGTTAAAGATCCGCCCCTGCCCGGGGAAACCAACATGGAGCGGGATTTACATATGCTGCAGGAAGTAGCCGCGGGAGAATCGCCGCCGGTAATCCGCCTTTACCGCTGGTCACCTCCAGCGGTTTCCCTGGGTTATTTTCAAAAAGAAGCCGAAGTAGTAGACCCGGAGGCCTGCCGCAGGAATGGAATAGAGGTAGTGCGCCGCCCTACCGGCGGCAGGGCCATACTTCACTACCGGGAAGTTACCTACTGCCTGGTAATACCGGAAAACCACCCGATAGTACCCGCGGGGATCGTGGAATCTTACCGTTATTTAAGCCGGGGGCTGGTGCTGGCCCTGGAAAAACTGGGACTGGAACCGCAGCTGGCCCCGGAAAATAAGGACCCGGGAAAGGTGGTGCCCGGTTCCTGTTTTGATACACCAAGTGATTATGAGCTGCAGGTACAGCAAAAAAAAGTAGTGGGCAGCGCTCAGCTGCGCAGGAACGGGGTTTTGCTGCAGCATGGCTCTGTGCTGTTGGAACTTCTTCCGGAATTAAACCGGGAAGTGCTCCTGCCCCCGGAGGGTCAACCAGGTAAGCTATCTGTCCGTTTTTTGCGAAAAAGAGCAGCGGGTCTTAAAGACCTGGGACTGCAGGTGGAAGAAGAAGAGCTGATGCAGGCCCTGGAGGAAGGGTTTGCCTCCGTATTGGAGGTTGGAAGTTAGAGGTCGGAAGTCAGAAGTAAAAGATGAGGAAAAATGGCCCATTCAAGAAGCCAGAAGCCAGAAGCCAGAGGCAAGAGGTGAGAAGCAAGAGAAAAAATAAAAGCTCCTCCACATGGGGAAGTTGGACCTGGTGTCAAGTTACCATTATCCACATAGAGCCTGAGTAAATATTAAAATATCTTGTAAGGGGGAAACCGGGATGGAAGATAACTATTCGCTGGCAGTGGTAGGAGCGGGCCCCGGAGGTTACGCCGCGGCACTGCGTGCTTCTGCCCTGGGCATGAAAACCTTGCTGTTAGAAATGGACAGTCCGGGCGGCACCTGCCTTAACCGGGGTTGTATCCCCACCAAAACTTTTCATTACTGCGCTTACCTTTACGGGAAGCTGAAAGAAGCCTCCCGGTACGGCCTGACTGCCGACAATATCGGGTTTAATTTTTCAAGTGTGCAGGAAAAAAAGCAGCAGGTAGTATCCCAGCAGAAAAGCAGCCTGCAGGGACTCTTAAAGGGCGAAGGGGTGGAGGTGGTTTCGGGTAAAGCACGGTTGGGTTCCACTACCTGCGAAACCGGCGGCGAACTGGAGATAGAGATAGACGGTGGGGGAAAGAAAAAAGTTTATGCACAGAAAGTGATACTGGCTAGCGGCAGCAGGGAAATTATTCCGGAGGTGCCGGGAATTGAGCTGCCCGGTATCATGACTTCGCGCCAGGCCCTGGAACTATCCCGCCTTCCTTCCAGCATGATAGTCTTGGGTGGAGGTGTCATTGCCGTGGAGATGGCTTCTATTTTTGCCGGGTTTGACGTAGAGGTTACAGTAATCCAGCGAAGCCGGTTGCTGCGGCGTGAAGATAAAGAGATGGTAAAACGCCTTTCCACTTACCTGCGCCGCCAGGGTATAAATATAGTTACCGAAGCGCCGCTTAAAGAGATTAAAACAAAAGAAGACGGTTTCGTGGTGCAGGTGCAGGCCTCCAGTGGGGAGCAGGAATATTTTGCGGAAAAAGTTCTGGTGGCAGTGGGCAGGAAGCCTTCTTTCCAGGATCTCAACCTGGATGCGGCCGGTGTGGAACACCATGAGGGAGGGATAAAAGTAGGCCGGGGTATGGAAACCTCCCGCCCGGGCATTTATGCCGCAGGGGATGTGACTGACACGGGATTTTTTACAGCGCACACTGCTTTCCACCAGGGTATAGTAGCCGCAGAGAATGCCTGTGGTAAAAACTCTTACTTTGATGGCACGGTGGTTCCTTTCTGTGTTTTTTCCGAGCCGCAGCTGGCCCGGGCCGGCTTGACGGAAGAGCAAGCCCGAGAAAAAGGTTATAGCGTTAAAGTGGGCAAGTTCCCCTTTTCAGCTAACGGGAAAGCGTTTCTGCAGGGGGAAGGCGACGGTACCGTGAAAATCGTGGGAGACGGGGAAACAGGGAAATTGCTGGGGGTACATATCCTGGGCCCCCAGGCTTCTGAACTTATCCAGGAAGGCAGCTTTGCGGTTGCTTCTGGGGCTGCGGCAGAAGATTTGGTCCGGCTGATACATCCCCATCCTACCCTTAATGAGGCAGTATGGGAAGCGGCCATGTCATTTGCCGGTAGTTCGCTTCACCAGAGAGGCCGCTGAGGGCATAGGTTTAACCCCAAAAAACATAGTAAATGCTTGGGCGCTTCGACATCTTCCTACCCCCCCTGGTGGGCTGATCGTTATACCTACTTGACACCGGCAAGGCAAGTACAAGTAGTGTTGTTCCGCTGGCGGGGTGTTATCCTTACCTCCGGTGTCAAGTGTGTAACCGGGTTAGCCTGGTGGGGGAGGTAATTAAAGGTGGGGGGGCTCTAAGCTTTCACACCCTAATTAGTTTAGGTTAAGTTGAAATTTCCGCAGTAAAGCAGGAGATTTGATTAAACCTGTTATTAATAAAGTATGCAGGAGAAAAAATAATTTAAGTAGAATAAAATTTAAGTAGAATAATATAGTCAAGTTACAGTAGAACAGTGAAATGCCGGTCTTGGAAGAAGAAGCAGGTAGAAGGTGGATTAAAATGTGCGGTAGGTTTAGCCTGCAGGCCAACGAAAGCGATATACTGAAAGCTTACAATGCTGAAGCAGGCAACAATTTTAGCTGGAGCCCCTTAAACGAAGTTTTTCCTACACAGAGAATACCTGCGGTTATCCGGCAAGGGCAAAACAGGGTGGGTTTGCTTTCGTGGGGTATTACTGTTCCCGGCGGGGGCCAACCAATAATAAACGCGCGGGTAGAAACGCTGGAAGAAAAGCGCATGTTTAAAAATGCTTTTATGTACCGTCGATGCTTGATCCCGGTTGACGGTTTTTATGAGTGGAAAGAGGAAGGAAACCAGAAAACAAAATACCTTATTTCCCGAAAAGACAAAAGCCTTTTTTCTTTGGCGGGTATTTACGATAGCTTTGCTGGCCCGGAGGGTATTACCTACTGGGCCACCGTAATTGTTACTGCGCCTTCTGAAGGAGAAATATCCACCATTCATCACCGGATGCCGGTTCTGGTTGTTCCAGAGTTGGAAGAGCTCTGGTTGTGTGAAGGCAAGGAAAAGCCGGAATATATCAAAGAAAAGGTAATCTCCAAAATTAAGACTGAAGATCTGAATGTGGAAAAGGTTAGTTAGGTTAATAAATTAATTAAGAAAAATTAAGGAGGTATGCACTATGGCAGCTCAAATCAAGTGGATGGGGCACGCTACTTTTGAAATTACCACCTCCAGGGGAATGACTTTAATTGTAGACCCCTGGTATGACCAGAATCCTTCCAACAGCAAAAAGGTAGAAGAAGTAGAAAAAGCAGATGTAGTACTGCTTACTCACGACCACTTCGATCACCTGGGCGATGCTGCAGCTTTATTGAAAAAAACCGGTGCCACTATGGTTGGGCAACCGGAAGTTATGGAAAAGATGAAACAAGAAGGGGTTTCTCCCGACCAGGTGGTTTATGGAACCGGTATGAACGTAGGAGGGACGGTGGAAATCCAGGGAGTAAAAATTACCATGGTCCAGGCTTTTCACTCTGCAGTAAGCGGTGATCCTGCAGGTTATATTATTACCCTGGAAGACGGAAAAGTAATCTATCACGCGGGAGATACGGGTATTTTTAGCTCCATGGAATTGTTGGGGCAGATCTACGGGATCGACGTAGCCTTGTTGCCCATAGGAAGCGTGTTTACCATGGATCCCCTGCAGGCTGTCTATGCCTTGAATTTGCTTAAACCCGGGACAGTAATACCCATGCACTACGGGACCTTCCCCATACTGGAGCAAAGTGCGGAGAAGTTTGCCCGACTGGCCAGCGAGAAAGCACCCGGTGTAAAAGTAGTGTCTTTGGAAACCGGGGGTTCTCATGAGCTGTAGCACCTGGTAAAGAGCTGTATACACAACCAGGTGATATATTAAAAAAAAGCATTTATGGCCTTTTGTGCAACTATTCCTATATGTATAATATAAATGGTTAGATTAAAAATAAAGGGGATAGTAAAAATCTTATTGACGGAAACAGTACAAGAAATAGCCGTATACTCCGGGGAATTGTTGTTCAGGGTTATACCTGTTTTGGTTGCTGCACTAATCATAGTGGAGACAGCCAGATATTACCTGGGAGAGGAAAGGTTGTCTTCCCTGTTAACGGGAAAAAGTGTATGGGGTGCCAGGGGTAGGGCAGCTTTCCTGGGAGCTCTACTACCTTTTTGCGAATGCGGTGCTTTCCCGGTAGGTGTAGCTTTAATAAAAGCAGGGGTCCCTGTGTCCGCGGTTTTGACATTTTTCTTGATTAGCCCCGTAATAAGTATTCCTGCTTTTTTCCTTTTGGGCGGTCTTTTTGGGTTGCCATTTGCGGTGTTTTATGCTTTTATAACTATTTCCGGGGGTATAACAGCCGCCCTGCTTATAGAAAAAACAGGACTGGCCCCTGTATCGGTAAAGCTGGAAGCTTCCGGGGGAAATAGTAACACCGGAAAATACACCCTGGGCACAGCTCAGGCTTGCAACAGCGGTTGCGATTGCAAGCCTGAGCCGGAAATTGATAAGCGGGGTGAAAGCAAAAACGGTAAGGAAAGTTTTTTGTATGGTGGGTTGCGGAAGGCACTGTCTCAAGTGCTGTCAACTCTCAAAAGCATTTTGCCGTACCTGTTGGTGGCCGTAGTAGTGGCTGGAACTATAAAGACATTAATACCACCGGAAACAGTAGAAGGATTCTTGCAAAAAGGAGGTGCAGCGGGAGTTCCCCTGGCAGCACTTCTGGGAATTCCCGTCTACCAGGGAGATTGTGCCATGATTTCTATAGTGGCACCTATAATAAAAGCGACGGGATTAGTAGGCCCTGGGGCGGCTTTTATTATAGCCGGGACGGGTACCAGCATAAACGGGGTTATTTTGTTAAATGCGCTGTTTCATAAAAAGTTTATGGTTGCGTACCTGTCAAGTATAGTGATTATAGCAGTTATAACCGGTTATATATTGCAGCTGATAAATTAGCAGCTGCAGGTTAAATTATTGAGGAGAAAAACAAAAGCATAAGAGGGAGGAGATTAATTTGCGTGTTTCATTATGGTTATTGGTAGTTTTAATTTTAGCAGGTACTATGCTTGTTTTATCTGCCTGTGACGGTCAGGACATTGATAATGCAGGAGAAAATGGAGATGAAGTGCCTTCGTTTGAAAAAAGGGAGGTCTTTTCCGGAGAGGTTAAAAATTTCCCGGAAGATTGGGAGGGAAAGCTGGTGTACGTAAACTTTTTAAATACCAATTGACCTCCCTGTATAGATAAAGTGCTGCAGTTGCAGCCAATAAAAGATGAATACCGGGAAAAAGGATTGGAAATAATCAACCTTTCCTCCAATCCGGAAGAAGTGCTTCGCTCTTTGTGGGAAGATGAGGATTTAACCCAGGAGTTGTTTATAGATGAAGATCATGATGTTTCCTCCGGGTTTGGAGTTGGTGTAACTCCCGCCGGTGTGTTTATTGGAAAGGAAGGAAGTGTTAAGGAGAGCATTACTGGGTGGGGAAAAGACTCCGGGGAAGAATTTAAAGACAAAGTAGAAAAGCTTTTGGAAGAATAGATTAAAGTCAATTTAATGAGGTAATCGGGAGGGACAGGTCTACTGTCCCTCCTATTGTTTAGGGGAAATTTTGCAAAATCCCTGTCTGGTGTTCTTTTATTATTGTAAATAACACAAATATATGTTATTATTTTTTTGCAAGCCGAAGTGGCGGAACTGGCAGACGCGCGCGACTCAAAATCGCGTGGGCTTCCCGTGTGGGTTCGAATCCCACCTTCGGCACCATTCCCGCCAACAAGGCATTCTTAGAG
>Ga0207421_10006749_pt1 | contig 12424 bp, 6 predicted proteins | sample SodLakKL_010_SED_4_FD_187542 | JGI IMG/M metagenome (GOLD analysis project Ga0207421, IMG submission 187542) | Alkaline sediment microbial communities from Lake Tanatar, Kulunda Steppe, Russia - 8KL_010_SED (SPAdes) (version 2) | ecosystem: Environmental > Aquatic > Non-marine Saline and... | reverse complement strand
ATGCTTTTCGGCCTGCCCTTGATGTTCGTCGTGGCGTGGGTTGCGCATATCCTGATGCAACCGGTGACCGTGGCCGGACCTGCACCACTGCAGTGGCTGAACACGATTGTGATTTCGGCATCCGCTGCTGCCTCAACAGATGCGCCCCCGCAGGAAACTCTCTCCGTGCTGTCGATGGTTGCCTCCCTGTCTTTCATGGCCGGATTTTTAGTGATCCTCGCGCTGCTGATTGGCTTGGTAGGCATGGTCCGTATGGGTTACCAGATCAGCTCCCTGCGGCAAATCCGCCGGCATTCCGGACAGGTGGATTATCCCGTAGAGCTTGTCCGCGACATCTCCCGCAAAATAGGGGTCACAAGAAGGGTGGAAGTTCATCATCATCCCGGCGTGGCAGTGCCCATGACCATTGGTTGGCGCCATCCCCGCATCATCCTCCCGGAAAAATCCTGGGAGGATAATGAACTTGAGCTTATCCTCCATCACGAATTGGTACACATTCGGCGGGGACATTTTTTGCTTCGCACACTTGAAGAAGTTGTGAGAAACCTGTTTTTCATCCACCCGTTGGTTCATTTGCTGACCCGTGAAATTACGTCCTGGCGCGAAATGGCCTGCGACTCGGAGCTTCTTGCCACTTCAGAAACTACCCGGCGCGAGTATGCCAGCCTGCTTTACCGGGCCCTGCCCGAATCCGGAAGTCTGGAACAATTGGCACTTTCGGCCTCCATATCAGCCAACCCCGACATAAAAAAAAGGATCGAAACCATGGAACATTACCCGCGTGAATCGAACACCTGGAACCGCCGCCGCAGCACAAGCCTGGCCATGGCGGCCATCATCATGACTCCGGTGCTGATGCTGGCATCATGCGATTTTGGAACCACACCCGATACCGAACAGGAGGAGGTATTCCGTGTCATCGAGTCGATGCCCGAGCCGGTTGGCGGAATGGCAGCGATTTTTGAGAATTTGACGTATCCGGAAACGGCGCGCCGCGCCGGGATCGAAGGCCGGGTCATTGTACAGTTTACGGTGGATGAAAAAGGTAATGTCGTCGATCCGGAAGTTGTCCGGGGCATTGGCGGCGGCTGTGACGAAGCAGCCATCGACGCGATCAAGGCAGTGGAATGGACCCCCGGGACTCAGCACGGCGAACCGGTGAGCACTGAATTCATGCTGCCCATCACTTTCCGGCTGGATGCGGGTGGCGGTGAATCGTCAGATGACGATCAGGAGGGCACGGATGCCGGCGCTTTCCGGCTGGATGTCCACATACCTTCGTCCGATCAGGGGTTAGTCGAGCTGAACGGCGAGCGCATGCCCTTTGCGCTTTTCTCCGAACGGATCCGCGCGGCCACCAGTACGGCATCATCATCCAATGGACAGGGTAACGAGCTGACAGTCCAAATGTCGGTGGACGGCTCGGCCAGGATGGGCACGGTTCGGGATGTCCAGAATGTGCTCCGGGAGAACCGCATCCTTCGCATTAACTATCATTTGCTTTAGATCTCCAAGATTGTTATCTGCAAAGCATTTGGCACTCTTCGAGTCAAAAGGCAACAGTATCCGCTTGGCGCTTCTGGAAAAGCTGGATGATCTGGAGGATCTTTACGTTGCCGAACAGCGGCTGGAACAACCTGAGGAGCCATACTGGACGCTGGGGCAACTGGAAAGGAAATAGCCATACTGGTCATTCGGATAAGACACAGGCGTGACAGCTATGGCTGATCTGTTGGTGTAATGTTCCTGCTGTCCGCTAATAAAAAAGGGTGGCTGTTTTTGTAACAACCACCCTTTGGTCAAACCAATTACAAATACTTGAGTCAAACGCTACTGATGATCAAACAGGTTATTTCACCAGCATCATTTTTTTGGACTGTACCAGGTCGCCGCTTTGGAGCTGGTAGATATACAAGCCGCTCGACAGATGGGATCCATCGACCGTCACGGAATGCGATCCGCTGGAAAGACGCTCATTGACCACTTGCGACACCAGTTGACCCGTTATCGAATAAATATTCAGTGTCACGTGACCGGCCTCCGGAAGCGTGAACGAGATACTGGTCGAGGGGTTGAACGGGTTGGGATAGTTCTGGTTCAGCTCAAAGCGGGAGGTCAGTTCCGGTTCTTCCGCTGAGGTTTCACCCAGTTTTGTCAACGACAGCTCGTCGATGAGCACAGAAAAGGAGTTTTCAGTATTGGCATCCCAGCTGCCAGCTCCGATTTTAACTCCGAAATAGAGTGTTTGTTCGCCCTCGCCCGGAACGGTGAACAGATTGTCCCCGTCGCCTTCACAGCCATCGGCAAGGAACGTGCCATCCACTTCGGGACCGCATCCACCCCAGGTATTGAATCCTGCAAACTGGTCGCCTCCCCAGTCTTCCCCAACTTCGGGCTCAACCGATTCAATATAGACTTCGGCCCAGAACTGGTGAACCCCGTCGATATCTTTGAAGGCTCCATCGAACAGGTAGGTTTCCCCGCCCTCCAGTGTGACCTGTTGGTAGAATGCGATGTTGGCAAGCTGGTTGCCGGGATTTCCGGAGACGGTGGCACTTACAAAGAGGGCGCCGCCCTGGCCGTGTTCCGGGGTTACTTCGTCGTAGCCGAACTCGTAGTCAATATCCACATCGGAATTGATGAGCGAGACATTCCAGTGGTCATCACTCTCCATATCGGCACCCTGGAGCAGATTTTGTCCATACGAGGTACCCGCTAGCAAAATAATCAAGGAAAATGCGATCAAACTGCTGTAATACTGTTTCATGGTTTTGGGCTTTATTCGGTGAATATTTCAGGGAAGCAGACACCTGTTTGATATGGGACACGGGTTCGGATGGTATCCCCCAATTATTTTTTTATTCTGTTTCATTTTTCGCATCATTACTATCGGTTTGTCCGGCAATCCGCATGATATTACAGTCGACCTGACTCCGGGTGATAGGGGGAACGATATTGAATCGGGCTGCAGATCGGTTGGGTTTTCTTATATTGCCAGCAGTTTTATCGTAAGCGCTTGTAAATTCGAGCATGCGTGAAGTACGTTTGCAGTTAATTAGTGCAGAGTTATGAATCAGAAAGGTACCAATCTGGAGTTCAGGAAAGTCCGTGATGATGATCACAGGGCATTCCAGTCCATTTTCGACCAGTGGTACACCCCGCTTTGCCGGCATGCTGTGCTTTTTGTGGGGGACCGGCAGGCCGCCGAGGATATCGTCCAGGATTTGTTCGTTGCCCTTTGGGTCAAACGAAAGCAACTGGCAATCACCACATCCACACGCAGTTATCTGTATCGTGCCGTGCGGAACCGATGCCTGAATTATCTGCGGGATGCGGGTCCTGTTCAGGATGATGAATATGACTTCGAGCAGCATCCTCTGGAAGCAGTCGATGAGGACCGGGAGGTCACCATGAAGCACCTTCATGCCTTGGCAATGGAAGCCATCAGCGAACTGCCCCGACGCTGCAGGGAAATATTCAGCCTCAGCCGCAATACCCGGTTGACCAACCGGGAAATTGCAAAAAAACTCGGGCTCTCCGAAAAAACCATTGAAAATCAGATCACGATCGCACTGAAGAAACTGCGGGAGCGCCTGGGTCCCCATCTTAATAAAATATTTGCACTTGGATGGTATTTTTTACTCCTGAGCGGTGGGGTGTGACATGCCGGTTTCCGACAGATGGTTTTGGGGGATGGCAGCAAATCCGGTGTCACTTGAGTGAACCATTTCCGGCATGCCGATGCCATGAACACGCATGTGGCGGCCCTGCACCACTAATATTATTCCAGCATGAATATCCTGAACATTTTCCCACTCCGTTTTACGGCAATGTTATTCATCCTTGCATTCACCGGGATGCTGACTTCATGCCAGTCACAACAATCCGAAAGTAGCATATCGGTTTGGATAACATCAGGTGACAAATCCGCCCTGTTTGAGCAGCAGCCGGAATCCCTGCCGCTCAGAATGGTGGATGCGCTTCCGGCAGATGAGCCGGATCCGGTCATCTATATCGATCCGTCCCAACGGTTTCAGGAGATGGATGGATTTGGCTACACCCTGACCGGCGGGAGTGCCATATGGATAAACAAAATGAGTGCCGCTGCCCGGTCGGAGCTGCTCAGGGAGCTGTTCACGACGGAAGGGGATGGCATTGGCATCAGTTATCTAAGGGTGAGCATTGGCGCCTCTGATCTTGATCCGCACGTGTTCTCATACAGCGACCTGTCTCCGGGAGAGACCGATCCCGGCATGGAGCGTTTCACTCTGGACCCCGACCGCGAACACCTCATACCCGTGTTGCGGGAAATCCTGGAAGTGGCTCCCGACATCCCGATTCTTGGTTCCCCCTGGTCACCTCCGGTATGGATGAAAGACAACAACGCCTCCATCGGCGGGAGCCTTTTGCCGGAATTCTACGATGCATACGCCCTCTATTTCGTCCGATATGTCCAGGAAATGGCAAAGGAAGGCATCCCCATCGATGCCATTACAGTTCAAAACGAACCGCTTCATCCGGGGAACAATCCCAGTTTGCTGATGAAAGCGGAGGAACAGGCCCGATTTATCAAAAACCACCTTGGTCCGGCATTCGAATCGCATGGGGTCGATACCAAGATCATTATCTACGACCACAACCTGGACCGTATCGATTACCCGCTCGAGATATTGGATGACCCCGGAGCCGCCAGGTATGTCGACGGTACGGCATTCCATTTGTATGGCGGTGAAATCTCATCCATGAGCAAGGTTCACGAGGCGCACCCGGACAAGAACCTCTATTTTACAGAGCAATGGGTGGGGGCCAACAGCGAATTCCAAGTTAATTTCCCCTGGCATATGCAGAACCTGATGATCGGTGCGCCGCGGAACTGGAGCCGCAATGTGCTGCAGTGGAACCTCGCGGCCAACTCAGATCTGAAACCGCATACCGACGGTGGATGCACCCTGTGCCTGGGGGCGCTGACGATCGACAGTGACCAGGTGGTTCGCAATGATGCCTACTATTTTATTGCCCATGCCTCCAAATTTGTTCGTCCGGGCTCGGTGCGCATCGGATCGAACGAACCTGATGGTCTGCCGAATGTGGCTTTTGAGAGGCCTGACGGGGGACAGGTGCTGCTGGTTTTCAATCCGGCAGACAACCCGGTGTCCTTTGTCATTGCCGCAGATGGAGGACGGGCCATGGCCGAACTTCCACCCAACAGCGCCGGCACCTATGTCTGGTAAATTCTTTTGGGGGGAGCGAGCTGCTTATGTGTCATCCCTGCAACAGTACACTATCTTATGAAATTTCATGAAGCAATCGGACAACATACCCTGGAAACTGATGCACAAAGCGCTGAAGGGCTCTCTTGAAGTCCAGGAGCGTAGGAAACTGGACCGATGGCTTGCCCTTGACCCGGTGAACCAGGAGGTCTACAAAAACATCCGCATAGCCTGGAACATCTCGGCTTCCGGACATGCGCAGTTTCAACCGGACGAGCAGGCAGCCTGGGAACGCATTGTCAGAGATGCCAAAATCAGGGAAATGGATAACCGTGTCGGTTACGGCCAGCGCACCCGGAAGATTGCAGCGATGATGCGGAATGTGGCAGCCATCCTGTTTCTGCCGTTTGTCGTGACCACGGCGCTGCTCTATCTGAGATCAACGGAGCCCTCGCACCCTGTCATCGTTTCCGTGTCCACCGAAACCGGACAGAGAACACAGTTCACACTTGATGATGGGACCCGCGTCTGGCTGAACTCCAATTCCCAGCTGACATACCATCAGGATGGCAGCAGTGACGACACCAGGGTCCGGCTCGAAGGGGAAGCCTATTTTTCCGTCCCGCCGCAGCGCCAGCGCCCGCTGGTCGTAGCGACATCACACAAGGATATCCGGGTCTTGGGCACATCCTTCAACGTTCGCGCATATGAGAAGGAGGCTGTGATTGAAACCGTGCTGGAAAACGGCGCCGTTTTGCTGGACCTGGGTACAATGCCGGATCATGCAAGCCGGACTGTTGCACTGCGCCCCAATCAGCGGGCGGTTTTAAACAAAACAGATCAGTCGCTGGATATACGGGACGGCAATACGTATGAGTTTACGGCCTGGAAGGACGGAGTGCTGGCTTTCCGGAATATTTCATTTGATGACCTTGCAAGACGTCTTGAGGACTGGTTCAACGTGGATATTGAATTCGAACCGGATCGATTCAACGACCAGAAGTACAGTGGCATCTTCCGGAACCATGAAAACCTGGATCAGGTGCTGCAATCCATAAAAATCGTCACACCGTTTGAGTACCAGGTTGAAAACAACAGGATCATTATTGATTGATTACCAGCCGCGACGGACGGAATTTATTCCGCTTGCGGCACTCGCACTGCACAAATACTATTGACCCCTCCGAATCGACTTTATTGTGCAAGGTGGCATCTTTCGCGTTTTTTCAGCGCATGGCTGCAACCTGCCCTGGAAGCGATTTCACAGAGGGTCCAAAACTGTAACAGGAGCACTTATGAAAGGTTTGAGCAAGAAATCTGCAAGCCGTCGATTGTCCCGTGCGCTATTAATGGCGTTACTCGTCATCGGATTGCCACCGTTTGCATTTACAACAGCCGCCCAGGATCAGCTGCTAACCTTGCAGCTGGAGCAGGTCAGTCCCAAGAAAGTGATGAACCTGATCGAGGAACAGACGGCGTACAGCATATTCTACCGGGACATCGACCTCGAGTCAGCCCCTCCGGTCTCTATTGATGTGCAGTCAGGCAGTATACAGGATGTATTGGACCAGCTTTTTGCATCGCTGGAAAGCACCTATGCCATCAATGGGAACATCATCGTGGTTTCCGGTCCGGACAGCAGATCTGCTCCCGGACTGGCCAACTCCAGCGCGGTTGAAACCCATCGCGTGACCGGCACGGTCCGGGATGCCCAGACCGGCGAGCCGCTGATCGGTGCGACGATTGCCGTCCAGGATGCCACTATCGGCACAATCACCAATCAGCGCGGCGAGTTCTCCCTGAACGTTCCAACCCCGGATGCCGTGCTCCTGGTTACCTACGTCGGATATCGCTCTCATACCATCCAACTATCCGGCCGCAGGGAAATTACGATTGAGCTCACGGAAGATGTACTGTGGATGGAGGATCTGGTTGTTATCGGATACGGTACCACCCGTATACGTGACCTGAGTACCGCCGTATCGGTTATCCGATTGGATGAAGTCGACCGAACGCCCATCACGGACATCAGCCAAGCCATTCAGGGTCGCGCTGCCGGCGTTCAGGTGATAAATCCATCAGGAAAGCCGGGAACAGGTATTGCCGTCAGGGTACGCGGGTCCACGTCCGTCCAGGCTGGCAATGAGCCGTTGTATGTCGTGGACGGCGTGCCGACGAACAATATCCAGAACCTGAACCCCAGGGACATCGCATCGATGCAGGTCCTCAAAGATGCTTCCTCGGCAGCGATTTACGGCTCGCGAGGGGCAAACGGCGTTGTTCTGATTACCACAAGAAGAGGCCAGGAAGGGATTTCCCGTGTGAACTTCAGCTCCAACTTCGGCTTTTCCGATCTGCCATTCCAAATCAACACGCTCAATACCCCGCAATATCGGGAGCTGATGAATGAAATCTACGGTCCAGGAGCCGTGCCGGAGTCCATCACTACAAATACCGACTGGATGGACAAGACCTTCGGGACCGGCGCCTATCAGGATTACCAGCTTTCGGCATCCGGCGGTACGGATGCAATGCGCTACTATCTCTCCCTTGGCTACTTCAATGAGGAGGGCATTGTCAGTCCCGCTTCCAGTGAACGGTACAATTTTCGTGTGAATCTGGACAACCAGGTGCTTGACTGGATGAGCGTTGCAACCAACATCTCCTACACGAAGCGGGATCGCAGGGATACCGAGGACAACCTGAGTGTGGCCCGTGGCGGGACCATCATGAGCGCCATCAACACTCCGCCCTTCCTGGAGGTGTGGAATCCCGATCCGGATCGGGCCGGACAGTACATGCCCAATCCGTACCAGCCATCCTGGGAAAATCCGCTGGCATACATGTCGCGGGCCGGGTGGGACCGCAGTGACCGCCTCTCCGGCAACGTCGTTGTGGATGTTTCTCCGATCCAGAACCTCCACTGGCGTACCAATTTCGGCATCGACCACAACCGCTGGAACTGGTACCAGTTCATCGACCCCATCCGCACGGCATACGGTCGCCAGGAGAACGGCAGGGCCGTGGACAACGAAAACCGCGAGTACAACTGGCTATTGGAGAATACGATCGCCTATGATTTTGACCTGGGCAATCACAGCATCGGGACCCTGGGCGGGGTGACCATGCAGCACAACCGCTGGAACGAGAACTACATCACGGTAAGGGATTTCCCGAGCAACACATCGGTGCGTACGCTCAACGTGGCCAATCAGATTGAGAACGCAGGGACGGTTAGCTCGGAATGGGCGCTGATGTCTTATCTCGGCCGGCTGACCTACAACTATCAAAGCCGCTACATGATCACCTCGACCCTGCGCTACGACGGTTCTTCCAAACTGGCCGCAGGCAATCGCTGGGGGATTTTCCCATCGGTATCCGCCGCCTGGAGGGTCACCGGCGAATCTTTCATGCAGAACATCGATTTTCTGGATGATCTGAAGATCCGGGCCGGATGGGGCAAGACGGGCAACCAGGAGGGGATTGCCAATTACGCTTCCTATGGACTTTTCGGCACAAGCCGTCGTCCAGCCACCCAGCCGCTGTCCGGGCCGGCACTGTTCCGCACCACTTTTGAGAACAAGGATCTGCGCTGGGAAACCACCACGCAGACCAACGCCGGGATCGATCTGATCCTCTTTGGTGGACGTGCAAGTTTTACGGCCGATGCCTACATTAAAAAGACCGATGACCTGCTGCTGAATGTGGTCGTCCCCCAAATCGGTGCCGCCGATTATATCACCCGCAACGACGGGAAGATGGAAAACCGGGGTCTTGAATTCGCCCTGGAGACCCGCAATCTGGTTGGCCGCTTCCAGTGGGATACTGATTTCAATATTTCGTTCAACCGCAATGAGGTGACCGAACTTGGCCTGAACCAGGTGTACGATTTCGCCACCATCTACCCGAACAACCAGCAGGTAATCCGCATTGAACCGGGCTTTGCACTCGGAACATTCTACGGCTATATTGCCGACGGGGTGGATCCCGAGACCGGTGACATCATTTACCGTGATATCACCGGCACGGGCAATATCACCGCCGCTGACCGCACCATCATCGGCAATGCCCAGCCCGATTTCATCTATGGAATGACCCACACCTTCCGTTATCACGGTTTTGAACTGCTGGTCTTCCTGCAGGGGGTCTACGGAAACGACATCTTCAATGCCTCCCGCATCGACACCGAAGGCATGTTCGATCATAAAAATCAATCCACCGCTGTTCTGGACCGCTGGCAGGAGCCCGGGCAGATCACTGACATGCCCCGGGCCACATCCGATATGTCGAATGTGTGGAACTCGACCCGTTTTGTCGAGGATGGGTCCTACCTGAGGATAAAGACGCTGACTTTGTCCTACACCTTGCCGGGCACCTGGATCAATCCGCTGCGCATGAACAATATGACGATCTTCAGCACCGCTCAGAACCTGTACACATTCACAAATTACAGCGGATTTGATCCGGAGGTGAACGCTTACGGAACAAGTTCGGTCTACCAGGGCGTCGATTATGGCACATATCCCCACGCCCGGACCATCATCTTCGGTTTTAATATGGAATTCTAATCCTGAGACAGCTATGAAAAACATCATCCCGAATACACTGATCCTGCTGCTCTTTGCCCTACCGGCACTTACGTCCTGTGATGACTTCCTGTCCAGGGACCCGCTGTCGAACTACTCCAACCAGTCTCTTGGAATCGACGAAACCGATCTGGAAGAGCGCACATATACGGCATCCGAGATCGAGAGTTTCCTCAACGGCGCCTACGGCGACTTCAAGACGGAATACTTTCAGCTGGACTTCTACCTTATCGGAGATGCCCAGTCAGACAATGCCCATGCCGGAGCCGATAACCCCAACATGTTTGAGATGGAAGAGTGGCGAGTTTCGGCGACCAATGAAGTCGTCGACCGGACCTGGGGCTATCTCTATGGCATGATCTCCAAAACAAACACCGTCATCGAAAACGTGGGCAAAGTGTCAGGGCTCAGTGACGCCCAGCGCGACCGCATCCTGGGAGAAGCCTCCTTTATCCGCGCATGGGCATACTTCGACGTGATCCGTATGTGGAATAACATCCCCATCATCACAAGCGATGTTTCCGGAATCAATGCCGAAAACATAGAAGAAGTGTATGAAATCCTCTATCCCTATCCCAGTTCCGCAGAGCAGGCCTACGAACTGATTCTTGAGGACCTGGAAGTGGCCCTGCCGCGGGTCAGGACCTCCGCGCCCGACAAAGGGTATGCCACCCGGGGTGCCGTGCTTGGTCTGATGGCCAGGGTTCACGCAGAACTGGGCAACTGGTCGGACGTGATCACCTACAGCAGTCAGGTGATGAGTGGCAATTACGCCTTGCTGAGCGATTTTGAAGCATTGTGGAACGGGTCGGTGGAAAACTCGCCGGAATCCATCTTCGAGGTCAATTACTACGGATGGGATACCGGCGGGAACTGGGGCGTGTTCATGTTCCAGGGAACCGATTGGAAGAAATTCAACACACCTACCTTTGACCTGGTCCGGAGCTACCAGAACGAAGGCGATGATATCCGGCTGGCGTCCACCATCCACTTCCAGGATGTGAGCGCTCTGTGGACTGACAGACACTGGAACACGTCCACATACCCCTTCGTGAACAAATATCGCAACGAAACCGGATCCCAGAATTTCATCCTGATGCGGCTGGCCGACATCATGCTGCTCAAGGCCGAAGCCCATGCCCGGCTGGGCCAGACCAACAATGCCATGTCCCTGGTCAACGAGGTCCGTGACAGGGTGGAGTTGCCTCCCGTTTCGGCTGCAAACCAGCAGGAAGCCCTGGAACGGGTGCTTCACGAGCGGCGGCTCGAGCTTGCCTTCGAGGGTCAGCGCTTCTTCGACCTCCGGCGCTCCGGCAGGGCGCTGGATATCATGCAGAATCTCAGGGGCGTCGACGGCAGCCCGTTCAATTATCACATTGCGGAATTCCGGCTGCTGTGGCCGATTCCTCAGACGGAACTCGACAGGAATCCGCGCCTCCAACAAAACCTGGGATACTGAGCAACCGGCAGACTATCTTATAATTATGTAACGCAGTAGAGGATGTCAGAAAAGTATACTTTCGTTCTTGTAGTGTCTGTCTGTTTCTTTTTGCTTTTGTCATGCAGGGAGGAGACACCCGTTTCCCCCGGCAATGACAATGGCAACGGCAATTCCCAAATCACAGCCGATGTGAAGGTCTGGCTTACCAACGCCAACCGGTTGATGCTCAACTCCCGCCAGAACGATATTGCCTTCTCCGATCAGGGGGCGGATATCGTCATCGAAGTCGATGCTTCCCGGCGATATCAGGAAATCGTCGGTTTCGGGGCGGCAATGACCGGATCATCGGCCTTCCTGATCGCGCAAAGAAGCGCCGAGGAGCGCCGGGCCATCCTCACCGAACTGTTTGATGCGGAGGAGGGCATCGGGATCACCAACATCCGGCTGACCATAGGATCTTCCGACTTTTCCCTGGGAACCTATTCCTATTGCGACGACCCGGGCATCGAGAACTTTGCCATACCGGACGTCGATCTTCGGGATGTGATTCCCGTGATGCAGCAGGCCCTGGAAGTCAATCCCGATCTGTGGATCATGGCCAGTCCATGGAGCGCTCCGGCATGGATGAAGGACAACGGCAGTATGCATGGCGGACGTCTTCTGGAAGGGCATTTCGACGATTTTGCCCGGTACCTCAAACGATTCATTCAAGCTTATGAGTCCCACGGCATCCCAATCCACGCCATTACCGTGCAGAATGAGCCGCTCCATGAGACGGGGGGATATCCAACCATGTTCATGCCCTGGGAGGATCAGAACCGCTTCATCCGAGACTACCTCGGCCCGCTGTTCGAGGCGGAAAACATATCCACAGATATCATTATATATGACCACAACTGGGACCGGTACGACTATCCCATTCGGATACTTGACGATGAATTGACCCGGCAATATGTGATCGGATCGGCTTTTCACGGGTATGGGGGGGACGTCGGCCAGATGTCCAATGTTTCAGAGGCGCATCCCGACAAGGACCTCTTTTTTACCGAGATATCCGGCGGAGGCTGGGCGACCGATTTCTGGCAGAACATTGTCTGGAATATGGATCATATTTTTTTGGGAACGGTGCGGAATGGCTCCCGGAATGCCATATTCTGGAACCTTGCGCTGGATGAGCAGGATGGTCC
>Ga0207421_10006746_pt1 | contig 12429 bp, 10 predicted proteins | sample SodLakKL_010_SED_4_FD_187542 | JGI IMG/M metagenome (GOLD analysis project Ga0207421, IMG submission 187542) | Alkaline sediment microbial communities from Lake Tanatar, Kulunda Steppe, Russia - 8KL_010_SED (SPAdes) (version 2) | ecosystem: Environmental > Aquatic > Non-marine Saline and... | reverse complement strand
CTATGCCGATTCTTGCACTATCTTTGATTAATGAATCTTGACCGATTATTGCTTTATTTATATAGGCGCCATCTTCAATTTTTACATTAGGCATTATTACAGAGTCTTTAATTACAGCATTTCTTCCTATTTCTACCCCATAGAAAATCACTGAATTTTCTACCTCGCCCTGGATTTTTGTACCTTTATTTATCATTGAGTTTTTAACTTTTGCTTCACTGCTTAAATATTGTGGAGGCCTATTTGGGTTTACACTGTAGATTACCCAGTCTCTGTCATAAAGATTTAGCCCCATATTATCAGTTTTTAATAAATCCATATGAGCCTGCCAGTAACTCTTTATAGTTCCAACATCTTTCCAGTAGCCTGAAAATGTGTAGGCATTTAAATGTAATTTATCATTCAGCATAGCTGGAATAATGTCATTACCAAAATCTCCTGAAGAGTCAGGGTTTTCAGCATCTTCCTGGAGATAATCTCGAAGCATTGGCCAGTTAAAGATATATATACCCATTGAGGCTAAATTGCTTCTGGCATCATCAGGTTTCTCCTGGAAATCTACTATTCTTTTTTTATCATCAGTAATCATGACACCGAATCTGTTTGTATCTTCCCAGGGGACTTCCATTACAGCAATGCTGGCATCAGCATTAGTTGCTTTATGATCCTCTAACATAACTGAATAATCCATCTTGTAGATATGGTCACCGGAAAGAACAAGAACATAATCTGGATCATAGAGATCAATATATTTTATGTTTTCAAAAATTGCATGGGCTGTGCCTTTATACCAGCTCCCGCCTCCTTCTCGAATATATGGGGGTAATACAGTAACTCCACCATCTCGACGGTCTAGATCCCATGAGCTTCCATTACCTATATAAGAATTTAATACAAGTGGTTCATACTGGGTTAGAACTCCAACTGTATCAATATTAGAATTTGAACAGTTACTGAGGGGGAAGTCGATCAAACGATATTCAGCACCAAAAGGAACAGCAGGCTTGGCTATTTCTTTTGTTAAAACTCCAAGTCTGGTACCCTTTCCTCCAGCCAATAACATTGCAACCATTTCTTTTTTAGACATAATATCCCTCCTGATTTATTATGGTCTAGATATTTTTCGTTTATCTTTTGCTGGCTTTAAATATATCCCTGCCAGTGGAGGCAGAGTTAATTCTATTGAATAGGGAAATCCATGGTATTCACGGGCATCAGTCTGATATTTAGTCTTTCCTGAATATTCCGAGCCCCCATAGATATCTTCATCACTATTAAGAATAACTTCATAAACCCCTTCCTTTGGAACTCCTATTCTATAATTATCTCTAGGAACAGGAGTGAAATTTAAAGCGATTATTACTGGTTGGTCATTAGTATTATAGCGGATTAAACTTAATACACTCTGACTATTATCATTTGGCTCAATCCATGCAAACCCCTTTGGACTATAATCAAGTTCCCAGAGGGGAGACTCATTTAGATAAGTTTGATTTAAATCTCTAACAAAGTTCTGGATTTCCTGATGTTTTGTATAATCCAGAAGAAACCAGTCTAATTCCTGTTTATAGTTCCATTCTATAAATTGTCCGAACTCTCCACCCATGAATAATAACTTTTTGCCTGGGTGGGCCATCATATAGGCATAAAGCAGTCTTAAATTAGCAAATTTCTGCCAGTAATCTCCAGGCATTTTATCAAGTAGAGATCTTTTGCCATGAACAACTTCATCATGGGATAAAGGCAGTACAAAGTTCTCAGAATAGGTATACATTAATGAAAAAGTTAATTTATTATGCTCCCATTTTCTAAATACAGGATCAGACTTCATGTATTCAAGGGTATCATTCATCCAGCCCATATTCCATTTCATATTAAACCCGAGTCCACCAATATAGCCTGGAGAAGTGACCTGGGGCCAGGAAGTAGATTCTTCAGCTATCATCATGACACCTGGATATTGGGAAAATACTACTTCATTCATCTTTCTTAAAAATTTAATTGCATCAATATTTTCTCGGCCACCATATTCATTGGGGACCCAGTTTGAATTTTCTTTGCCATAATCGAGATATAGCATGTTACTTACAGCATCAGCTCTTATACCATCAATATGGTATTCTTCAAACCAGAAGATGGCATTGGAAATTAAAAAGCTCCATACCTCCGGTTGTCCGAAATCAAAGTTTAGAGTGTCCCATTGTGGATTTTCAGCTCTTAACTTAATATTGCTTTCATATAATTCAGTTCCATCAAATAATCTAAGACCATGATCATCTTTACAGAAATGGCTAGGAACCCAGTCAATAATAACTCCAATTCTGGCTTGATGGCATTTGTCAACAAAATATTTGAAGTCTTCAGGGCTGCCATATCTACTTGTTAGAGCAAAATATCCTGTTGTCTGATATCCCCAGGACCCATCAAAGGGATGTTCTGCGATTGGCAGGAGTTCAACATGGGTATAATTCATTTCCTGTAGATAAGGAATTAAGAGATCTGCAATCTCTTTATAATTATAAACTTCATTTTTAGAATTTCTTTTCCAGGAACCTAAATGGACTTCATAGATTGAAACAGGTTCTTTAAGAATATCTGTGTTTTCTCTCGTTTTTAACCATTTACTATCATTCCACTGGTATTTGTCCATATCAGTAACGATTGAGGCGGTTTTAGGTTTTTTTTCTGCTTTAAATGCATAGGGGTCTGCTTTAACCCGTTCCTGTCCGTTATAGCCAGTAATCCAGTATTTATATTTATCTCCTGGACTGGCTCCAGGTATAAAGCCAACCCACAAACCACTATCTTCGATTTTTTTTAGCTGGTTCTTATTTTTTTGCCAGTCATTAAAGTCACCAACAACTGAAATTTTTTCTGCATTAGGTGCCCAGACAGTAAATTTAGTTCCAGATTCGCCGTTATACTCTCCAGGATGTGCTCCCATAAAATCATATGCCTGATAATGTTTACCACTGTGGAATAGATATTGATCATAATTTGTAGGCTTAATACTTTTCATTTAAAAAACCCCCTGCCAAAAAAATACTTTTCTCACTTAATTAATTCTCGATAAAAGTAATAATACCTGCTTTTATAAGTTAAAGTTTATAAGAAATTATAAGTAATCTGGAATAATAAAAAGTTTGACAGAGTTATTTTATTTTATTAAAATATAACTATCCTGGCAATACTATAAGTTTATAAGTGGGAGTGATAAAAATGGCTAAGAAAAAAGTTTTATTTGTGACATCTGAGGCGGCTCCATTTGTTAAAACTGGAGGTTTAGGTGATGTTGCCGGTTCCCTTCCAGAAGCGATGAGAGAAAAAGGTCATGATGTTAGAGTTGTATTACCTGAATATAGCCAGTTAAATTCGACTTACAAAAGTCAACTTGAGCATGTAACACATTTTAGAACAAATATAACCTGGAGAAATGAGTATGTAGGAGTAAATAAATTAGAACATAACGGTGTTCCTTTTTATTTCATTGATAATAAAAAATATTTTGACCGGAGTAATCTCTATGATAACCCGGATCGCCATTTACAGTTTATTTTATTTATGCGGGGAGCTCTTGAGATGCTTTCTGAGATAGATTTTAAACCAGATATAATTCATTGTAATGACTGGCAGACTGGTCTTATTCCACTTTTATTAAAGGATAATTATAAAAGATATAATTTTTATAGAGATATGAAAACTGTTTTTACTATTCATAATTTAAGGTATCAGGGGATTTTTGGACCTGAAATAGTTTCTGACTCTTTAGGAGTAGACCCTGCTCACTTTTATGACGGAAATATTCGCCATGATGGTCTTGTTAATTTTATGAAAGCAGGAATAATGTATGGCGATAAAATAACAACTGTAAGTAATACCTATGCCAGTGAAATAAAGACGCCATACTTTGGCGAGGGTTTAGATTATGCCTTGAGAATGAGAGGTGATGATCTCGAGGGAATAGTAAATGGTATCAGCTTTGATGAGAATGATCCTGCTAGCGATAAAGAAATATTTGCGAATTTTGATGCAAGTAATTTTCAGGGTAAAGCAAAAAACAGGAGAGCTTTACAATCCTTTTTAGGATTGGAGATTAATCCAGATAAAAGGATTTTAAGTATAATTACCAGACTGGTTGAACAAAAAGGTATAGATTTAATTAAGCATGTCTCTGAAGAAATAGTAAATACAGGTTTGCAATTTGTGGTTTTAGGAACTGGCAACCCTGAGTATGAAGACTTCTTTAGAGATCTATCTAACCGTTATCCTGATCAGGTTGCAGCTGAAATCAAATATGATTTCACCCTGGCCAAAAGAATTTATGCCAGTTCTGATTTCTTTTTAATGCCCTCTCAATTTGAGCCCTGTGGTCTGGGACAACTATTTGCGATGAGATATGGAACTGTTCCAATTGTAAGAGAAACTGGAGGTTTAAAGGATACAGTTGAACCATATCAAGACGGAGAAGGTTCCGGGTTTACATTTAAAGAATATAATGCCCATAAGATGCTAAATGCTATTGAAGCTGCTGCAGATCTGGCATCTAATCCGAAGGAATTGGAATCTCTTCAAAAAAATATAATGAAAAGAGATTTTAGCTGGGATAAGTCAGCAGAAAAATATTTAGACTTATATGATGATATAATTGTTGATGAAAAACCGGAGATTTCAATTGTAGATAAAAAAGAAACTAAAGAAATCAAAAAAGCTAAAGAAATCAAAAAAGCTAAAGAAATTAAAGAAGAAAAGAAAGCTAAAACAACAAGCAGAGATGATTCTGATTTAGAAAAAGTAAATATTAATCTAGCAGATAGCACAGAACTGGAAAAGGTTAAAGGTATTGGCCCTGCCTATGCCAGAAGAATTATAGCTTACCGAGATGAAAATGGTGATTTTTCTGAATTAGATGAGTTGTTAAATGTTGATGGTATTGGTCCAGCCAGACTTGAATCTATTAAACCAGGTATAGATCTTTAATTTAAAAATGATGAGGAGGAGATTTAATAATGGTAGAAACCAATAAGTCAGAACTAGGCGGTATGAATATAGCCAGTGAGGTTTTAGGTATTGTTGCCGGGATTGCAGCCACCGAGGTTGATGGTGTTGCAGCAATGAGTGGCGGCTTAGTTCGTGGAATTGCTGAAATGCTAGGAAGAAAAAACCTGTCCAAAGGCGTAAAATTAGAAGAAACAGATGAAGGTGTTATTGTTGAATTAAACTTAATTGTAGAATTTGAAGTTAATATTCCCAAGGTGACAGAAGAGGTTCAGAGAAATGTTAAAAAATCACTGGAAAAAATGACTGGGGTAGATGTTAAAGCTGTAAATATTAATGTATTGGGAATAGATATTCCTGAATTTGTCTCTGAAGATGAGTCTGTAATGGAAGAAGATGAAGAGGATATAGGGGATATAAATGATACTGAAGAAAAAGCAGATTCGGAAGAAGATAAAGATTAAATGAAAGTAAAAAGTATAATCAAAAAAATATTCAGGCCTATAATTATTATTCCTCTTCTGATTTTTTTACTGGTGATCGGAGGTGCTGTTTTAAGCTGGGCACTTCAGAGTTATAATGCTGAAGATATTGCTTTAGATTTCTTAGAGAGTACCGAGTCTGTGAATATTATAGAAGAAGGCAATTATTTGTTATTTGAACCAGAAGATTTTACTGATAATAAACCTGGATTGATTTTATATCCAGGTGCTCAGGTAGAGCATAAAGCCTATAGTCGTCTGGCTTATAAGTTTGCAGAGGATGGTTACTCGACAATAATAGTTAATATGCCTTTAGAACTAGCTATTTTAGGCTGGAGAAGAGCTGATGGAGCTAGAGAATTAATTCCAGAGCAAAATAGCTGGTATCTAATCGGCCATTCATTAGGAGGAGCAATGGCTTCAAGATTTATAAGTAGAGAAGAACCAGACTGGGTAAATGGCTTGATTTTATTGTCTGCATACCCGGCCAGCTCTGATTCCCTTGGGGATCATGATATTGATGTATTATCTATATATGGAGATAAAGACGAAATAGTTGATCTTGAGTTATTACAGGAGAGAAGAAATATATTGCCAGATTCAGCTATTTTTACTGAAATAATAGGTGCAAATCATTCAGGATTTGCTGATTATGGTGAACAGGATGGTGATGGTGAGGCCATGATAACTACAGAAGAGCAGATTAATCAGACAGTAAAATATATCAGTGAATTTATAGAAGAAAGAAGATGAGAAAAATTAAGGTGCTTGTTATAGGCGATATTGTCATTGACCATTATCCTGACAGTAGAAATAGTTATATAGGTGGCAGTGCTGCCAATGTTGCTCTAGCCTTTAAGAGAAATAGCCTGAAATCAGATGTGGATCTCATCGGAATAATTGGCGATGATTTTGCAGGTGAGCAATTATATACTAAATTAAGGGCTAAAGGTATTAATCTGGATAAAATAATGAAATTATCAGGTAAAACGGCCAGGGCTAACTGGAGGAGGAAAGACTCTGGGACTGAGTTAATTAGTATAGATAAAGGAGTTGACCAGGGGATTCCTTTAGATTATTTAACAGGTATTAATATAGGAAAGTATGATTTAGTTCATGCAACTCCATATAGCCTGGGGTTGAAGGAAATAAAATATTTAAAAGCCAATTCAAAAAGCTTTTCATTTGATGCCTCTTTTATCTTTGGGACAGATGATATAGTTGAATTAATGCCTGAAACTGACTGGTTTTTTATCTCCGGGGGGCTTGCCAGGGAGCATCAGTGGATTAGTAAATTGGTTTTTTTACCAGCAGAAGGATTGATTTTATTAAATGGAGAAGAGGGAGTCAAATTTTTTAACTCTAATCTTGAGATGGATGAAATTTCAACTAAGAATAGAGATGAAATCTATGATGATCTAGGAGCTGGAGATATTTTTATTGGTAAGCTACTATCTGATTATTATAGGAATAGCAGGGATAAAAATATGAAAAATTTATTGGGAAAAGCTATAAAAGCAGCAGGCAAGGCCTGCCAGAATGAAGGAGCCAGTAATTTAAGCCTTGTCTGAGCTTGAAATATATTATATAATATATATGCAAAAAAATTAAATCACCTGGATCCAGAAATGGACCGGGATGATAGGAGGAAATGAATTGCAATTATCAACAAAGGAAATAGTGGTAGCAGGTATGCTAGGAGCAATTTCGATTGTTTTAGGAGTTACTCGACTTGGTTTTATTCCAGTACCGACCCCGGCAGGTAATGCAACAATTATGCATATACCGGCAATTCTAGGGGCTGTTCTGGAAGGGCCGGTAGTTGGTGCGCTGATTGGTCTGATATTTGGAGTTTTTAGTTTTTTACAGCCAGGTGCGCCGATGTTTACTGATCCTTTAATAGCTATAGTTCCAAGGATCTTTATTGGTATTTTTGCTTATTTTGCTTACAGGTCTCTGGTAAAGAGAAATGAAAGTCTGGCATTAATAACAGCCGGTATTGTTGGAACTCTGGTAAATACAATATTTGTTTTAGGACTGGCCGTGATCCGTGATTTTTTACCATTATCTGCAGCTATTGGAGCTGCCTGGTTACATGGATTGCCAGAAGTTGTGCTGGCAGCTGTATTAGTCAGTCTTGTAGGCAAAGGTGTATTAAAATATCGCCGAAGCAATTAAATTTTAGCCCGGGCTAACCGGGCTTTTGATTTATTTTATCTATCATTTTATTATTCAGGAGGAGATTAGATGAGTAAGAAAGATAATAATTTAAATTATGATCTTGTTGTAATTGGAGGAGGCCCTGGTGGATATGTGGCAGCTATTAGAGCATCCAGACAGGGAGCCAGAGTGGCACTGGTTGAGAAGGAGTCTATTGGTGGTGTCTGCTTAAACTGGGGTTGTATTCCAACTAAAGCGATGATCCGTTCAGCTGAGATTTATCATGAAGTGCAGGATGCCCGCAAATTTGGGATTAATATAGAGGGAGAGGCTACAATTGATCTGCCTTCAGTGATAAAGAGGAAAGATAGAATTGTTAGACGGCTGGTTAAAGGGATTGAAGTTCTTTTGAAAAATGAAGATGTTGATACATATAATGGTATCGGTTTATTAAGTAAGCCAGACCAGGTTCAGGTAGAATTAGATGATGGTAAAGAACAGATCTTAAATGCTGAGAATATTATTATTGCAACAGGCTCAAAGACTGCCGACCTGCCTATTCCAGGTATGGATCTTCCAGGTGTTATTACAAGTCGAGATGCCCTTGATCTAGAAGAAATGCCAGATAAGCTGGTTGTGATTGGAGGCGGAGTTATTGGTATGGAATTTGCCTTTCTCTATGCCAATATGGGTGTTGAAGTCACAGTAATTGAATTTGAGGATTCAATAGTACCAGATGCTGATAATGATATCACTGATGAATTGACTAAACTGGCCAGAAATAAGAAAATTAATATACATACTTCAAGTCAGGCCAAAAAGATTGCAGAGACAGAGGGCCGGAATAATAATATGCTGGTTGCTTTTGAAAAAGAGGGAGAAGAGAAATATATAATTACAGATAAGGTCCTGGTTGCTGTTGGACGTCTGCCAAATCTACCAGGAATTGATACAGAATCTTTAGGACTGGAATTAAATGAGAGAAGAGGTGGCATCAAGGTTGATGATCATATGAGAACATCTGTTGATGGAATTTATGCTATCGGCGATGTTACTGATAAGGTGATGCTGGCCCATGTTGCCTCCCATCAGGGGATTGTGGCTGCTGATAATATTACAGGAACTGAGCATAAAATGGATTATAAAGCTGTTCCAAGTGCAATCTTTACAGATCCTGAAGTAGCTACAGTTGGTATGAGTGAAAAGGATGCTAAAGAAGCCGGGATTAATTATGTTGTTGGCCGCTTTCCATTCAGCGCCAACGGCAAGGTTATGGCTATGGGAGAACGCCGTGGTTTTGTTAAGATCATTAAAGAAGAGGAGACCGGTCAGGTGATTGGAGCAGGTATTATTGGGTTACATGCCACCGACCTGATTGCATCTTTAACTCTGGCTGTTAACAGGAATCTGACTGCCCATGAGATAGCAGAGACGATCCATGCCCATCCAACAACTGCTGAAGTTATTCATGAGGCTGCTTTAGATACTGAAGGTGGCGCGATTCATTACAGTAAGTAATTTAAAAAGATATATAATTATATAGGTGATGGAGCTCACCATTAACCGCTAAGGTCTTTTAGCTGATGGCTCCTGGCAGGATATTTTATTTTTAATAGGATATCCCTGTCAGGGGCTATTTTTATTTATATAGTGTTAACATAAATGGAGATTTATATTTATAGCTTGATTTTGAAATAATAATGTAAATTAAGAAAGGGGAATGTTTATGATTTTAGGGATATTTATGATATTGATAACAGGCTATCTGGCAGGGAGGCTGGCTGCTAAATTAAAGCTACCGCCTCTGATTGGTATGTTATTTGCGGGAATCTTAATCGGTCCATTTGGTCTGGATATATTGCCAGAAGTAATCTTAAATATATCAGATGAGATAAGATTACTGGTATTATTAATAATTCTATTTAAAGCTGGTTTAGGACTTGACCGGAGAAAGCTGGAGCAGGAAGGCTCTGTGGCTTTAAGACTCGGGTTTTTGCCTGCAACTTTAGAGACTATTGTTGTTGCAGTTGCTGCCAGGTATTTCTTAGGCTGGGACTGGATTACGGCAGGTCTTTTAGGCTGGATAATCTGTGCAGCATCTCCGGCAGTTATTGTGCCGATGATGTTAAAGCTTAAGGCAAAGGGTTTTGGAGCAGAAAAGGGAATTCCTGATCTGGTTCTGGCTGGAGGAACTTTAAGTGATGTTATTGCTGTGACAATGTTTGGGATTTTTCTGACGATTTCAGTGGAAGGAGGACTGGCCAATGGCCTCTTGATGGAGTTAAGTCAGATTCCGATTCAGATCATTTTAGGACTGTTGATCGGTTATCTTGCTGGCCGGCTGGTTAAGGCTTTATTTGATAGGACAGAACTGGCCAGTACAGATATGGGGGAGATTATTATTTCCCTGGCAGTTGCCTTATTATTATTGATCGGTGAAGATTTCCTCCCCTATTCAGAATTTCTGGCAATTATGACCTATGGCTTTATATTATTAGAAATTGATACAGTTCTGGCCAGAAGAATAAGATCTGAGGTTGATAAGCTCTGGAATGCCGGTGAGATCTTCTTATTTGTTTTAATTGGTTCAGCAGTTAATTTAGAGATCATGTTTGAATCAGGCTTAGTTGGTCTGGCTATTATATTCCTGGGATTAATAGTTGGAAGAACAGCCGGTATTTATCTGTCTGCCTGGGGTTCCAGATTGAATTTTAAGGAGAGAAACTTTATGATGGTTGGCCAGATGGCCAAGGCGACTGTTCAGGCTGCAATTGGTGGGATCCCTTTAGCTGCCGGGCTGCCAGAGGGAGAGTATATTCTGGCTATCTCTGTTCTGGCAATACTTGTGACTGCACCTTTAGGGGCATTCGGGATTGACTTTTTTGCTCCCAGATTACTTAAAAAAGGTGAGATAGACCCGACCAAAATCAGTGTCCATGAGGATTACCGTTTTTTAGTTGCAATTGATCAGACCAGGCTAGCCAGGGAGGCATTAAAGGAGGCGGCAAGGCTGGCCCGACAGGTAGATGGTGAATTAATAATATTAAATATTGAGCAGCCTGATAAACCGAATATTTCTCAAAAGGAACTAGAAGAAGAGTTACAGGCGGCAAAGGATATCGAGCATGAAATTATCTTTAAAGTATCCGCTGACCCGGCCAGGACAATTATCGATATAGCAGAAAAGTATAATATTGATTATATTTATTTAGGCAAATATGGTGACACCGGCGAGAGGCATAAAGTTGCTGGGGTTGATAATGTTGTTGGCGGTGTAGCCAGGTTGGTTGGAAGTATGGCTGAAATACCGGTTATTTTAGTTGAAAAATCAGAGACTGATGCTGGTAATAGTTAAGTAATCACTTGACATATTTCTATTAAAGCAATAAAATATTAGTTAGTAGTGTAAAGAAAAATTACACAAATATAAGGAGGGAAATTCATGAGCGGAGAGTACCATGAGAGATATGAAGATTTGCCACAGGAAGCAATCGAATATCATCGGATTATTAAGAGTGTGATTGAAGAAATGGAGGCTGTTGACTGGTATAATCAGAGAGCAGCAGTGACTAAAGATGAAGATGTTCGGAAGATTGTTTCTCATAATAGGGATGAGGAGATTGAACATGCCTGTATGGGTTTAGAATGGTTACGGAGAAATAGTGAGACCTGGGATGAATACTTACGGGAATTTCTATTTAGAGATGGAGATATAACCGAGCATGGCCATGAGCATGATGAGGAAGATGATCACGATGATCATGATGATCATGATTCAGGTTCAGATGGCTCACTAGGTATTGGCAGTTTAAAGGAGGGAAAATAAATGGTTGATATTCTAAATCGTTCACTTGCTCCGATTCCAGTAGAAGCCTGGGAATTTCTTGATGAAGAGGCTAAAGAAGTATTAGAGTTAAGACTGACAGCCAGGAAAGTTGTTGAATTTGAAGGGCCTTTAGGTCTTGATGTCTCATCAATTAATACTGGACGGATGAAGAAAATTTCTGGTGATGGTGCTGAATTCAGGAGCAGAGAAGCTTTGAATTTAGTGGAAGTTGAACTGCCTGTTAAGATTGATAGAGCAGAGATAGATGCATTTGCCAGGGGAGCAGAAGATGCTGATTCAGATCCTGTTAGAGATGCTGCTAAGAAATTAGCTGAGATTGAAAATAAGGCTATCTTCTTTGGTATGCCTGAGGCAGGAATTGAAGGGATTATTCCGTTATCAAAAGAGGAACATGATCCGATTAAAATTGAAGAGGATCGCTCATCTTTCTTCTCGGCAATCTTTACTGCCAGAGAAAAACTATTAGAAGAGGGAATTGAAGGCCCTTATAATATTCTAATGGGTACCAAACATTATAATTTAATGAATAAGTTAGAATCAGCCTGTTATCCACTCTTTAAGAAGATAGAGGATCTAGTCGGTTCAGAGATTATTTATGTTCCTGAATTAGAGGATAATAGTGTTATGCTGGCAGCTGGCGATGATTTTGAACTATTTGTTGGCCAGGATGTCTCTTTAGGCTTTAAAAATTATGATGCTGATTCACTGGACCTATTTCTCTTTGAAACATTTACCTTTAGAGTTAATGGGCCTGAAGCAGCTATTACCTTTGAATAAGACATTAATTAAATAATATATACAAAATCCCAGGCAATTCTGCCTGGGATTTTGCTATTGAGTAATAATTTTAGAATTAATGGTTTTGCATGTTTTAATTTAGCTTGCAGCCGGGCTATCGAATTGCATCTTATAGAAACGGGCATATTCGCCGTCAAGATCCATTAG
>Ga0207421_10006745_pt1 | contig 12429 bp, 7 predicted proteins | sample SodLakKL_010_SED_4_FD_187542 | JGI IMG/M metagenome (GOLD analysis project Ga0207421, IMG submission 187542) | Alkaline sediment microbial communities from Lake Tanatar, Kulunda Steppe, Russia - 8KL_010_SED (SPAdes) (version 2) | ecosystem: Environmental > Aquatic > Non-marine Saline and... | reverse complement strand
TACGCCATCGAATCCTGCACGGGCGTGTTGAGGATGTTGGAGGTGTAGCCGTGGTTGTAGTGCGCCCAGTCGGTGACCGACCGCAGCGCCGCCCCACCACCGAAGTGGTCCGCCTCAGTGAAGAGCGCCATCAGCGTAATGAAGCCGCCGTAGCTGCCGCCGTAGATGAACTGCCGCTGCGGGTCGATGCCGTGTTCGGCTTCGAGGTACTGCGAAGCGTCCACGTAGTCCTGTAGGTCACGCCCGCCCATGTGGCGGTAGATGGCCGTGCGGAAGTCGCGCCCATACCCGGCCGAGGCCCGAAAGTCGACGTTGATGACGGTGTAGCCGAGGTCCGTCAGCATGTTGTGAAACATGAATTCGCGGAAGTAATTGCTCCAGCCTTTGTGCACGTTCTGCAGGTACCCCGCACCATGCACAAAATGGACCGCTGCGCCATTGGGCTCCTCGGGGACGAAGAGCTGCGCCGGTACCTCCACCCCATCGGACGCCTCAAACCACATCAATTCCCCTTCCCGCCAGGGATAGGCCAGCCATTCCTCGGTGGGCGAGTGGGTAACGCGCTCCCGATCCTCGCTGCCCGTGTTTTTCAGGTAGATCTCCCATGGCTTTGTGATGGTGGAGAAGCGCGTAGCCAACTGGTCTTCATCTGGATTAAGCGCGAAGGTGCGCATCCCCGCTTCTGCTGTAAGCCGCGTACGCTCACCGCCCGCAATGGGCATGGAATAGACGTGCCGCTCGAATGGCGATCCTTCGCTGCTCAGAAAATACCACGTGGAGCCATCTTGCGAGATCTCGGGCGAGAAGATCTCGAAGTCGCCCTCCGTCAACTGGCGGACCTCTCCGGATGCAACATTCACCGTGTAGAGATGGCTGTAGCCCGTGGCCTCACTCTGGAAGTAAAAATGTTCGTTGTCCGGAAGCCACCCGCTGGTGCCGCTGCCCCAGCCAATGCCCGGACCCGCGATCCACGCCTCATCATGCTGCCGGTCCAACACCGTCAGGTCGCCCGTTTCCGCATCGAGGCGGGCGATCCATCGGTCCTTGTTGTCGTGCGCGCGGAGGACCACCACGGCGTGTGCCCCATCCCCGCTCCATTGCGGTCCATAGACAGACAGGTCGCGTTTCGCCTCTGTCGAATCCTTTTCCACGCCCTGCTCCTGCAAGAACGGAGGCACGTCATAGGCACCCTCAATCTGATGCAGATCGACCTGAAACGTGGTGTCGCGTTGGAGGTCTTGCACGAACAGCGCAACACCGTGCGCGGGCACGTCCACTTTGGGTCGGGCGTTTAGCGGCTCGGCATATCCATCATCTGTTACGTAGTCCATCACCTGGGTCCGCTCCCGGTCGCCGGGCTCAACCCGAGTGAAGGTCACGAACCGCTCTGTGGGGTCAATTTGTAGCTGTTGCAGGTTGCCATGGCCATAGTGAAAGGTTGGGGGCGGGTCATCGGCCGCCTGGTCGCGGTCGCGCTGCTCCTCCCGGGCCTCCCGCTCTTCCGCACGCTCACGCAGCACGTCAAACAGGTCCTGTTGCTGTTGCTCCAGCCACGCCTCTTTTTCAGACGGCGTGTCCTCCTGGTCCCCGCGTCCCGAGCGCAGGTCGGTCAGTTGCTGAATCGTGCCAGTAGCCAACGTCATCTTATAGAGCTGACCGCCCTGCCGGTAGAGGACGTGGGCGCCATCGGGAGAGAAGCGCGCGTTGTTTACCGACGAACGGGTGTGGGTAAGCCGCTCGGTCTCTCCCGAAGTCCGGTCCATCACAAAGAGATCTCCGCCATCGGTGAAGACCTTTCGTGAGAAATCGGCGGTGTAGCGATGCGTACCGTGCGCCCAGCCCGAGAAAAACGTGCGCAGTGCCCGGCGATCCTCGGGCGACACCTGTTCGGGTTCGCCCCCGGTGCGCGGAACGGCAAACAGGGAGTCGCTGATAAACGCCCCATTCGGATTCCACTGAAAGTACAGCGTCTCGCCATCCTCCGACCAGAACGGGCTTGACGGCCATGCGCCCACCCACGTCTCGGCCTCTTGCATGATCTGCTCGATCGACAAGTCGGACGTCTGGGCGGTGGCGGGGGAAGCACTACACAGGACAAGAAGAATGCTGAGGATTGCTATCGTGACGTGACGCATGAGCAAGGGTATTCAGGACGCGGAGAAAACAGGAGCGCACCAGGAAAACCTGGCGACCCGTATGATAGGCAATTGTCGGCAGCCTGTCACGTCCCTATCGCACACGTATGCTGCACCGGTCAAACACGCAGGGGCAACCGGACCGGCCGGTCGCCCCTACAATGCTACTTGGATACCTCAGGCGCCATTGCCATGCGGCGTCAATCCAGCCGCACCAGCTCCACGCGGCGGTTGTTCTGCCGTCCTTCGGCGGTGTCGTTGTCAGCCACGGGCGCCTCTTCACCCATGCCCACAGCCTCCAGCCGATCGGCAGCGATGCCGTGCTGGTTGACGAGGTACTGCATCACCGACTGCGCGCGCTGATCGCTGAGCTCCATATTGGCCTGCGCGTCGCCTACATTGTCGGTGTGGCCTTCGATGCGGAGGCGGAGGTCCCCGTGCTGATCCATCATGCGTCCGATTTCAGTAAGTGTGCCTGTGGACTCCGGACGGATGCTGGCACTTCCCGTGTCGAAGTAGACGCCCTGCGTGGACACGCGGCCATCGGCCATGAGGCGGTCGTAGAGCTCCAGGCCCCCGCCCGCGATGCGGATGTTGGTGATATACGCTGGCTGATTCTCGCGGCTGGCGCTGTGGACAAATTCAATAAACCCATTACGTTCAACGTCAAGCACCGGAATATTGGCCACACGCTCTTCATTGATGTACATGGTCCCATAATCTCCGTCTACAGCTATACGAACGGGCGTTAATTCATTCTGATAGGGCGTGACATCACGCATGCTTTCTGTTGGCCCACGCACCCCTGCACCCTGGCGGCCTACGTAAAAGTACGAGAAGTCATGCCGGCTGAAACGTCTCGGGTCACCTACCTCAGAGAAGAATACGCCAATGCGATCACGGGTTCGATTGTTATCCAGGTAGACGTCAAACTCGATCGTAAATCGCTCCGGCACAGTTTCGCCGAGCGCGATGCGGAAATGGCTATTATCGGTCGACTCCAAGAGGGTTTGTCCCTCCCAATCCACAAGTTGCATCATTCCGCCCTGAAACTCGATGTTGGGTGGAAAACGACCAATGGTATAATCTTCGAAGTTGGACATGAAGAGGACTTGATCCCCTGGCACGAAGTCGTAGTTAGCCCAGGCCCCTTCTCCCGGTCGGGAGGTGTCATCGGCGACTTCGGCTTCGACGCCGGCGGCCGCAACGGCTTCCTCGGCGGCGCCCTCTTCCTCACCGTCTCGCACTTCGACAAGCTCGCCGTCTTCATCCGTAATCACGACGGGCTTCCCTTCCTCCTCGGCTTCTTCAATACACGTTTCGTCGGTCGCCATGCAGACGACCGCATCCTCGAGCTCATCCAGCACCGCATTCACGGCGCGTGAGGTCACGCGCTCGGCCCGGCGCTCGACTTCCCGCTCGGCGCGGTCACGGACGCGGTCCCAGATCTGGGCGTGCACAGCATCAGCAAACAGGGTTCCGACAAGGAGCAGACAGCAACTCAGTAATAGACTTCGTAAAAACATAGCGTAAACGATGGTTTGGTGGGCAGTACGGTACAGGTGGAGGCAGTGGGTGGCCCCGCTCTGATCTTTAGTGCGCAAGTGGGTACATGAACCGGACAGCCTGAGCAGCGATACGGTGCCGGGCCTTAGTGAATCTCCACGGGCGACGATGCCGTAGCACGCATGACCACTGTCCGTTTCCTCGGCCCCATCTGCCATGCCTGACGCCTCCACACCGCAGGACTCCCACGACGGGAAGGAACTGAACCCGCCGTCCTCGCCCTCGCCGCTCGAACAGTTTGGCGAAACCTATCCGGGCTGGGCGCGCGAGTTTGCGCGCAAGTATTTTACGAAAACGCTGAATCAGTTCGTGCTCTACGGCAACGTGCGCGACCTCGTCGGTACGGTCGATGCTAATGGCGACCGCGCCTACGTGCCCCTGCGGAAATTCCTCACCGATGACCTCTTTGCCGCACGGGATCTCGTGGTCTTCTACGACCGGTCGTCCGGGATTCACTTTGCGGACAAGCGGTCGCGGCAGGACTTTAGCCGGGCCGTTTCGGGATACGACAGCATCTACGGCACCTCGTATGCGCAGAAGCTGCCCAAAGAGCCTCCGCAGGTGTTCGCGCTGCTGGAAAACTATTTTCGCCTCCGGCTTAACGATGGTAAGCGTATCGCCTGCATCATCGACTATGCTGAGACCGTGGTGCCGATGTCCGAGGCCTCGATGACGTCCACGGAGGATCGGCGCGCGCTCGTGTTTCTACAACGGTGGTCGCACGACCCGCTCTTTCTCCGCAACGACTTCACCACCTGCCTGATCGCCGAAAACCTGAGCGACCTGAACCAGCGGCTGGTGCAGAGCCCCTGGGTGGTAGAGATTGAACTGAAGCGCCCCCAGAGCGCAGAGCGACGGGCGTTCGTGGACTGGTACCTGGAGGGACGCACCGACGCGTTCAGCCAGCATGCGTCGGTCTCCATCGACCAGATGATGCAAAACAGCGCCGGGCTGAACCTTATCCAGCTGCGCACCATCTTGGCGGATGTGCTCGAGAATCGCATTGAGCTCACCTATGAGGTGCTGGCAGAGCTTAAAAAGGAAATGATTGAGGAGGCGGCCTACGGGCTGCTGGAGTTTGTGGAGACCGACTACAGCCTGGACATGGTCGCGGGGCACCGGGAGGCCAAGCAGCACCTGCGCGATGCTGCCCAAGCCCTCCGCAACAACCGGCCTGACGTGATGCCCATGGGCTACCTCGTGAGCGGTCCGGTAGGTACTGGCAAGACGTTTCTGATCACGTGTTTTGCCGGGGAGATCGGGATTCCCATGGTAAAGCTCAAGAACTTCCGCTCGCAATGGCAGGGCGTGACGGAAGGCAACCTGGAGAAAATCCTGGGGCTGCTCTCCGCGATGACGCCCGTGGCGGTGATGATTGATGAAGCCGATGCGGCCCTCGGCAATCGGGATGCGCAGGGCGACTCGGGCGTGTCGGCGCGCGTCTTCGGGAAGATTGCCGCCTTCATGAGCAACCCGGCCCACCGCGGACGGATCATTTTCTTTCTGCTGACCGCACGGCCCGACCTGATGCCCGTCGACCTCAAACGGCAGGGCCGTGCCGAGGAGCATCTCGCCCTCTTCTACCCCTCCACCCGCGAAGATCGCGAGGAGCTGTTGGAGGTGATGATGCGGCGCACCGGCGTCGACTTACCCATCGACGACGTCCCGGAGATCCTGCTAAATGGCGAGCGCACGCTCAGTGGGGCCGATATGGAGGCCTTGCTCACCCGCGCAAAGTTCATGGCCGCCTCCGGGCGTGCGCCTCACGCACCCGCTGCGCCTCCACGCAGCAACGGCAGTTCAACGCCGCCACCGGCCCCCACGGGTGAGGTGACACCGGACATTCTGGCGCACGTGGTGGACGATTTCATCCCGCCCACCTATCCGGTAGAGGTGGAGCTCCAAACGCTGTCGGCTGTGCTGGAATGCACCAGCCGCGCGCTGCTGCCCGAGCGGTACCGTCACATGGACCGGGAGACCATCATCCGGCAAGTAGAGGAGCTAAAAGCGCTCGTGTGACGCCTCAGGAGCATGCGAGCCAACGGTTCAGATTCACTCAGATGCCTGCGCCGCCTCTCGCTCATCGAGCAGCTGCAGGTACAGATCGTAGCTGATGAGCACCGCGTAGGGCTCGTTGTTTTTCTGAATCATAATCCCTCGCTCAATTTCACTCGCGTGGTCGACGAGCTCTGTGGTGTTTGAGCGCAGCTCCGTGATGGTGGCGATGGTATCGATGCCCCGAGTACTATACATATTTGATGACATATAAGTCATTTATCGTGAATTAGACGCCCGAACGACCGGCGAACGCAGGGGTTTCACGATAGATAGCCAGGAGGCCAGACCTAAAATATTGTTACAAATCACAGGTTATATTCACTGGTTTGCACAGCCGGTGGTAGCCTGCCACATATATATGCCGGCAGCACCTGACAATGTAATAATCGCCTCGTATATTGGGCGCAGTTCGTACCCACGGACTACCTTGTGTCGGCCTCACCTTATCCTTTTTGCTTGATGCGCTTGTTACCAACGCTTCCTCCTCGTCTGTTCTCCCCCGCCCCACCAGCCTGCATCACAGGTATCGTCCTGATGGCCCTGCTGCTGCTCGTTCCAGTCGCGCAGGCACAGGATGATGTCCCGCGTGTGACGTCCGTCATGGCGCTCGAAAACGTCCGCGTCGTGGCCAGCCCTGGCTCTGTGTCAGAAAGCGCGACGGTGCTCATCCGCGATGGGTTCATTGAGGCGGTGGGCACCAACGTGTCGGTGCCGGTGGGGGCTGACCGCATCGACGGTGGCGACACCCTGACCGTCTATGCTGGCTTTATTGATGGGCTGTCCCACGTCGGGGTGCGCGAGGCCGACGACGAGAATGGCGACGTGGAAGACCGGGGCAACCCGCCGCCCGCCCGTGCCGGCATCCAACCCAACCGGGACGTTCGGGCCTTTCTTAACCCCGAGGATACCGCCATTCGGCGCCTTCGGGAGCAGGGCTTTACAGCGGCCCACGTGATGCCAAAGGGGCGCATGCTGCCCGGGACCGGCGCGGTTATCTTGCTTGGCGGCGACGACCCCGACACCATGGTGCTCCGTGGCGAAACCGCCCAACTGGCCCAAATCGCGAGTGCCAGCGGCGTTTTCCCGTCCAACGACATGGCCGTGATCGCCCAGTTCCGGCAGACCTTTCGCGAGGCTGAGCGCCGGCAGGCCGTGGAAGCGCGGTATGATGCAAACCCAGAGGGCATGGAGCGTCCCTCCCACGACCCCGTCCACCGCGCGCTTTTCCCGGTGCTGTCGGGCGATCTCCCGATGTTCTTCCACACCGAAAACGCGCTGGATTTACACCGGGTGCTGGCGCTCCGCAATGAACTCGGCTTCCCGCTTGTACTGACGGGCCTCGCCCAGAGCTTCGACGCGCTGGATGCCCTCCGTGACGCTGACGTCCCTCTCTACCTGACCCTCGATCTGCCCGATGCCGTGGAGGTGGATGGAGACGAGGAGCACACGCCGTTCGACCCCGACCTCCGCACACGTACGTTTGCTGACGTGGAGGCCGAAGAAGAGAATCTGAAGGCCAGGCTCCGGGAAGTCCAGCAACAGTACGAGCGCACAGCCGCGCTCCTCCATGAGGCCGGGCTCTCGTTTGCCTTTACGACAAAGGATACCGCACCGGGCGACGTACTGGCGCATATTCGCCGGGTGGTGGCCGCAGGCCTTCCCGCTGACGTGGCCCTTGCTGCCCTCACCACGCGCCCGGCGGAGCGTTTGGGCATCGACCGGCAGGTGGGCACGGTGGAGGCTGGCAAGATTGCCAACCTCATCGTGGCAACCGGTGACCTATTTGACGATGACACAGACATCCACACGGTGTTTGTTGATGGAGCAGCCTACGACGTAACCACCGCCCCTGCCGACGCCGACCCTGACGCCGAGATCAACCCGGTCGGCACCTGGGCGCTTACCGTCCGCTCGCCTGAGGGTACGGTCGATGCCACCGTGCAGCTTGATGGCAGCCCCGAAGCGCTCGATGGCACCATCACCGTTGAGATGGTCTCGTCCGACCCCGCACCGTTTGACGAGGTCCGAATCGACGGCAACATCCTCACCTTCGCCTTCACCGCTGAGCAGTTCGGCGCTATTCGCGGCCGCCTGACCCTGACGGAGACGGAGGCCGAAGGTACACTAACGATTCCTGGATTCGGTGGCGTACCCGTGACGGGCACCCGAACGGCCGGGCCTGACCAATAGGCTCGCCACCAGTCGGCTCGATAACAGTCGGCTCGATAACAGTCGGCTCGATAACAGTCGGCTCGATAACAGCACTGCTCTTCCTCGCTTTCCCGATTCGCATGCCTCCTTTCCGCCCCATGCTTTTACGCTTTCTTTCGTTTAGCTGCATCCTATCCCTCGTGCTCCTGCTAAGCACCTCCCTGCTCGTGGCCCAGGACCGCGGCGATGTGCTCATCCAAAATGCCACCGTGCACACCGTCACGAACGGCACCCTCGAGAACACCGACATCCTGGTGCGCGACGGCCGTATTGAATCGCTCGGCGCGGGGCTCAGCGCACCCTCCGGCGTACGGGTGATTGATGCGACGGATCTCCACGTGATGCCCGGCATCATCGACGCGCACTCCCACATCGGCATCAGCAACGTGAATGAAGCCACCCGCCCCGTTACAGCGGATGTCGGGGTAGGCGATGTGCTTAATCCGTACGATGTGAGCATCTACCGGGCCCTGGCGGGCGGTACGACCACGGCCCATGTGATGCATGGTTCGGCCAACGCCATCGGCGGGCGCAACCAGACCATCAAACTGCGCTACGGAGATCTGAACCCGGAGCACTACCGCTTCGACGGCGCCCCGCGGACCATCAAGTTTGCGCTGGGCGAAAACCCGATGCGCGTCCACGGCCAGGGGCAAGGCATCAAGCCCCGCACGCGGATGGGCGTCGAGTTTGTCATCCGGGATGCCTTTCGGCAAGCGCAAGTCTATGCCGAGCAAAAGGCTGCGTATGCCAATGGCGACCGCCCGACGCCGCCACCGTACAGTGAGCGCCTCGAAGTGCTCAGCGACGTGCTCAGCGGCGACATCGTCGTGCACGCGCACTCCTACCGGGCCGACGAAATGCTCATGCTGATGCAGGTGATCGACGATTTTGGGCTGAACGACACCTTCGTGCTGCAGCATAGCATTGAGGCCTTCAAGATTGCCCCAGAGATTGCCGCGCAAGGGATCCCCGTATCGGTGTTCATGGACTGGTGGGGCTTTAAGTTTGAGGCCTACAACGCCGCGGCTCACAATGCGGCTATCCTGATCCGCAACGGAATCACGGCCTCTATCCACTCCGACAGCGGCGACCTCATCCGCCATATGTACCATCAGGCGGCCAAGTCGCAGCGCTACGGCGACCTGACGGATGACGAAGCCCTATCGCTGGTGACGATCAACCCGGCCATCCAGCTCGGCATCGACGACCGTGTCGGCTCTATTGAAGAAGGCAAAGATGCCGACCTCGCGCTCTTCAGCGCCCATCCCCTGTCCGTGTATGCCGTGCCGCAGATGACGTTTGTGGATGGCGTAGTGCGGTTCGACCGGGCGACGGACCCGGACGACATGCGCCTGCAGGTGAACCCTGAGGGCGATGTCGCCCCTGCCTACGCCGGAGAGACGCACAGCCATAGCCACGACCATCCCCACGACGCCCATGGCCACGGGGTGGGCTGCATGGAGGGCGTCAACCTGTTTGAGTTTCTCTCCACAAAGTAATCCGGCCCCGGCCACCTCTTTTATCCTCATGCTATTCTACCGGACCCTCGCTCCTATGTCTTTTCTTCTTTCGGTCTTGCTCGCGGCCGGTCTGCTGTTCGGCACGCCCGTCGATGCCACCGCCACTGACGACCGCGGCCCGTTTGCCATTACCAACGCTGAACTGGTGACCGTCGCGAATGGCACCATCAGCAACGGTACCCTCATCATCGAAAACGGACGCATTACGGCCCTCGGCACCGATGTGACCATCCCAGAGGGCGCTACCGTGATTGACGCCGAGGGCAAGTCCGTATATCCAGGCATGATCGACAGCGGGACCCGACTGGGTGTTACCGAAGTGGGCTCCATCTCGCTCACGCAGGACTTCAATGAGGTGGGGGCGCTGAACCCACAGCTCGACATTCTTACCGCCGTGCACCCCAACTCGCGGCTGATCCCGGTAAACCGGGTGGCGGGTATTACCACCGTCATTACGGAGCCGTCCGGTGGCCGCATCTCGGGCACTGCCGCCTTGATCAATCTGCACGGGTACACGCCGGAGCAGATGCACGTGGGCGGTGCTGAGTTGATGACGGTGAACTACCCCTCCACCGGACGCGGGGGCTGGTGGGACCGCCGCTCGGATGAGGAGATTGAGCGGGAAGCCCAGGAAGCCATCGATGAGCTGAACCTGGTGTGGGACCGTGCAGCGCAGTACGCGCAGATCGACTCCGCCCACACGGCCGATCCACAGGCACACGAAGCCCCATCGTACGTCCCGGAGATGGAAGCCATGCTGCCTGTGGTGCGGGGCGAAATGCCCGTCATGATTCGCGTGAACCGGTCGGCGGATATTCGGTCGGCCCTGGAGTGGATTGCCGACCGCGAGCTGGAGCAGGTAGTGCTGAGCGGTGTCAGCGAGGGCTGGCGCGTCGCTGACCTGATTGCAGAAGCGGGCGTCCCCGTGCTGGCGGGTCCGGTTATCGCGACGCCTTCGCGCAGCTCCGACCGCTACGACCGCGCCTACGAAAATGCTGCCCTGATGCACGAAGCGGGGGTTACCGTAGCCCTCCGCACTGGCGAAGACGCAAACGTCCGCAACCTGCCCTTCAACGCGGGCTTTGCCGTGGCCTACGGCATGCCGTACGAAGATGCCCTCCGGGCCGTCACCCTGACGCCCGCGGAGATCTTTGGCGTCGCCGATGAGCTGGGCTCACTGGAGGAGGGCAAGCAGGCGTCCCTCTTCATCGCCGATGGCGATCCCTTCGAGCCAGCGACCGCCGTTACGCACCTCTTTATTAACGGCTACCAGATTCCGATGGAGAGCGAGCAGTCCCGCCTCTACGAAGAATTTCTGGATCGCCAGCCCGGGGCCACCCTCCACCCGCAAGAGTAAAAGGAGCTGGCACGACGCTCACTCCGCAGTCATTAAAAAAGCCCCACGCTCCTTCCGGAGGGTGGGGCTTTGGTATGCAGGCGGCATGCGGGCGAGCGAGCGGTTACTCTCGCCTACACCTTGTGGGTTACGAAAGCTGCTCCATCAGCGCCTCGGCCCGCTGGCGGTATTCGCCCACCATGGCTTCCTCAAGATCCGAGCGTGCTTGCTGCGTATCGCCCTGCGCCATGTACGCTTCGCCCCGTACAAGGTGGATGCGCGCGCGGTCGCTGCGGCTTCCGGTGAAGATGTCGAGCGCCTGTGAGGCCATCGAAATGGCTTCGTCGTAGTTACCCAGCGCCTCATGCGCGACCGCCCTGTAGTAAAAGGTATTCGCATTCGGCTCTACGTAGTCTTGCAGCCGCTCCAGGTGGGAGAGCGCTTCGTTCGCTGCGGAGCGCGACGGGCTCTCTGATTCCCCCAGCCGGGACGAGGCCAGGAAATGAAACTGCGACCGGACGGTCCGCTCCGCCGTGCGCTGCTCTTCGGTGTCGCCCGTCTCGATGGCGAGCTGGTAGAACTCAAGCCCCTCATCGAAGCGGTCCGACTTACGAAGCGCTTCGGCCTTGGCCAGGTAGGCCCGGCTGTGCTCGTCGTTGTACTCCAGCGCCTGCGTAAAGTGCTCAATGGCCTGGTCGTAGTCCTCGGCACGGTCCGCCATCAGACCAGCGCGAAACTGGAATTGCGTGGCCAGGCGCCGTCCTTCGGCTATCGCGCCGTCGTGCTCCATTTCCTGGCCGAGCTCCCAGAACGCAACAATTTTCTCGTGCGCCTCGGCGTAGAGCTGTCGCGCCTGGGCGTGCTCTTGGTTCTGCTGGGCCTGCTGGGCCTGCTGCGCGACCTGCGCGGCTTCGTTGTAAAGGGCACCAAGATCTTCCTGCGCCTGCGCGGGCAGTACCAAGGCGATGCTCAGTAACACAGCAGCAAAAGCCGCAAAAAGGGAGCGAGTAAAGATCAAAGGGTTCATGGTGCTTTGCACGGTTGAGCCTCCAAAAATGTACGGGTGAGTAGTGATGCGTTGCTACGGGTACAGCGTGTGATTACCTGATCCCTTTGCCAGTTCCATGCCACATCGTGCAACTGGATACCGGACCCCTGTATCAGCCGATTTCCCGCGTTATGGGGAGCGTCTGGCTGCATTCACGAAGGAATTCGGTGGACGGCTGCGAGCGCAGTGGACACCCGTGTGAACTTGATCGGACAGCGGGCGGCGCGGGGATGAATGTTTATCGAACCGAATCAGCCTAACGGAACGCCCCTGCCGTCGAGTTCCCGCAGCAGGCAGATCCGTTACAGATGCGAGGAACGCGGTGCGCCCTTGCCCCCGGCTGGCTGGGGACGGCACGCGGGGTACTATGAACCCTCCTGCTGAGCTTCCAACTGCTCGCGGTATGCCTCGCTGGCAAAGATTGCGATTTCTACCCGGCGGTTCTCCTGCCGACCCACCTCCGTTTCGTTGGAGGCCACTGGTTCATCTTCCCCTCGCCCCATGGTGCGGACGCGGCTTGGGCGCACGCCCTGCTCCATCACGTATGCCGCG
>Ga0207421_10006744_pt1 | contig 12431 bp, 14 predicted proteins | sample SodLakKL_010_SED_4_FD_187542 | JGI IMG/M metagenome (GOLD analysis project Ga0207421, IMG submission 187542) | Alkaline sediment microbial communities from Lake Tanatar, Kulunda Steppe, Russia - 8KL_010_SED (SPAdes) (version 2) | ecosystem: Environmental > Aquatic > Non-marine Saline and... | reverse complement strand
GACACCCACGGGCTGACCGCCCATCGCGGTGCCGATGTCCTGCCCGATCCAATCGTGGCCTGTGCGTTCCAGCACACCGGCAAGGTGGCATTTGTCGGATGCCAGCACCGATCTGATCAGCATCTGTCCCATGCGCCCTGATCCGCCTGTGATCACGATCCCCGGTGTATCGGTCATATCTGCCCCCATCTGTTTGCCCTGTCTTAGCGGCGCTTTGCGCGCGACGCAAAGCCTTGCTTGGCTTTACTGCCGGAAGTGATTAAATGCAGCGCATGGCAAAGAACACACAACGTGACGGTAAAGCGCCCACGCAGCGGATGCTGCGGGTGGGCGAGATGATCCGCCGGACCCTGTCCGAAATCCTGCAACGTGGCGAGGTCCACGACCCCGAACTTGCGCGCATGTCCATCACCGTGGGCGAGGTACGCATGTCGCCTGACCTGCGGATCGCGACTGCGTTCATCCTGCCCCTGGGCGGTGAAGGCAAAGAAGAGGCGCTGGCCGCGCTGCGCCGCAACCGCCACGAAGTGCGGCATCTGGTGGTCAAAGGCGGTACGATGAAATTCGCACCTGAACTGCGGTTCCAGCTGGATGGCACCTTTGATCAGATGGAAGCGACACGCGCATTGTTGGCCGAAGATCACGTCAGGCAGGATCTGGACGAGTGAGACTGGCGGCTGTGCTGTTGGCGATCTGCTGCGCAGCACCTGCGGCGGCGGTCACCTGCGAAAACGTCAGCTTTCAGGACAAACGCTATACCGCCTGTACTGTCGCACCCGCCCGCGACAAGCTGCGCCTTTTTCTTAAAGAACAAGACCGTGTTCTGGGCAGTTTCCGTGCCGTGGAAGGCCTGGCTGATGTCACGTCTTTGCCTTTTGCGATGAATGCGGGGATGTATCATCCTGACCGCGCGCCGGTGGGTCTTTATATTGAAAACGGGGTCGAGGCGATGCGCGTCATCCCCAACGCCGGACCCGGCAATTTCGGGCTGCTGCCCAATGGTGTGCTTTGCATCAATGATGACAGCGCGCGGGTGATCGAAACGATGCGCTACATCGCCGAAAGCCCCGTTTGCCGTGATGCCACACAATCCGGCCCGATGCTGGTGATAGATGGCGCGCTGCATCCGCGGTTTCTGCCAGACAGCACATCACGGAATTTGCGCAATGGCGTCGGGACAAGTGATGCAGGGGATATCGCGGTCTTTGCGATTTCCAACGAACCGGTCACATTCCACGAATTTGGCACCTTCTTTCGGGATTATGTGCAATTGCCCAATGCGCTTTACTTTGATGGCAATGTGTCGAAACTGCATGTGCCCGCGCTGAACCGGTCGGATTTCGGGCGTCAGATGGGCCCGATTGTCGGCGTCGTCGAATAGGCTAGCGCGATGATGTCGCTAACATTGGCGCTGGTGGGCAGGTTTGCGCGATCATCTGTGCCAAACCATCCGGCGTCTGACACATCATCTGCCGCAACCGGCGTGCCGCTGACATAGTCGCAAAGCACCACCGCCAGCAGGAAATGGAACTGCAAGGCGCCCGCTGGATCGTGCCGGATAATGTCGAGGTTGGTCAGATAGCGCAAAGGTGTTGCGATCACGCCGGTTTCCTCGGCCAGTTCGCGGGCGGCGGCAGCCAAGGCAGTTTCGCCCGCTTCGACATGGCCGCCCGGAAACCCCCAAAGCCCCGCATCAGGCGCCTTTTTACGTTGCACAAGCAACACGCGGTCTTGATGCAGGACAACGGCGATAGCGCCCAACCGGGGTAGATTTGATTTAGTTTGATGGTTCATTTCCCCACCCTAAGCGTCGATCACGGCCAGCGAAACCGCCATTGCCCCTTGGCGTGGGGCATGTTTGGCCACATATAGACAACGAATTCGTGAATAGGAGCGCCGCTATGCTGGAACTGAACGCCCAACCGACACCCGCCGCAAGTGATCTGATCAAGGACGGCACCGATGCGAGCTTCCCGCAGGACGTGATTCAAGCGTCGCAGGACGTGCCGGTGATCGTCGATTTCTGGGCGCCTTGGTGTGGCCCGTGCAAAACGCTCGGTCCCGCGATCGAGGCGGCAGTGACCAAGGCAGGCGGGCGCGTCAAGCTGGTGAAGATCGACGTGGATGCCAACCCGGGCTATGCGGGCCAGCTGCGGGTGCAGTCGATCCCGACGGTCTATGCCTTCTACCAGGGGCGTCCGGTGGACGGGTTTCAGGGGGCGCTGCCGCCGTCCGAATTGAATGCTTTTGTCGAAAAGATTGCCGCACTTGCAGGTGAGCCTGATAACGGTCTGGCGGATGCAATCGAAGCAGCCGAGCAGATGCTGACTGAAGGTGCTGTGACTGACGCATCGGAAACCTTTGCCGCGATCCTGCAGGAAGACCCGGTAAACGCCAAAGCCTATGCCGGTATGGTGCGCTGCTATCTGGCGCTGAACGATGTCGATCAGGCCGAGGCGGTTCTGAACGGCGCGCCTGCCGAAATTTCGACCGATCCGGCGCTGGAGGCGTTGCACGCCCAGATAACATTGCTGCGCGAAGCGGCAAATGCAGGGCCAGTGGCGGATTTGCAGGCGCAGGTCGATGCCGATCCTGCCAACCATCAGGCGCGGTTTGACCTTGCGGTGGCGCTGCATGCGAACGGTCAGGTAGAAGAGGCGGTGAACGAATTGCTTGATCTTTTCCGCCGTGATCGTGAATGGAATGATGGCGCGGCAAAAACCCAATTGTTCAAGATATTTGATGCCCGCGATGCCAAAGACCCCATCGTGCTGACCGGGCGGCGCAAACTGTCGTCGATGATATTTGCCTGATCACAAAGGCGGGCTAATTCATGCCAATGATATCATCAACTGATCTGCCAGACACCATCCCGGTGTTCCCCCTGCCCGGCGCGCTGCTTTTGCCGCGTTCGCGCTTGCCGCTTCATCTGTTCGAGCCGCGCTATCTGGCGATGCTTGACGATGTGATGAAAACATCCTCGCGGTTGATCGGGATGGTGCAACCCTATGACGCCCCCGGCGAAGCTGGCAAACTGCACAGCATCGGCTGTGCTGGCAAACTGACCGCCTTTTCCGAGACTGAGGATGGTCGCTATATGATCACCCTTTCGGGTGCGTCCCGTTTCCGGATCGTGGAAGAAGTGGAAGGTTTCACGCCCTATCGCCGTTGCAAGGTCAACTGGCAGGGCTTTTCGCGTGATCTGGGGCCTGTCGAAAAGGATGACACCTTTGACCGCGCGACGTTCATGAAGGCGCTGAACCGATTTCTGGCCGATCGTGGCCTATCGACCGACTGGGACAGCCTGACCGAGGCAGAGGATGAACTCCTGATCAATTCGCTGTCCATGCTGTGCCCTTTTACCCCCGAAGATAAACAGGCCCTGCTGGAGGCTCCGTCGCTGTCCACGCGGCGCGAAACGCTGCTGACGCTGATGGAATATTCCCTGCGCGGCGGCAACGGAGAGGATATCATGCAATGACCGATGCCAGTTTCGATCCCAAAATGCTGGAGGCGCTGGTTTGCCCCATCACCCACGCCACCCTGCGTTATGATGCCGACAAACAGGAACTGATCAGCGAAAGCGCGCATCTGGCTTTCCCGATCAGGAACGGTATTCCCGTAATGCTGGTGGACGAGGCGCGGCAGGTGGAGTGAGGGGCGGGGGCAAAGCGTGTCCTATGGCTGCTTGGAGCCCGTATTGACCGCCAGAAAGTCCGCCGTATGCTAAGGTCGAGCCAAATGCGGAGATGCGGTTGACCCAGATTCAAGGCAGTAAGGATTGTGGCAATTCCCCAAAGAACCAGTTTGTTCAGGATGTGTCTGTCGCCATCGAATGCGGAGAGGCTATGCCGGACGCATTCAGCGAAGATGTAACTTGGGAGCAACCTGAAACACAGCGAATTTCGGGAAAGACTGACGTTCTTGAGCATCTTAGGTCTCGTCCAAGTCCAACCTCGATTACAGTTCTGCACGCCATATCGCACGGTAAGGTCGGTGCCGCGAACGGAGAGGTGACCTTGGCGAACGGGCACACCCGGCGCTTCTGCCATGTCTTCGAATTCACAAATACCAAGGCAAACTGCATTTCAGTTATCAAGAGCTACAGCTGATCACGCAAATATCCGCTCAGTCCCGCATAACTGACGTTCGCAGGGTCTTAGCTAATCGCCTCTTTCAAACATCCACAACCTTGAACTCCCGCGTAATGGCGGCAGTGACGGTCCACCACGCTGACGCCCGTGTCCGCTGCTGGTGCAGATCGAACGCTGCCTGATCGGTGAAAGTTTCGTCAACCTGCCAGACCAGCGGGTTGTCTGTCGGTTGAACATCGAAACTGATACACCCTACCTCTGCCCGTGACAGGCGGATGTGATCGGGCAGGTGCTGCGCGACGGTTTCAGCCTGTTGCATAGTCTGGCAGATCAGCTGACCCGTCAGCCGGATCATCCCTGCATCAGCCGTGGCAAGTCCCCGTTCAGCCCCGCCGCCTGCCGCATGAAGCCGCGGCGCAGGCGGGGGGCGCTGTTGACCAGCCCCATGCCGATATCGCGGGCGGCGCGGACCAAGGGGTTGTCGTTTGAAAACAGCCGGTTGAATGTATCGGTCGCCAGCGCCAGCGTCGCCGTGTCGAACCGCCGCCATTCCTGATAGCGCTGCAGGGTCTGGGCGCTGCCAATATCTTCGCCACGGCTGCGGGCCGTTGTCAGAACATCGGCCAAGGCTGCGACATCCCGCAGACCGGCGTTCAGCCCTTGCCCCGCAATCGGGTGGATGCCGTGGGCGGCGTCGCCTACCAGCGCCACACGATCTGCGATCAGACTGTTGGCCAGCGTCAGGTTGAGCGGATAGCTGAACCGCGCGCCAGTCAGGCGGATATTGCCAAGAAAACTGCCGAAAGCGGGTTTCAGCGCCTCCAGAAAATCGGCATCGTCCATGCCGATCAGGTCTTGCGCGCGGGCGGATTTCTCGCTCCAGACGATGGACGACCGGTTTTCCGTCAGTGGCAGGATAGCAAGCGGGCCTGCGGGCATAAAGAACTGATGCGCAATCCCGCCATGCGGTTTGTCATGCGCGACGGCGCAGACGACGGCAGTCTGGCCGTAATCCCAACCCGTGCGCTTGATCCCAGCACGTTCGGCAGTGCCGCTTTTGCGCCCGTCTGATCCGATCAGCAGGCTGGCCGAAAGCACATCACCACTGGCCAGCGTGACCTGCACGCCGCCCGCTGTGACCGCCTGACCCACCACCGTTTGCCCCGCCAGATGGGTGATCCTGTCGTCCGCTGCCATCGCGTCAAGGAAAGCGCGGCGCAGGTGCCGGTCCTCGACCAGATAGCCCATCGGGCCTTCCTCGATCTCGGCATGGTCGAAATGCATCATCCATGGGCTGGGGCCTTCGCCCGCACGGCCATCGGTAACTTTGATTTCAAGCATTGGCTGGGCGTTGTCGGCGATGTCTGGCCAGACGCCGATCCCGCGCAAAAGGCGCATCGACGTCAGCGCAAGTGCGTAAGATCGCCCGTCAAAGTCGGGGTTTTTGTGAACCGGCACAGGCAGGCTGTCGATCACCGTCACGGTGAACCCCGCTTGTGCGGCTGCCAATGCCATGGCTGGTCCGTTCAACCCGCCGCCTACGATGATCAAGTCATTTTTCATATGCCGCAATATGGCTGGCTGCGCGGGATTGTCCATGCGCCTTTGCGCCGCTAGGGTCCGGCCAAACAGGAGTACGAGATATGCAAGACTGGCGCTGGCAGACTGCCGCCGATCTGGGGCGGGGTATCGCCACCGGGGCGATCGACCCTGTGGAGCTAACCGAAGTTTATCTGGCCGCCATTGACGCCCATGAATTCCGCGACCGGATTTACGCCCGCGTCACACATGATCGCGCGCGTGCCGAGGCGAAAGCAGCGTCTGTGCGCGCGGCAACAGGGTTCCGTCGTGGGCCATTGGATGGCGTTCCAGTTTCGTGGAAAGACCTTTTCGACACGGCAGGCATCGGGACCGAGGCTGGCACCGCCCTGATGGCAGGCCGCGTGCCTGAACGTGATGCCGAGGTGCTGGAAAATGCGACTGCGGCGGGGCTGGTCTGCTTGGGCAAGACGCATATGTCCGAGATCGCCTTTTCCGGTCTGGGTTTGAACCCGATCACGGCAACGCCGCCTTGTGTGAATGACCTTGATGCGGTTGCTGGCGGATCGTCGTCGGGTGCGGGTGCGTCGGTCGCGTTTGGACTTGCCGCTGCAGGGATCGGCACAGATACCGGCGGGTCGGTGCGGATACCGGCAGCATGGAACGATCTGGTGGGCCTGAAAACCAGCCATGGGCGGCTGTCGCTGGAAGGCACAGTGCCGTTGTGCATGACGTTTGATACCGTTGGGCCCTTGTGCCGGTCGGTCGAGGATGCGGCGCTGTTGCTAGCTGCGTTGGAAGGCGCGCGGCCGGTTGATCTGGGCGGTGTCGATCTGGCCGGTGTGCGGCTGATGGTGCTGGATACGATTGTGCCCGATGACATGCGCGATGCCCCGCGCATGGCGTTCGAGGCGGCGGTGGCGCGGTTGAAAGCCGCTGGCGCGCAGGTCGAGCACCGCTATTTTTCGCAATTGTTCGATGCGTTCAACGTTGCGGGCAATCTTTATGCGGCAGAAAGTTACGGCTGGTGGCGCGATCTGGTCGAGGCACATCCCGAAAAGATGTTTCCGCAGATTTTGGAACGGGTGCGCGGTGGCAAAACCGTTTCCGGCCCTGATTTTGTGGCAGGCTGGAACATGTTGCGCGGCATTCGCAAAGAATACGCCGCCGAAACAGCGCAATTCGATGCCGTGATTATGGCGACCGCACCTTTGTTGCCGCCCGATGCGGAACGGTTGCTGACCGATGATGCCTATTACAAATCTGAAAACCTGCTGGCCTTGCGCAACACCCGCGTCGCCAATTTGCTGGATGTTTGTTCGATCACTTTGCCGACGGACGTGCCGTCTTGCGGGATCCTGTTCAACGGACAGAATGGCGGCGAGGCCCGGTTGCTGCGCCTGGCAGCCGCCGCAGCCAAGGTATTGGCGTGATTTACAGTAAAAGATTCTATGCCTCCGGCGGGGATATTTAAGCTCTGACGATGGGCAGGGATGGTCTGAAAAGCCACAAATTACGCCCAATGCACGGCTAGTTCTGGACACAAGCGCCCCGGCTGCGTTAGTTTGCAACAAAAGCGGGGCGAAATGATCCCGCGAATTGAGGCAGTTATGGATTTTCCCGCGCGGTTTTCGGACCTTCCGGTTGCGACTTGGCCACGCCTGCGTGCGCTTTTGGACGTGCCAACACAAGCCACCGACGTCATCAATATGACGATCGGCGAACCGCGGCATGCGTTCCCTGCTTTTGTCGGTCCACTGCTGGAGGCGCATCTGGCGGGGTTCAATTCCTATCCCAGCAACGAAGGTCAGGCGGATCTTTTGGCCGCTATGGCCGGATTTTTGCAGCGCCGCTACGGGCTTGCGGTGTCGACTGACCAGATCATCGCACTGAATGGCACGCGCGAGGGGCTGTATAACGCAGCGATGGCGCTGTGCCCCGAGACGAAGAACGGCCAGCGCCCTGTCGTGCTGACGCCCAATCCGTTTTATCCGGTCTACGGTGTCGCCGCGTTGTCGGTCGGGGCAGAGCCGGTTTACGTCGCTGCGACCGCCGAGACGGGGCATCTGCCGGATTTCGCCAGTTTGCCTGCTGAAACCTTGCGCCGCACGGCGATTGCCTATGTCTGTTCGCCCGCCAACCCGCAGGGGGCTGTTGCGTCCGAAGACTATTGGCGTGATCTGATTGCCTTGGCTGAAGAGCATGACTTCATGATCTTTGCCGATGAATGCTATTCCGAGATTTACCGCGAAGACCCGCCGCCCGGCGCGTTGGAAGTGGCTGCAAAGATGGGGGCCGATCCTGACCGTGTCTTGATTTTTCAATCCTTGTCGAAACGGTCGAACTTGCCCGGTCTGCGTTGCGGTTTTGCCGCCGGCGGGGCGAAGTCCGTCGCCAGATTGCGCCAGTTGCGTGCTTTTGCGGGTGCACCTTTGCCGGGGCCTTTGCAATCGGTGGCTGCCGCTGTTTGGGCAGATGAAGGCCATGTGGTCGAAAACCGTGCCCTTTATCACCGCAAATACGAGATCGCGGATGAGATACTTGGCCACGTGCCCGGCTATCAGTCGCCGCAAGCGGGGTTCTTCCTGTGGCTTGCGGTGGGTGATGGTGAGGCGGCGGCGGTCAAGCTATGGCAGCAAACCGGCGTGCGGGTGTTGCCGGGCGCTTATCTGAGCCGCGATGTCGCGGGTGAAAACCCCGGCGCAGAATATATCCGGGTTGCCTTGGTGGCGCCGACACAGGAAATGCAGCGCGGTCTGACTTTGATCCGCGATTGTTTGTATCAGTAGGGGACACGACATGGCGTCATATCAGTCACGGCAGCGCGATCCGCTTTTTGACAGCAACACGCAGGCGGCGCTGGAAAAGCGTAGCCGCGAATTGGTGGGCCTTGCGCTGATCGTGACCGGTGTGCTGTTTGCTGTGGTGATCGGGACATATTCACCTGATGACCCCAGCTGGATTTCCGCGACAGATGCGCCGGTGCAGAACTGGCTTGGTCATTTCGGGGCGTCTATGGCGGCGCCGCTGATGATGGTGATCGGGCTGGGTGCCTGGGTGCTTGCCGCGACGCTGGTCATGGCGGGGGGCCGGTTCCTGTTCCACTACGGCCAGGAACGCGTCATCGGCCGTGCCATGTTCGCACCTGTCGGTGTCGTCGTCGCGTCCGTTTATGCGGCAACCGTGACGCCCACGGCCGACTGGCCTGCGAATTTCGGCATGGGTGGTCTTTTTGGTGATACCGTACTGGGCGTTCTGCTGACTGTGCTGCCGTTTGGCACGGTGTTCGGGGTCAAGCTGTTGTCCTTCCTTGCGGCTGTGGTTCTGGTGGCAATGATGACGTTCCTGCTGGGCTTTACCCGGCCTGAATTGCGCAAGGCGTTCCGCTTTGCGATGCTCGGCACCGTTTTGATCTATGATTTTATCATGCGGGTCGCTGGCAAGGGTGCTGTTTTGTCTGCTCAAGGTGCGCAAGCTGCCACTGCCGCAGTGCAGGCGCGACGCAATCAGGCAAAGGTGTTTCGCGACCCCTATCTGAATGACGCACCGGTTGAACGGCCCAAACCTGTCACGGCGCCCGATTTTGAAAGCCGCCTGCGCGCTGCCGCTGTGGTCCGTGCGCAGCCGACACTTTACGGTCAGGAACCTGCCGCAGCGCCCGCTGCGCCTATCCCCGCCGCACCGCCACCATTGTCTGCAACTGCGCCGCTTGCCGCACCCGCAAGGCATGCGCCGCCAGAACCCGCGCCGACCACTGGGGGGTTTTTGTCGGGCCTGCTGCGGCGAAATGATCCGATGCCCGAACCTGAACTGGTGACGCGCGAGCCTCGTTTGACGCGGGATGAACCTGCGCCTGACACCGCCCGCGTCAGTGCGCGCATTGCTGATGCAATCCGCAGCCGCGCCGTGCCGCCATCCCCGACCGGCGTGCGGATTGAACCGTCGCTGACCGCCGGACGTGGTCCGAAACCATTGGTCTATGCGCCTTACCCGCCGCTGGTGACGCCAGAACCCGAGCAAGACGATGCCGTGCTGGACACCGAAGACGAGATCGCTTTTGAAGACGACGATGCCCCGCGCATGGCCACACCGCATGTGCCGATCCCGCCTGCGCATATTCCTGTGGCCCCGCCTATGATGGAGCCGCGCAATGTGGTCCAGCATCCGCCCAAACGCACCGTCCAGCCGTCGCGCCAGGCTGTGGCTGAGGCGCAGCCAGCGTTGAAGTTTGAAGACCCTTACGCCGATTATGAACGCCCGCCATTGTCGTTGCTGACCAATCCGGTCGAGATCACCCGCCACCACCTGAGCGACGAATCCTTGAGTGAAAATGCCCGTATGCTGGAAAGCGTGCTGGATGATTACGGTGTGAAGGGCGAGATTGTCGCCGTGCGCCCCGGCCCTGTTGTCACCATGTACGAACTCGAACCCGCGCCGGGCCTGAAGGCCAGCCGCGTCATCGGCCTTGCCGATGATATCGCGCGGTCGATGTCTGCGCTGTCTGCGCGTGTGTCCACTGTGCCGGGTCGGTCGGTGATCGGGATCGAACTGCCGAACGAGAACCGCGAAAAGGTGGTCCTGCGTGAAATCCTGTCGCATCGCGATTTCGGGGACAGCAACCAGAAACTGCCGCTGGCGCTGGGCAAGGATATCGGCGGCGAACCGATCATCGCGAACCTTGCCAAGATGCCGCACCTGCTGATCGCGGGGACCACGGGGTCGGGGAAATCTGTGGCCATCAACACGATGATCCTGTCGCTGCTGTACAAGCTGACGCCGCAGGAATGCCGGATGATCATGATCGACCCAAAGATGCTGGAACTCAGCGTCTATGACGGCATTCCGCATCTGCTGTCGCCTGTTGTCACCGACCCGAAAAAGGCGGTTGTCGCCCTGAAATGGGTCGTGGGCGAGATGGAAGAACGCTATCGCAAGATGTCCAAGATGGGCGTGCGCAATATCGACGGCTTTAACGGGCGTGTCAAAGATGCGCTGGATAAAGGCGAGATGTTCAGCCGCACCGTCCAGACCGGATTTGACGACGAAACCGGTGATCCGATCTTCGAGACCGAGGAATTCCAGCCCGAAGTTCTGCCCTATATCGTCGTAATCGTCGACGAGATGGCCGACCTGATGATGGTCGCCGGCAAGGAAATCGAGGCCTGCATCCAGCGCCTTGCGCAAATGGCGCGGGCGTCCGGTATCCACCTGATCATGGCCACACAGCGCCCGTCGGTCGATGTCATCACCGGTACGATCAAGGCGAACTTTCCGACGCGGATTTCGTTTCAGGTGACCAGCAAAATCGACAGCCGCACAATTCTGGGTGAAATGGGCGCTGAACAACTGCTGGGCATGGGTGACATGCTGTATATGGCGGGCGGGTCCAAGATCATGCGCGTCCACGGCCCCTTTGTCAGCGACGAAGAGGTAGAGGAAATCGTGAACCACCTCAAAGGCTTTGGCCCACCTGAATATATGTCCGGTGTCGTCGAAGGGCCATCTGACGATCAGGAAAGCAGCATCGATCTGGTGCTGGGTCTGGGCGACGGGTCCGATCTGGAAAACGCGCTTTATGACACGGCGGTGGCGATTGTGATCAAGGACCGCAAATGTTCGACCAGCTATATCCAGCGCAAACTGGCGATCGGCTATAACAAAGCCGCGCGTCTGGTCGAGCAGATGGAGGATGAAGGCGTGGTGAGTTCAGCGAACCATGTGGGCAAGCGCGAGATTCTGGTGCCGGAGCAGCATTGAGGGGTTTGTTTGTGGGGCGATAGTCCGCCTGTTTAGGTCGCGGCGTCGTTTCGCGAGTACTCGATCAAATCCCAACGGTTTCCCCAAGGGTCGCGCCAAACGACGACGCGGCCATAAGGTTCATGGCGCGGTTCGGTTTCGAAATGCACGCCTGCCTGTCGCATCCGCTGATAGTCGGCACCAAAATCTGCTGTCTCAAGAAACAGCCAGACGCGTCCGCCACCCTGTTCACCGATCGCGGCGACTTGACGCTCGCCTACGGCGCGCGCCAGCAGGATGTCTGTTTCGGCGTCAGGCGGTGCAATTCTGACCCAGCGTTTTCCTTCGCCGAGGTCTGTATCCTCACGACAAACAAAACCAATGCGCCCGAAAAAGGCGAGCGCTTCGTCGTAATCGGGTACCAGCAGCGAAAATTGGGCAATGCGGTTTGGCATGCAAAAGCGGTAACAGTCCATATGTTTGCTGACAATTGGTCGAATTGTAAGGGCTCGTGCGCATCGCCACCCCCCCAACAAAAAACCCCCGCTGCTTGCGCAATCGGGGGTCAATCGTTTCAACAATCGGGGATGCTTTACAGCATGCCTTCGCGTTGCAGCTTTTTCCGGGCCAGCTTACGCTGACGGCGGATTGCTTCGGCCTTTTCACGGGCTTTGCGGATCGACGGCTTTTCGAAATGCTGCTTGAGCTTCATTTCACGAAATACGCCTTCACGCTGAAGTTTTTTCTTCAGAGCACGCAACGCCTGATCGACGTTGTTATCACGAACACTTACCTGCATGTGGTTTTCACCACCTCTCTAAGTTGGATTTGCAAAATTGCAGGAGTTGGCCAGATAGCAAAGATGGGCTAGTTTGTCCAGTATCCACCGGACAGGAGCAGCCATCATGTCACAGACCCCCATCGACCCCGTCAAACTGCAATTGCTGGACGCCATCGTGCCGCATGTCGCCTTCGACGGCTGGGCCCCCGCCGCGTTCAACGCGGCGATTGCCGATTCGGGGGTGGATCCTGCGCTTGCCCGTACCTTGTGTCCGCGCGGCG
>Ga0207421_10006743_pt1 | contig 12434 bp, 15 predicted proteins | sample SodLakKL_010_SED_4_FD_187542 | JGI IMG/M metagenome (GOLD analysis project Ga0207421, IMG submission 187542) | Alkaline sediment microbial communities from Lake Tanatar, Kulunda Steppe, Russia - 8KL_010_SED (SPAdes) (version 2) | ecosystem: Environmental > Aquatic > Non-marine Saline and... | reverse complement strand
CCTTCCACTCGCCCTTCGCTCCGTCCCTTCCACTCGCCCTTCGCTCCGTATCTCCACCCGTAGGACGCAGTTACCCACGGCCGGTTCGGTCGATTCCGCTCGAGACGATCGTCGTCAGCCATCGTAAGAACTCCCTTCGACCGTCCGACCGCCCGCGTGGCGATTCCGTCGGTCGGAGCCGCCGTGCGAGCGGAGACTGGATCCCGGTCAGCTCCGGGGTGTGGAGACGTCGACCTGTCGCTGGATCCACTCCTGTCTACGCTCCAGCTCGCGACGACCCTTCGGCGTCAGCGCGTAGTAGTTCGTCCGCCGGTCGATCTGGCCTTTCTCGATCAGCTCCCGTTCGACGAGCTTGTCGAGGTTGGGATAGAGTCGACCGTGCGTGACGGGCTGTCCGATGTATTCGTCGATGCGTTCCAGGATCTCCTGGCCGGATGGACGGTCCATCCCGGCTACGACGTACAGCAGATCCCGTTGAAAGCCTGTTAGTTGGTCCATCGATCGCCCTCCGAGTTTCGACGTTCATCGATCCGTGGCTTTGTTATATCCATGGTACATCGACGGCTCGTCGGTCCACTTCCCGGTGTCAGCGAGCGGTCGTGGCCGGCCACCGCGACCTTTTGACGGAGCGATTCGTAGCGGGCGTATGCCCACCGATCCCCTCGCCTGGGAAACCGTCGACCGGCGAGTAGCCTACACCTGTCCGGGTTTCGACGTCGTAAACGAAGACGTTCGCCTCCCCGACGGCACCGAGACGGAGTTCGATTACCTCTCGGAACCCCCGAGCGTCGCCGTCCTGCCGATCACCCCCGACGGCGAGGTCGTCCTCATCGAGGAGTGGCGACAGGCCGTCTCGCGGGTGAACCGCGGTCTCCCGGTCGGCGGCGTCGAGCCCGACGACGCGGACGTAGAGGCCGCCGCCCGCCGTGAGCTCGCCGAGGAGACTGGCCACGAGGCCGAGCGTCTCGAACGGCTCGTAACCGTCGAGCCAGCGAACGGGATCGCCGACGCCGTCTTGCACGTCTTTCTCGCCCGGGGCTGTCGACCGACTGCCGAGCAGCAACTCGACTACAACGAGAGCATCCGGGTGACACGGACGGGCCTCCCCGAGCTCGTCGCCGCGGTCCGCGACGGGGAGATCCGGGACGGCCGGGCCGTGCTCGCGGTGTCGTACTACCGGCTGTTAGGCGAAGACCGCGACACGTAGAAAAACGAACCGCTTGATTCGGTCGCTCGTGGTGATCGGTTCCCAGCGCGCCGATCAGGCCACGATGTCGGTCGAATCGGCGTTGTCGGCTTCGTCGTCGTCAACCTCATCGTTTTCCTCCTCATCGTCGACCTCTTCATCGTCCTCAATTTCTTCGGGATCGTCGACGGTCATGGACTCGGCGGTGACGTCATCGGCCGTCATGACGGAAGCCGAGACGGACGAAACCGTCTCCTCTTCTTCGACGTCGTTCTCGTCATCGACACCGTTCTCCTCGTCGTCGAGGTCGTTCTCGTCATCGACACCGTTCTCCTCGTCCTCGGTCTCCTCGAGCGACTCGATCGTCATCGACTCGAAGTTCATCTCCTCGAGGTCGAACTGTTCGATGGTCAGACTTTCGATTTCCTGCGTTTCGACGTCGTTCTCGTCGTCGACGTCGTTCTCCTCGTCGCCAATATCGTTCTCGCCGTCGGCATCGTTCTCCTCGTCGCCAATATCGTTCTCGTCGTCGACGTCGTTCTCCTCACCATCGAAGACTCCCTCGAAGAAGTCGGCGACGGTATCGAGGATGCCGTCATCCTCTTCGACGGTCAGCTCACCGATCGTCATCGTCTCGACGTTCATCTCCTCGATCGTGAGGTCTTGAATCTCGAGCTCATCGGCATCCTCGTCGATCAGGTCGACTTCCTCGTCGTTGAGGTCGTTCTCCTCGTCGTTGAGGTCGTTCTCGTCGACCTCATCGTCCTCGTCTAGCTCCAGGTCTTCGATCGAGACGTTCTCGAGCTCGAGCGTTTCGATCGAGACGTTGGAGAGCGAGAACTCCTCTTCGTCGTTGAGGTCGTTCTCGTCATCGACGTCGTTCTCCTCTTGGTCACCGGGAGCCTCCTCCTCGTCGACGTCTTCATCCTCTGTCTCGTCGTTCTCGTCTTCCTCGTCGAGATCCTCCTCGTCGACGTCGAGGTCATCGACGTTCAGCTCTTCGATCGTGGCGTTCTCGATCGTGACGTCATCCAGGGCGAGCGTTCCCACCTCTACGTTCTCGAGTGAGCCGTTCGCACTTTCGTCGGTGCTACCACTGTCGGCTACCGCCGCGCCAGCGAGTGCGGGAGCCGAGAGCGCGATCAGTAGGGCAACCAACACGGCACTGATCTGTCGCGGTCGTGAAACCATGCGATCATGCCTACGGAAAATCCACGGCTAAAACGGCCGGATTGTTACAGGCTTGTGTCGGGAAAAACCACCGCTTTGTTCGGTGCAACGGTCTACAACGGGACTTTCACCCGTTTAGTTCGACGAGTGTGCCGATCGATGTTCCGTCTCGAGGCTTCTCGACGGGTGTTCTTCCTTGGCTTGCAGCCGCCACCGACTCATTTATTCTGGGGCCGAACGGGAACGTTTACCGCGGCGCCCACGAAGGGAAATCCCATGCGCGACTGTTTCGAGCTCCGGGAGGTCGACGCCGGCGGGCGAATCGGGGAACTGCGGATTCCACGAGCCGGCGTGACCGTCGAGACACCCGCCCTCCTGCCGGTGATTAATCCAAATTTAGTGACCATCACTCCCCGTCGACTCGCCGAGGAGTTCGGTGCCGAGATCCTCATTACCAACTCGTATATCATCCACAGCACGGAGGGTCTCCGCGAGCGCGCGCTCGCCGACGGGCTCCACGAGCTGCTCGACTTCCCCGGAGCGATCGTAACCGATTCGGGTTCCTTTCAGCTCTCCGAGTACGGCGAGATCACCGTCACCACGGAGGAGATCCTCGAGTTTCAACACGATATCGGCTCGGACGTTGCCACCCCGGTCGACATTCCCACGCCGCCGGACGTCTCCCGTGAGCGCGCCATGGAGGAACTCGAGACGACGAAAGAGCGCCTCGAGCTCGCCGAAACGGTCGACACGGGCGACATGCTGGTCAACGCTCCAGTTCAGGGATCGACCTACCCCGATCTTCGCGAGGAAGCCGCCCGTCACACCGACGGGACGGACCTCGACGTGTTTCCCGTCGGCGCGGTCGTCCCACTGATGAACGAGTACCGCTACGCCGACGTCGTCGAGGTCGTCGCCGCGGCCAAACGCGGGCTGGGCGCGGACGCGCCGGTTCACCTCTTCGGCGCCGGTCACCCGATGATGTTCGCCCTCGCGGTCGCGATGGGCTGTGATCTGTTCGACTCCGCGGCGTACGCCCTGTACGCACGTGACGACCGATACCTCACGGTACGGGGCACCCGCCACCTCGAGGAGCTCGACTATCTGCCCTGTTCGTGTCCGGTCTGTACCGACCACACGGCAGACGGACTCCGGGAGCTCCCAGACGAGCACCGCGAGGAGGCGCTGGCGGCTCACAACCTCCACGTCTCCTTCGAGGAGATCAGCCGGATCAAGGGGGCGATCCGCGAGGGAAACCTCCTCGAACTGCTCGAGGCGCGGGCGCGCTCTCACCCGACGATGCTCGACGGTTACCGGACGCTGCTCGATCACACAGAAGTGTTCGAGCGATCCGACCCCGTCTCGAAGGGGACGTTCTTCTACGTCTCCCAGGAGAGCGCCCGCCGGCCGGAGGTGTACCGTCACCACGCCCGACTCGAGCGGCTGTCGGTCCCGGGACGGCTGTTTCTCACCGAGGGCGAGCCGTCGGACGCCGACGCCTACGACGCCTCCTGGCGGGTGCTCCCACCGTTCGGTCCGTTCCCGCGGGCCCTCTCGCGGACCTACCCTCTGACGGCCGAGGTGCCCGAGCGAACGGACCGTAGGGCCCGCGAGGCGGCCGTCGAAGGAATCGCCGGACTCGTCGAGGGAAATCCAGACGGCGAGTTCACCTTCGGTCACCGCGGGTGGTCCGCGGACGTCCTCGCCGGGCTCCCCGAGAGCGTCGAAACGGTCGACCTGACCGCCGACCGGTGACCGAATCCGGAACACCGAAGACGCGGGCGACCGACGGTCGAACGATGGTCGCCACGGGCTCGCTCGTCATCGGGATCACCATGATGGTCGTCTTCGCCTCCTGGCTCGTGAGCCGACTCCGCGGCCGGCGGGGCCAGTCGACGAGCGAGCACGAGTCCTACGTGCGCCACCGGGAGGCCAGACGCCGGCGGCCGCCCGTCGAACTCGGCGACGTCGTCGAGGCCGGCGTCTTCGATTTCTCCAGACACCACACCGGCGAGCGCCACGCCGTCTGTAAAGTCGAGGGGTTCGTCGTCTTCGTCGAGGACGTCCCAGAGGAGCTCGCGGTCGCGGACGTGATCCGGTTCAAAGTGCTCTCGTTCAACCGCGGTGGCACCTCCGCGACGGCGACGTACCTCGAAACCGTCGGCTGAAGCCGGCTCGTCCCTCCGCCACCGCGACACCGACCCCCCGGCGGTTCTCCGACGGCGGGATCAGTCGTCCTCGTAGGCTGCCCAGACGTACCGGGTACCCCGGCTCCGGTAGGGTCGCCACGATTCGGCGATCTCACGCATCTCGGCCCGCGTCAGCGAGTCGCCGTCGGCGTACAGCGTCTCGATGCCACGGCGGACGGCGAGGTCGCCGAGGGGGAGCACGTCCGGCCGCTCGAGGACGAAGATCAGATACATTCGGGCGGTCCACTCGCCGATCCCGCGGATCGCCGTCAGCTCCGCGATCGCCTCCCGGTTCGAGCTGTCGGCCAGCCCCTCGCGGTCGAGCTCGCGGTCGCGGAACGCCTCGGCGGCCGCCCGGACGTACTCGACTTTCTGCCCGCTCAGACCGGCCTCTCGGAGACGTTCGGGGTCGACCGACAGCACGGTCTCCGGTCGGACGTCGCCGTCGAGGGCCTCGACGACGCGCTCGCGGACCGTCCGCGCTGAGGCCGTCGAGAGCTGCTGGTTGACGATCGAGTACAGCAGGCGCTCGTAGGCGTCGTAACCGCCGAGAGCCGGGAGCTCGTACCGATCGACGAGCGCGGCCATCACCGGATCGCGGGCCAGGACGGCGTCGGGGTCGTCGCTCATCGACTCCGAGTGGGGACCACGTCGAGAAATGGATCACGGTTTCTCAACGCGGAGGAATGGGCCACCGTTCGTCGGTGATCGACACGCGCTCAGTAGGCGGCCGGATCCTCAGAACGCGCCAAGCGAGGACTGGAGCCGTCTACTCCGTCGATCGCTCTCGAGTTCGTAGCCGACCAGATCGCGCAGGTCGACGGCGTAGCTCGTCCGCCCGCGATCGAGCACGAGGAGACGGCCTTTCACTCCCCGGACGGTTCCCGCGGCGATCGTCTCCCGGACGGGGCGGGAAGAAAGCTCGAGGCCGTACTCGAAGGAGAACCGTTCACGGACGTCGTATCCCGCGAGTAGCTCCTCCCAGGCGTCCTCGTCGACGGTCGCCGAAAGCGACGCCACCTTGGCGGGCGTCCGAACCCGGTCGATCAGCCGCGTTGCGATCTCGGCTTCGATCTCCCGGGCGATCCGTCCGTTCGAGACGGTGTGAACGTGTACACCGCGGTCGGCTCCCTGTTCGTGCAGTCGAGTCTCGAGGCGTTCGAGGCGGGTGACGCCGACTTTGAACGTCGCCGGGGCGAACGCCGCGAGGTAGACGGCGTGGTCCTGGTAACAGTCCATCTCGTCTTTCAAACAGGTGCCCGTACAGCGGGCACACACCCAGGTGTCGGCGTGGTGCTCACAGTACGGTGTGGCCGGACGGTCACAGGGGTAGTGGACGTCCCCGTCGACCGCCCCCGCACAGCGCCGATCGCCGAGACCGTAGGCGAGTTCGGTGCCGGGCTCGAGGGGGTGTCGGCTGACCGTCTCGCCGTCGCTCAGCCGGAGGGCGGAGCCGCGGCCGCTCGGTTCGTAGCCGACGAGTTGCACGGCCGCCGGTACGGTCGGTTCGCGCATAGCCCTGACGATACCGGCCGGCCCGAGACGTTCTACCGGACGACGAGCCACGCGAGCGCGAGGAAGCCGACGACCAGGACGACGGCGAGGATCGCGACCAGCCCGTAGAGGAACAGCCGCGGCGGGATCGTGAGGACGCTGGCCGAGAGGACGTCCATGGTCGGCCCCTCTCGGCCGGAGCCCAAAACCCTGACGTCGGCGAGGGTATGACAACCCTTTTCCACGGGGCGGTGCAACCGGCTGGCATGCCCGAAGACAACGACGGCGACGAGTCCGAGGACGGGGAGGAGAAGTCCTTTCGCGAACGCGTCGAGGAGATCCGCGAGAAGCGAGCCGAGGAGGGCGAAGGCGAGCCCGGCGGCGACCCGTTCGGCGGTGGCGGCCCGGGCGGGCCGGGAGGGCCCGGTGGAATGGGCGGCAACCCGTTCGCACAGATGATGGGCGGGATGATGGGCGGCGGTCCCGGCGGGCCCGGCGGTGCCGGCGGCGAGCCCGGCAACGAGGAGCTCGTCCGGGAGGTCCGACAGCTCCGCGACGAGGTCCGGGACGCCACCCGACAGCTCAGCCGGATCGCGGACGCCCTCGAAGACGACTGACGCCCGCTCTCCTCGTCCGACTGGCCCGTGACCTATCCGTCGTCGAGCTGCTGGGCTCTTTTACACTCCCCTCATCGGCGGATCCGCCCGCCTCGCCGACATTCGATATAGCGTTATAGGATTTATCAGTGCGGAGGGGGACACAAGTTATCCTACAGTATCGAGTAAATATTATGCTCGTAGACGGTTCGCACCCGATCGCCCCAGTTGTGGGTGTAGGTGTCGATGACGTCGCTGGCGACGTCCCCGCGGAGGTACTTCACGACGCCGCGATCGCCGGTCCGATCGCGCATGTGGGTGGTAAAGAAGTGCCGGAAGTAGTGGGGGGTGACGTTCTCGGTCGCGCCGCCGCCGGTCCGGTACCAGCCGTGCCGGCGAGCGTGACGTTCGACGACGTACCGGACCTCCGGGGGCTCTATGCGCTGGCCCCACGAGCCACCGGTGTCGAGAAAGAGCGGCTCGGCCGACGACACCGGGTCGGGCCGGATCGCCAGCCACTCCCTGAGGACGGCGGCGAGCTCGTCGTCGACGGGGATGGTCGTCGATCGCTTGCGCTTGTTCGAGGCCGTCCGGCTCTCGCCGTTCACGCTCCGGCCCCGGACCGCGTCGGCGTCGACGAAAAGCGACGCGGGTCGCGCCTCCAGTTGCACCCTGGGCCGGCTCTCGACGTCGAGACCCTCGAGTTCGAGGTTCAGATCCCGCAGATCGAGGTTACAGAGCTCGCCGACACGCATCCCGGTTTTCAACAGGGTGACCACGAGCGCCCGCTCGAGGGGGTGGGCGATCGATCGGACGAACGAGCGCATCTCCGACACCGACAGCTCCCGGCGCTGTGGGTTCGTCTCGATCGATTCATCCATCTCCTCTAAGACGAGTGCCATGGGGTTTCCGTCGAAGGCACCGACCGTGGTCATGTACTCGTAAAACCGGTGGACGTAGGAGGCGTAACTGGCGACCGTGCTCGGCTCGAGGTCGGCACGGAGCGAGTGGACCCAGGCCATACACTCCCGCCGGCCGGCGGCGACCGGCTCCGTTCCCTCGGCGGCCAGAAACGCCTCGTACCGCCGCAGAACCCGGCCGTAGGCCTCTATCGTCCGGTCGCTGCGCCCGTGGTATCGCTGCTCCTCGAGGAAGTACTCGATCGGCTCCCCCTCGGCCGACTCAGTGGCCATCCTCACCTCCGACGAGCACGTAGCCGCCGTGGCGGCCGCTGTACCGAATCCGATCGGTCGCCTGCAGTTCGGTCAGTGTCTCCTCCAGCCGCGATTCGACGTCGTCCGTCGCGGCCTCGAGGAGCTCCTCCCAGGGAAGCGGCCCGCCGGAGAGGAGCTCGAGGACCTGCCTTTCGAGGGCGTTACCCCCAGGGGTAGCGTCCCCAGAAAGGGGTTCCTCCCGGTCGGGCTCGAACCCCCGCCGACCGGCCTGGACCATCGTCCGAACGAACTCGCTGAGGCTCATGTCGAGCTTCTCGGCGTGCTCTTCCCACTCGCCTTTCTGGTAGGTCGGGACGTACGTCTTGACGGCCGATCGGGACGTGTCGCGGCTCTCGGGCATGTGCGAGCGTTCGAATCCCGTGACCTTCAATCTAACCCATAGATCGGGATAAGGGCTTTTATCGAGGCTGGAAGTGCCAAAATAGGCGGATTTCTGGTACCAACAGCTCGGATAACTATTTACAAAGCACTATCAACTCGGATTGCTACTCTCCAGGTGTGGGTATAGAATACCGTATACAAACTTCGGTCGGTTCGAACGGTTCGAGGGCAACGGACCCGATCGTCCGACTCGGAGACCGGGATGCCCGGTCGGCGAGGGGGCGACGGAACGACGTCTACGTCGGCCGACACCTGGCGTGGATCGAAGACTCCGGACTGTAGTGGGGTGGTTCGGACCAGCGGGGTGGCGGGCCGTGATGGTTCGACCGACCGCCGTCGGCCGGCGCCATGTCCGCCGCCTCGGCTATGCACCGTCGGGAGGCACGACCACCCGTCGTCGGCACACCGTCCTGGTCCGTCGTAGACGTCAGGCGGACGGTCACGTCGCCTGCGGGCTCCCGTCAGTACCGAGCCGGATGGACGCTCGACGGACGGGGACCGGGTGTCATCGTTCAGGGGTCGTTTTCCATGGCGGCGACTGGCGGAAAGTATCCCTCTCCGGGTTTCAGTCGGACGATCCGTGGCTCGTCCACACCGGACGCCGGCGAACGGATGCTCTGTGGTGTATCCTCCACCGCAGACGGAGCATCGACCACGCCGGTGATCGCGAGCAACTCTCCTGGGGTCGACCGGGAACACCGGTCCCGACCTCTCCTGGCAGTACGGTCGGAGGGGCGATTGACGGGGCGTACGGGGGCCGGGCCGCTCGAGGGCCACGCTGGGCCGGGACCGACCGGCGAACGCTCGCGTGGCCGTCGACGGCCGTGCCAAGAGAACCCACCACCGAACTCGTGACGACTCGAGTGTTTCGCCGTCCCCGATCGGTTTCTCCCGCCGATCCCGGCCCGAATCCGGGTGCTGGTACCCACTGGGGGTAGTCGAATCCGTCCGACGTCGATCTAATAAATCGTATGTCGCTATACGAAACGTCGACCTCACGCGGGATCGTCGGCGTCCGTGGTTCACTCGAGTCGGCCCGGAGCCGAGGGAATCGCGCTCTCACGACGTTTCGGCGGCGGAGGAGCCGTCGTCGAACACCGTCACCCGATCCCCGGACAGGGCGACGGCGACTCGATCGCCGACCGCCGGCGGATCGCTGGACGTCTCCACGAGGAGTTCGTCGCCGGTCTCGACCGCGACCGTCACGTCGTACCGACGGCCGACGTCCTCGACGTGTCGGACCTCCCCGGAGAGGACGGGATCCGTCCCGGGGACCGCGACGTGGGGAGGGTGGATAGAGACGTCCTCGGGCCGGACGTGACAGCTGACGGTCGTCCCCGCCGGCACGTCGGGCCCGTCGTCGAACGCGACCTCCCGCCCACCGAGGGTAACGGAAAGCGGGTGGCGACCGACGACGGTCGCGGGGACTGCGTTCGACCGGCCGAGAAACGACGCGACGAACGGCGTCGGTGGCGACTCGTACAGCGTCCGCGGTCGGTCGACGCCGACCACGCGGCCGGCGTTCATCACGACCAGCCGGTCGGCGAGGGCCATCGCTTCCTCCTGATCGTGGGTGACGACGAGGGTCGTCACGCCGGTCTCGCGCTGGATGCGGGCGATCTCCCCGCGCAGCTGGCGACGTAGCCGCCGGTCGAGCGCGGACAAGGGTTCGTCGAGCACCAGCACGTCCGGCCGTGGCGCCAGCGCCCGGGCCAGCTCGACCCGGCGCCGCTGGCCGCCGCTCAGCTCCGACGGGTACGCCTCCCGCCGGCCGTGGAGGTCGACAAGCTCCAGATACTCCTCGACGAGCGCCCCCCGGCGGTCGGGGTCGACGTCCCGCGAAACGAGGCCGTAGGCGACGTTCTCCCCGACGGTCATGTGCGGGTAGAGCGTCGATCGCTGGAACACGATCCCGACCCGGCGCGTCTCGGGTGGCTCCCCCGTGACGTCCCGTCCGCGGAGGAACACCCTGCCCGCGGTCGGACGGACGTGGCCGGCGATCGCCTGGACGATCGTCGTCTTCCCACAGCCGCTCGGGCCGAGAAGCCCGAGGAGTTCGCCCTCCTCGAGCCCGAACGAGACGTCCTCGATCGCCAGTTCCTCGCCGTACCGGTGTCTCAACCCCTCCAGTTCGAGGATCATCGATCGATCACCGTCGGCACGCGACCGAACCGCTGGACCGCCGCCAGCACCGCTAGCGTGATCCCGAGCAAGGCGAGCGCGAGCGGGACGACCGCGTCGATGCCGCCGGCGATGAACTCCACCCAGATCCGCGTCGGCATCGTCCGCGGGTTGTACGCGACCATCATCGTCGCGCCGAACTCCCCGATCGCCCGTGCGAACGTCAGGACGATCCCCGCGACGATCGCCCCCCGGGCGAGCGGCACGGAAACGTTCCAGAACGTCGCCAGTGGCCCGTAACCCAGCGACCGGGAGGCTTGCTCCAGCCGTTCGTCGATCGCCCCGAAGCCGGCACGGGCGGTGATGATCACGAACGGGGCGGCGACGAACGTCTGTGCGAGGATCACGCCGAGCAGGCTGTCGGTCAGCGGCATTCCGGCGGCCGCAGCGGCCGCGCCGATGGGGGTAAACCGGCCGACCGCGGTGAGCAACATCGCTCCGCCGACGACCGGGGGGACGATGAGCGGCAGGATCACCAGCGCCTCGACCAGGCGTTTGCCGGGGAACGATCGCCGGGCGAGGACGTACGCCAGCGGGACGCCGAGGACGGTCGCGATCGCCGTCGAGACCGGCGCGGTCAGCAGCGAGTTGCGGATGGCCGCCCGCGCCTCCGGCGTCGCCAGCGTCTCGAGGACCCCGACGGCCCCGGTCCGGGCCAGAAACGCCGCGAACGGCACCGCGAAAAAGAGGAGGATGAGCGCACCCAGCAACCCAGGAACGAGTAGTTCCGGCAGTCGGCCGGGTCGCCCGATCCGACTCTCGGGGGGATCGGGGTAGCTCATCCGTCGACCGCCTCCGGCACCGCTCCCACCGATCGGGGCAGATTTCCCCCGACGGTCAATCCGGCCTCGACGAGCACGTCCGGCTCCTCTGTGAGGAACTCGACGAGGTCGTGGCCGGCGTCGGGCTCGTCGGCGCCCTCGAGCACGGTGGCGTTGTAGACGACCGGTCGTCCTTCCGCGGTGTACCCGTCGTCGGTCGTAAACTCGACCGTCGCGTAGTGGTCTGCCAGCGCCGGCTCCGCGAAGCTGTACGCGTCGGGGAACTCGTAGAAGGGCACGTCGTGGTCGACTGCCATGTTCCGATAGACGACCGCGGCCGCCCGGGAGCCGCTCTCGACGCCGGCCATGAGCTGGGGCTCTTCGGGCTCCTCGTAGACGAGTTCGAGCAGGTCGTCCCGGAGGCCGTCGATCCCGTGTTCCCGTTCGGCGAGCGCGAACGCCTGGACGGCCCGGTAGCCCAGCGGATCGAGGTCCGGATCGCCGACCGCGAGGTCGCCCTCGGCGGAGTCGAGCGCCGGCTCGTACCAGGGGTCGCCGTCCTCGAGTCGTCGCCCGAACGCCGTCCCCTCGTCGTAGCCGATTCCCACGCTGTTGGCCGCGAACTCGACGTCCCAGTCGGTGAACGCGCCGTACAGCCGGTCACGGAGCAGCGTCGCGTCGGCGCTGACGACGACGTCGGGGTGTTTCGTCCGGTCTTCGATCATCCGCATCACCGCGTTCGCCCCGTAGTACTCGCCGTGGAGTTCGATCCCTGTCTCGGCCTCGAACGCCGGCCCGACGTACTCCTCGAAGGTGCGCGCGAGACTCCCCGCCGAGAGGACGCCGACCGAGCGCGTTCCGGCCCCGAGACAGCCGGCGATCCCGAGCCCGCCGGCTGCGACGAGAAACGACCGGCGGCTCCCGGACGGACGACCCTGGTCGCTCCCGGTGGTCATACGAGGTCGTCCGTCTTCCGACCGTATATAATGTGTTACGGTTTCTTGTCTCCTGGGAATAAACTTTCATAAGTTACTACTTCGCCCGATCCCCGTGGCAAAACAACCGATACCGATGAATCCGACGCCGCCGCGGACGTCGGTGGGCCGCTCGTCCCCGACGCCGTGACCACCGTGGTTTGGCCGGGGGTTTAGGCGGGCCGGCCACGTAGCCGTGGGCATGTACGCGGTCTCGATCACGCGGTCGTTCGTCGCCCAGCACTACCTGACGGTACCCGACCCCGG
>Ga0207421_10006741_pt1 | contig 12437 bp, 10 predicted proteins | sample SodLakKL_010_SED_4_FD_187542 | JGI IMG/M metagenome (GOLD analysis project Ga0207421, IMG submission 187542) | Alkaline sediment microbial communities from Lake Tanatar, Kulunda Steppe, Russia - 8KL_010_SED (SPAdes) (version 2) | ecosystem: Environmental > Aquatic > Non-marine Saline and... | reverse complement strand
TCATTCTTACCATCACTCAGATATTCTATCGCCCCTTTGCTTTTTTTGACGACAATGTTCAAGAGATTGCGTCCGTAGTCCAACAACAACCGGAAACCTCTGACATCGTGCTCGGTGCGTTTATCGCGTTGATTGTCGGTTTGGTTCTCTATGTATACATCCCCTACACAAAGGACGGGAAAACAATAGGGAAGATTCTGATGCGCATCCGTGCGATTGACGCTTACGGAAGACCTCCCAGTCTCGCGCAGCACTTTATCCGTGCCATTGCGCTTTATTGGGAGTATGTCTATATCATTCTACTCTTGCTTTTACTGATTGATTTCGAAGTGTTCATGCTAGCCGAAGCGTTTGCCGCAATTTTATATACCGCGATCCTCATCATTTCAGCCGCGATGATCATCGGTGACAGATATTCTCGTGGACTTCACGATATTCTGGCCAAAACATATGTCGTCGATGAAAATTATGACCCGAACCTTGATGAGGAAGGCAATCCGACAACCATCCGCAACTGGGCCTTTAGGGAAACCAAAGACAGAGACGACGACTTTTTGAACATCTATGATGAAAACAATCCCTGGAACAAACGATAAAGAAAAGGGTCGACAGCTTTCTTGGGTTGTCGACCCTCATGCATTATTCAATGCTCTTTTTTATGGCTGAGTCCTTCTTCGTATTCATCGATGATTTTATAGAATCGTTCCAAAGTCTCGCACTGTGTGATCTCTTTTTTGACAACGGTCGCACCCGGTAACCCTTTGATGTACCATGCGGCGTGCGAGCGCATCTCAAGCAGCGCGATGTGTGCATCCTTATGTTCTTTCAAACTTTCGGCATGCTTTCTTATCATATTGATCCGTTCGGTATAGGGAATCTCTTTTTTATAACTCCCCGTATCAAGGTATTCGTTGATTTGGGAAATAAGCCACGGGTTCCCTCTTAACGCTCTTCCGACCATGATGGCGTCCACGCCCGTATAATCAAGCATGGCCTTGGCGTCTTCGGGTGTCTTGACGTCCCCGTTTCCGATTACAGGGATGCTGAGGGCTTGTTTAACCTCTCGGATGATATCCCAGTCCGCATCGCCACGATACATCTGGCTTTTCGTTCTTCCGTGAATGGTGATTAAAGCCACACCGGCCTTTTCAAGGCGCTTGGCAACACTCACAGCGTTTTTCTTGCCGTTGAAACCGGAACGTATTTTGGCACTGACCGGCTTGTTGGATGTAAGCACCATCGCTTTGACGAGGTGTTCCAATTTCTCTTCATCCTCCAGCAATGCCGAACCGGCACCGGTTTTTACGACTTTTGGTACCGGACAACCCGCATTGAGGTCAATGAACATCGCCGGCGTATTCAACGAGGCATATTTGGTCGCCGCGGTCAGATTTTCTTCATCACTACCGAAAAGTTGAAGAGCGACAGGCCCTTCGTTTTCATCCACTTCCATCATTTGAAGTGTTTTTTCATTTCTATGATTGATCGCTTTGTCACTAACCATCTCCGTGTAAATGAGGGCAGGGTCAAAGGCTTTTAATATTTTTCTGAAAGCCATGTTCGTTATGCCTGCCATAGGCGCGACAACGACTTTTCTATCGGCAAAGAGTTTTTCGATCTTCATGCTCTCTCACCATCCCTTTTGGCATATGTATTGTGCCACATTATCCATTTTAAATCAATTGATTTGTGATAAATTGAATATATGCTATAATATGCGCGGTGATAAAAATGAAAGATTATTTAGCAAAAGCATACGCATTTGACGGCAGAGTACGACTCTATGCCGCAAGAACCACCAACCTCGTCCACGAGGCTCAAAAAATTCATGGCCTCTGGCCATCAAGTTCCGCAGCACTCGGAAGGTTGCTGACGGGTGGAGTCATCATGGGCGCGATGTACAAAGAAAACCAGGAGCTGACTATACGCATCGAGTCCGACGGACCGATCGAAGGCATGGTGGTGACCACCAATGCGAACGGCGGTGTACGCGGGTATGTCGGCAATCCAAAGCTCTTTTTCCAGTACAACAGTGGCGATATCAACGTCTCACAGGCGATAGGAAACGGAAAAATGCATGTGACCAAGGATTTGAAGGTCCGTGACATTTTCACATCCACCGCGGCGCTTCAGACCGGAGAAATAGCGGAAGACATGGCTTATTATTTTACGGCAAGCGAGCAAATTCCATCCGCAGTCTCGCTCGGTGTCAAAGTGGATACGGATAACACCGTTCTGCATGCCGGTGGCTTCATCCTCCAAAGAATGCCCGGGTGCCCCGATGAGACGATCAGTCTGATTGAAGAACGGCTCAATGATATCAAGCCCTCAACGAAGATGCTTGAGGAAGGCTACACACCTGAGGACATGATACAGGAAATCACGCATGGCGACCATAAAATCCTGCATACCATGGACCTTGCTTACAGCTGTGATTGCAATCGTGAAAAATTTGAGCGCGGGCTGATATCACTCGGAGCCGAACAGCTTGAACAAATCAAAAAAGAAGACGGCCAGATTGAAACCGTGTGCCATTTCTGCCAAAGCAAATACACTTTTGACGAAGACCAGATCAATACGTTGATCGAAGAAACAAAAAACAACTCATAAACACGTTTGGGCGCCTGATGGACAGGCGCCTTTTTAATGGCTTTATCAAGACGTAGTAATGTTTATCTTCGGATAAAGCATAACGCTTCATTGTATGATTTACAGGTGAAACTGCAAGGGGCATACCACCCGGTTAATTGAGGTGTGTGGTATGCCCCTTCGAATCCTGCTTTTTGGAAAGCTGACATGACTCATAGAAAAACCTGCATTCCATGTGTGAATGCAGGTTTCTTACTAAAGAGCTTTCAGATAGCGGTCGATTTCCCATTTGGTCACCGATTTCCGGTAGTCGTTCCATTCTTTTTCTTTCGCCTTGATGAATTTATTGAAAACATGTTCACCGAGTGTCTCTTTCATCAAGTCGCAATTTTTGAGTTCCTTCAATGCGTCCTTGAGGTTTTCGGGAAGGTTCTCAACACCAAGTGCTTCACGTTGTGCACGCTTCAGCTTATACAGGTTCTCTGCGATTGGTTTTACGTGAATACGTTTGTTTTCGATGCCGTCAAGACCTGCCGCAAGCACGACACTCATCGCAAGGTATGGATTCGCTGCGGGATCTGTCGATCGTATTTCAGTCCGTGTGGCGTTTTCTCTGGCGGAGGGGATTCGGATCATGGCGGTCCGGTTCGCATCGCTCCAGGCAACGTAGATGGGAGCCTCATAGCCGGGAACCAGTCGTTTATAGGAGTTTACAATCGGATTGGTCACTGCGGTGAAATGGCGCGCATGATGCAAAAGCCCCGATAGGAAGTACTGGCATGTATCCGATAGCTTGAACGGTTTCTCCGGATCATAGAATGTATTTCGCCCGCTTGCGTCACTCAAAGAACAATTTGTGTGCATTCCCGAGCCATTGACGGATTCAATCGGTTTGGGCATGAATGTCGCGTGCAGTCCATGGCGCTTGGCGACATTGCGTACCACAAGCTTGAATGTCTGAAGTTGATCACAGGCTTCAAGCGCATCGTTGAACTCGAAATTGATCTCGTGCTGTGAAGGGGCGACTTCGTGATGCGAGGCTTCCATTGAGAAGTTCAACTTCTGAAGTTCAAGAACGATGTCCCTGCGGCATTCCTCCGCGCCGTCAACGGGTGCGAGGTCGAAGTATCCGCCATAGTCGTTGAAGTCGCGTGTGATTTCATCGCTGCCATTTCGTTTGAATAAGAAGAACTCCGGCTCGACGCCAATCTGGAATTTCTCGAATCCGAGCGCCTTCATTTTTTTAAGATTGCGTTTTAAAACGAATCTTGGATCCCCTTCGAACGGGGTGCCATCCGGTTTATAGACATCGCATATCAATCTTGCCACGTTGCCGTAGATGCTGTTTTCCCATGTCAGGACCATCCATGTCGAAATGTCTGGTCGCAAGTACATGTCGGCTTCTTCGATTCGTGCGAAACCGTCAATAGAGGATCCATCGAACATGACTTTGTTTTCAAGACTCGCATCTAGACCCGTGATTGGAATTTCCACGTTTTTGATGGTGCCGTGTATGTCCGTGAAACATAATCGTACATATTTTACATTGTGTTTCTCTGCGTCGTCTTTGATTTTCTCTTTTGTCCACATAGTATCCATCCCTTACATACATTTTTCATTAATTATACTGAAAAATTTTCATCCATGCAAGGGTCAGTGTGCAACCTGTTTGCCGACCCAATCTCTTTTAAGCCAGCGCGTGAACACGAGGATACCCCTCATGCATTCGTCCGACGCAAGTCCGATCATGATGCCGATCAAACCGAGCTCAAGCCTCAGGCCAAGCACATAAGAGAGCCCCACCGTCAAACCGAGCATGCTGATGATCGCGATGACAACCGGGAAAATGACATCCCCGCTTGCGCGCAATGAAAAAATTACGACAAGATTTGTCAGTCTTCCGACTTCCAGGGCAATCACAATCAGCATGGCGTTTCTCCCCATACTAATGATTTCAGGGTTGTCTGTAAAGATGCCCAAGATGGTTTCTGCATTCAAATACATGAGGACTGATACACCAAGAACGACAACAATCGCTTTTTTGAGCGTCGTGATAGTCCGCGAAAACGCCTGGTCATAGTTGAACGCACCGACATTCCAACCCACAATCACCATGTTGCCTTGTGCAAGCGCAAGGGAGAATACAAGCACCGGAAGCGTCATGTTGTGGATATAGACATGCGTTGTCACCGCAAACGTTCCAATCGTGTTGAGGAACGAAAGAATGACCACTTGTGTGAACTGATAGACAAAATGTTCGAGTGCGGATGGGACTCCGATCTTGATGATCTTGAAAAAGTGGTTTTTAAGGGGGGCGAATTTCAAGAAGAAAGGATGAATGCCCAGCTTGACGTAAAGGAAGATGAGGACCAACACCATGGCGGTGCCTTTTGAGATGAACGAGGCGATGGCCGCGCCTTGAACACCGAGCTCAGGCGCGATGCCGACGCCGAATATGAGAAAGAAATTCAAGATGACGTTCAGTATGTTGACACACCCGACAATCATCATGACCAGTTTTGTCTTTCCGAAGCTCTTGAAACCGGCGCTCGACGCTTGGGTCATCGCAATGAACAAAAGTCCTATGACAGTGATTCTGAAATAGGTGATTGAATCGGTGTATATCGAATCATCGACACGAATCAGGGCGTAAAGTCCTGTTGCGGCGATTTGAAGGATGATCACAAGCACCAGTGCGACAAGCACATTGGTAAACAATCCGCTTTTAATGGCGCTTTTTGCGTCTTTTTCCTTATTTGCCCCCAGATATTGGGCAACGACCACACCAACACCAATCGCCACGACATTGAGAAGCACAGTAAAAAGGTTGGTAATACGTTGTGCATTACCAACGGCGGCGACGGAAAGATCCGAATATTGTGAAAGCATCAGCGTATCGGCGATGCCAAGCATCATGAAAAACAATAACTCCACATAAATCGGCCATGATAGTTTGAAGAGGTTTTTTTGCATGCGGTCATTTCCCTTTCTCTTAAAAAGCAAATACCATTATAACAAAAAACCACCACGAATGTGATGGTTTTTATGAAACGATGTCATGTGTAAAGCGGAAACTTTTTGGTGAGTTCGCCCACTTGCATCCGGATCTGGTCCAGTACGAAGTCATTACCGGGGTTCATCAGCGCATCAAAGATGAGTTTCGCCACGTTACGCATGGCCTCCGCATCAAACCCGCGGGTTGTGAGCGCCGGGGTGCCCAGACGAATGCCGCTGGTGATGAACGGTTTTTCCGAATCGTTGGGAACGGTATTTTTATTGCATGTGATATGGACGTTCTCAAGAAGATTTTCCGCATCTTTCCCGGTCAGTCCGGTGAGTGTTTTCACCTCGACCAGCATAAGATGGTTGTCCGTGCCTCCGCTGATCACATTGAAACCGAGTCGTTTGAGCTCATCCGCCAAAGCTTTCGCGTTGGCGATGACTTTGGACTGATACACTTTGAAATCCGGAGTCAGCGCTTCTTTGAACGCAGCCGCTTTAGCGGCGATGATATGCATCAGCGGACCGCCTTGGATTCCTGGGAATACCGTCCGATTGACGCGCTTGTATATTTCTTTGTCATTGGTAAGGATGATGCCACCGCGGGGGCCTCTTAAAGTCTTATGGGTTGTTGATGTGACAATGTCGGCAACTTCACAAGGGTTGTTGTGAAGGCCTGCAGCAATCAGTCCGGCGATATGGGCCATATCCACCATCAGATACGCTCCGACTTCATCCGCGATTTCACGAAACTTTTTGAAGTCGATCTCGCGTGAATAGGCGCTGGCTCCGGCGATAATCAAGGCTGGCTTGATTTCATGTGCTTTGCTTCGCACACCCTCATAGTCGATCCGTTCATCCTTTTCACTTACGCCATAGCTGTGAAACTCGTAATCGATGCCACTGAAATTCAGGGGATGACCGTGGGTCAGATGACCGCCGTGATCAAGACTCATCCCGAGAACTCTGTCCTTGTTCTTGATAAGCGCACGCAAAGCCGCCATATTGGCCGTGGAGCCAGAATGCGCCTGCACGTTCGCGTATTTCACTTTGAAAAGCTCCTTGGCGCGTTCACGCGCCAGGTTTTCAACCGTATCAACGTGCTCACAACCGCCGTAATAGCGTTTTTTCGGATAGCCTTCCGCATACTTGTTCGTCAAAATGGATCCATCCGCCTCAAGCACCGCCTCGCTGACGAAATTTTCGCTCGCGATCAGCTCAAGATGCGCTTCTTGGCGACGCTTTTCCTTATCAAGCGCCTCATACAGTTGGGGATCCTGATTCTTTATTGCATTCATACATATCCTCCTAGTGTGAAGATGGTTTGAAAAATTTGCGTGTGACATATACAGTGAGAACATTCACAATCAACAAGGCAAACAGAATGATGGTACCGCTCACGAGCCAGAAATTTATCGGAAGGATTCGAATGAGGACATCGCCGCTCGTGAGAATCCAGTCGTCATTGTCAAAGAAGATTTGGTGGAAAATCGTGAATGCGGCCTGGAAGTTGATCAAAAACCACCCTCCGACGAACATCACGAAAAATAAAGGAAGAAAATAGACATCCTTGAACGTCTCGTAAAGCATATGACGCGATTTAAAATAGAAAAACAGGCTGATCGAAAGCACGCCCAATAAGGATATCGCTCCGGCAATGCGTACGTTCGTATAGACATCACGTACATCCCGCATGTGTCTTATTTCGATGTCTCGCATGACCGGTTCTTCATCATCGGGATACGCACCGAACTCAAGGTTGTCGTGCCTGTAGTTCAAGTAGTCGATCAACTGATCACTGACATAGGTATGGTCAAACGTGAACTCAGTCGAGTCAGGACGCCATCCTGTGCCATCGTGTGATTCATAAAGGCCTTCAGAGAAATTCAAATAAGGCTTTGTGGTCAAAAGCGAGGCGAACAGAGCCACGAAGAAGACCGGATACATGATCCAGACCAGGTATTTTAAAAGTTTCATAGTTATCACCCGCTACATATTCTACCACAATGGCAATCAATTTGATGCGAAGAAACAAAAGTGAGCCGACTTTGACTCACTTTTGAATCAATCATTTTTCCGCTTCGAGGACTTCAAAGCATTCTACCGTATTTTGAAGCAACGAAGCGATGGTCATCGGTCCGACACCACCTGGAACAGGGGTGATGAACGACGCTCTTTCTTTTGCGCCTTCGAAATCGACATCGCCTACAAGCTTCTCATCAACACGGTTCACACCGACATCGATGACGACCGCGCCTTCTTTGATCATGTCGCCCGTTATCATCTTGGGTCGACCGGCCGCGGCGATAAGGACATCGGCTTCCAGACATTCCTTTTTCAAATCCTTGGTTCTCGAATGGGCGATGGTGACCGTCGCATGTTCTCTTAGCAACAGTTGAGCGACCGGTTTGCCGACAATATTGCTGCGGCCCACAACGAGCGCTTTTTTGCCTTTCAGGTCGACATTGATGCTTTCAAGCATTGTCATGATGCCCTTGGGCGTCGCTGAGATCACGCCGGGTGTTCCGAGTTGCAAGGCGGCGATGTTCAGCGGGTGAAAGCCGTCGACATCCTTCTTTTGGGCAATCGTGTCGATGACTTTGGTGGAATCGATATGGTCCGGAAGGGGCAGCTGCACAAGAATGCCGTGCACATCCTTATCGGCGTTCAGTGTGTTGACCATGTCGATCAGTTCGTCTTCTGTGATGCTTGGATCCGGCGTATACTTCGTGCTTCTTATGCCTGCACGTTCACACGCTCTTTCTTTTGCACGCACATAGCTTTGACTGGCTGGGTCTTCGCCCACTAGAATAACGACTAAATGAGGCGATTTCCCATACTTTTCCTTAAGAGTTGAAACCCGGTCTTTGACTTGGGCTCGGATGTCTTTGGAAAGTTGTTTTCCGTCAATGATTGTTGCCATCAATTATCATCCTCCGTTAAATAGGTATCAAGAATTTCTCCATAGAACACAATGTGTGTGTCATGGTTTTTATAGTGTTTTTCCTTGATGTCGTCGGGTATGAGTGCGGGCTCCTGGGTCTGCGTATAGATGATGTTGCACTCGTATTGAAGCTCGCAATCCGATATTACCGGAGAAGAGACTGTTCTGGATTCCTTCACAGTCAATTTGGCTTCTTTGAACTTGTCAATGTCTCTTCCCGATTTCGACCCGGCGATTTTGAGCGCTTCTTGCATGGTTCCTTCTTTGGGAACATTGATTGTAAAATCGTCGGCGTTCAAAAGCATATCGTAAGTATGTCGTGAATATCTTACATATGCGATAAAAACGGGTTTGCTCCAGACCACGCCGATATGGCCCCAGGCGATGGTCATCGTATTGGTTCTGCCCTTGTGGTCCCTGACGGTGATGAAAACGCCTTTAGGGAGCTGCTTTAAAAGTTTTTCTCCGTTTTGATGGTATGTTTTCAGCATCGTTTCACTCCTAGTCCAGATAGAGTTCGCTGTATTTCTCTTTGAGATACTTGATGTAGTAATCGGGGTTGAACGGTTCACCGGTGACTTTCTCAATGATTTCTTCGGGTTTCAAGGACGCCCCAAAACAATGGATTTTCTCTTTGAGCCATTGGTTGATCGCATCAATTCGATCCTCTTCGATCAATGCCTCGAAATCGAGCTCCTCTTTGATGGTGTAATAAATCTGGGCCGCATAGGCGCTTCCCAAGGCATAGGTCGGAAAATATCCGAAGGCGCCTCCGCTCCAGTGTACGTCCTGCAAAATGCCGTTGGAGGGTTTGTCGACCTCGATATTGAGATATTCTTTCATCTTGTCATTCCACATGCCCGGTAAATCATCGACGGTGAGACCGTCATTGAAGATCGCCCGTTCGATCTCATAGCGTATGAGAATATGTAGCGGATAGGTGAGTTCGTCAGCCTCAACGCGGATGAAGGATTCCTCCACACGGTTGATCCCGCGGTAGAAATCTTCGAGGTTGACGTCTTTCAGCTGATCGGGGAACATGCTTTTGAGCTTGGTGAAATGCACACTCCAAAATTCTTTACTGCGTCCGACGACGTTTTCATAGAACCTGGATTGGGATTCGTGAATTCCCATGGATGCGCCATTTCCCAGATTCGTCATATCAAACACTTCGTCGATCTGCTGCTCATAAAGAGCATGACCGAGTTCGTGAATGGCCGCGAAGATGGAAGAAAATACAAAATCCTCCATATACCTCACGGTGAGTCTTACATCTCTTGAGTGCGTGTTCCATGTAAAGGGATGGACACTTTCTTTTAACACGCCACGGTCCAAATTGTAGTTGAACACATCAAGCAGGTATTCGACGAATTCTTTTTGTTTCGCTTTGGGATATTTACGGTTGATGAAGGCGTCATTCTCCTCGCCTTTGGCCGCGAGAATCTCTTTGACGAACGGCACGAGCTCAGACTTTATCTTGTCGAAAAACTCATCGTATTTCGTCATGTCCATGCCCTCTTCGAAATCATCGAGAAGCACGTTGTATGGTGTATCGGTGTCGCTTCGGTACTTGACCATTTTCTTCTTGTAATCGATGATTTTCCCAAGATAGGGCTTGAATTTCTCAAAATCCTCTTTCTCTTTCGCTTCTTCCCAAACTCTTTGCGCCATGTTGGTGAGCTTGGAATAGGCGACATAATCGCTTTTTGGTATTTTCACAATCTTATCGAGCGATTTTTTGGCCTTTTCAATCTCTCGTTGCTGCTGGGTATTCAGATCTTCGGGGTTTTCCATCAGCTTAGACAGTGTGTTTTTATACGTTTCCGACGTCATCAGGGAAAAGTGTTCACCACTGATGATGCTTAGCATCTCCGAACGATAGGGAAACGCATCTTTGGGCGCCTCCGTATTGGAATCCCAGCTGGCGATATTCAAAACCAGTTGATACGCCTTCATTTGCTTTTGCAAATCCTTGAATGTGTCAAAGTCACTCATGTGTCATTCTCCTTTCAAACAAAGATAGCACAGCCTATGCTGTGCGATCCTTGTGTTCACAGTGTTAGAACAATCCTTTTGCGTTGCCGTCCTCATCGATGTCCATGTCCATCGCCGCAGGACGTTTGGGAAGTCCTGGCATTGTCATCATCTCACCGGTCAAGGCGACAATGAAACCGGCCCCGATTGATGGGCTCAGTTCACGGATGGTAAGTTCGAAGTCTCTTGGACGACCATAAAGTTTCGGGTCGTCACTGAGCGACATTTGCGTTTTCGCCATGCAAACCTGCAGGTTGTCCCATCCGTTTTTCTTGTAGCGTCGCAACTGATTGCGCGCTTTTTTGGAAAAGTTGACGCTCTTGGCTCCATACACCGTTTTGGCGATTTTTTCAATTTTTTCTTCGAGCGGGTCTTCGTTCGCATAAAGACGCTTGAACTCAAGTTGGTTATTCTCGATTTGATCGAGAACCTTCTTGGCAAGATCTTCGGCACCTTCGCCGCCTTTTTCCCATACTTTGGAGACACTGTATGGATGATTGTTGTCTTCAAGCCATTCACTGAGCGCGTTCACTTCGGCGTCGGTATCATGCACAAAGTGATTGATCGCAACGACGTAAGGAAGGTTGAAAGCCTGCAATGTCTCGATGTGTTTCTCAAGGTTCGATATGCCCTCTTTGAGCGCATCGACATTTTCCTCTTTAAGGTTATCTTTTTTAACACCGCCATGCATTTTAAGGGCACGTATGGTTGCGACAATGACGACCGCGCTCGGGTCAAACCCCGCCTGGCGGGATTTGATGTTTAGGAACTTTTCAGCGCCCAGGTCGGCACCGAATCCGGCTTCGGTGATGACATAGTCGGCAAGTTTACGTCCCATGTTGGTGGCGATGATGCTGTTGCATCCGTGTGCGATGTTCGCGAAAGGACCGCCATGGACCAATGCTGGTGTATTCTCAAGGGTTTGAACCAGATTGGGTTTGATGGCATCACGGAGAATCAATGTGATTGCGCCTTCGGCACCAAGATCGCCAACGGTTACGTTCTTGCGATCGTATGTGTTGGCGACCACGATGCGTTTGATGCGTTCCTTTAAATCATGAAGGTCTGTCGCCAGACAAAGTACCGCCATGATCTCTGAAGCGACCGTGATATTGAATCCGTCTTCCCGAGGAATCGAATTCCCTACACCACCAAGCCCTACTGTCACTTGGCGAAGTGCGCGGTCATTCATGTCGAGTGCACGTTTCCATGTGATTCGGCGCGGGTCGATGTTAAGGTCATTGCCTTGATGCATATGATTGTCTATCATGGCACTGATGGCGTTGGTCGCTGTGGTAATGGCGTGGATGTCACCCGTAAAGTGCAGGTTGATGTCCTCCATCGGCACAATTTGTGCACGGCCGCCACCGGCTGCGCCACCCTTGACACCCATGACGGGACCGAAAGAAGGTTCACGCAATGCCACAATGGCATCTTTTCCGATTTTCGAGAACGCCTGGCCGAGACCGACCGTGGTTGTCGATTTTCCCTCGCCGGCAGGCGTAGGGGTGATGGCGGTCACAAGCACGACCTTTCCGTTCTTATCTTTGAGGTCATTTTGTGCTTCGAGCTTGATCTTCGCCTTGTAGTTTCCGTAACGCTCGATGTGGTCTTCTTTCAAATTGAGCCTTTTGGCGATTTTTCCGATGTCATCCATCTTCGCCTGTTGTGCAATCTTAAGATCTTGATTTTCCAAGAGAAACCCTCCATTTCAATGTATGCGTATTTATTCGTTCGGTATTATTATCACACATTTCCTTATCTAATTCAATGCATAAATAAAACGCTTTCAATACGGTCGCTGTGACAAAAACGCCAAGTATAGTATAATTAAACCTGTACCGTTCATGTTCGTGGAAATACATGTTTA
>Ga0207421_10006739_pt1 | contig 12440 bp, 13 predicted proteins | sample SodLakKL_010_SED_4_FD_187542 | JGI IMG/M metagenome (GOLD analysis project Ga0207421, IMG submission 187542) | Alkaline sediment microbial communities from Lake Tanatar, Kulunda Steppe, Russia - 8KL_010_SED (SPAdes) (version 2) | ecosystem: Environmental > Aquatic > Non-marine Saline and... | reverse complement strand
CGATTATTTGTTATGGGGAGCTTGGGGATCGACCAGGTGCAGGGATGGACAGGGGTACTTTGATAGCTTACAATACACCGGAGTTGCTTCCTACCTTTAAGTACAACTCAACCTACAATCCGGCCTTCCTCCGGGTACTTCTCCGGGAGCTCGGAAAGTACGAACTTCCTATTGAAGGGGAGCACATAACGGGGAATTATGAAAGATATAGCGGGGATCTGGCGGCTCTAGGAAAAGGGGAAATATTAGTTTGGAAAGAATAAAGTCGAGGTGAAAAAATGATAAGTGTTAATGGTTCTGCGGCAGCGGTAGTGGACGAGATGATGGAGAAAGAGGAAGTTCTATCCATAGGTTCTTTGACACTGGATAACGGTGCGAAGGTCGTGGACACAGGTGTAAAGGTAAGTGGGGGGATCGAGGCGGGTAGGTACTTCACTAAAGTCTGCCTTGGCGGACTTGGAGATATTCATTTCGCCCAGGAGGAAAGGACGATTATTCATGTATCCGTAGATCATCCCGCCGTAGCCTGTATGGCTTCTCAGTATGCCGGGTGGTCGATAAATGTTGGAGATTATTCCGCAATGGGTTCGGGTCCCGCGAGGGCGCTAGCCAGGGTAGAAGATTTGTACGATGATCTGAATTATAAGGATGATTCGAATGTGGCGGTTTTGACGCTAGAGAGCCGTAATTATCCCGACGAAGAGACGGCGGAATATATCGCCGATAAATGTGGAGTGGATGCTGAAGATCTGTATCTGCTGGTCAGTCCTACTGCTAGTATAGTAGGCAGCGTTCAGATATCAGGTCGGGTAGTGGAGACGGGCGTACATAAGTTACACGAGTTGGATTTCGATATAGAAAGTATAGTCACGGGAATCGGAAGCTGTCCCGTTTCCCCGGTCGCAAGCGACGATCTCGAGGCCATGGGTCAGACTAACGATTGCGTATTGTACGGTGGAAAAACCATCTACTTCGTAGAGGGTGTGGAGGACGAAGAAATAGACGAGATAATAGAAGAAGTTCCATCATCGGCTTCGGAAGATTACGGTAAACCATTTCTCGAGCTTTTCGAGGAGTACGACAGGGATTTCTTCAAGATAGATCCTCACCTCTTCTCCCCCGCTCAAATTACTATAAATAATATCGATACCGGCAACGTCTTCACGGCAGGGGAAGTGAACGAGAGTCTGCTGGAAAAGTCACTTGGTTTCTGACCGGTAAAGACGCGGCCGAACAAAAATATCCAAAACGTCCGTATTTTTAGACATTTACACCTTTTGAACCATATCGATAAAGAGGTGCTCTCTCCTTTGAGAAAGTTAGGAATATTTAGCAGAAAGAAAGACTGGAACGTGCGAAAACTTGTGAAAGAAGCAGAAAGTCGAGGTATAGAATGTTCTATATTCCCTTTAACGGAATTAGTTGTGGAAATGGGCGCGGATCCTGATGTGATATGTAGGGATAAAAGTCTAAGGGAATTCGATGCGTTAGTAGTGAGATCGACTCCGTTAGGATCCGCAGAACAGATAATTTTCAGGATGGACGCTCTCCACAGGCTTGAAAATCTGGGAGTAAAGACTTTCAATCCATCCGGAGCCATCGAAAAATGTGCTGACAAGTTCTACGCATGTTCCCTGCTGGAAGACGAAGGTATTCCGGTCCCAAGGACTATCGTCGCGGAGAAAGAGAAGGATGCGTGGAAGGCCTTTAGAAGGCTTGAAGACGTAGTGGTGAAGCCTCTTTTCGGGTCTGGCGGGACCGGTATGATACGGGTGGACAGTGAGGATTTGGCCTACAGGGTTTTTTTGGCAATCGATTTTGCGGATAGTATCTACTATATTCAGGAATTCATTCCTCACGGAAAGAGAGACATAAGAGCCTTTGTTTTGGACGGGGAAGTGATTGCATCAATGGAAAGAATAGGGAAAAATTGGAAGACCAATCTGGTTAAGGGTGCGGAGGCTCGACCCTATGACCTCCCCACCGCGATGGAAGATGCATCGATTAAGGCGGCAGAGTTACTGGAATGCGAATACGCGGGAATTGATATTATAGAGTCAGATGAGGGTTTTTACCTCCTCGAGGTGAACGCGATTCCGGGGTGGAAGGGCTTGCAAACTACTTGTGATTTTGATATTACCGAAAAGATATTGGACTACTTAGAGAAATAGTAGATCGGCATTATTTCTACTTTTTTAAAAAAATTAAAGCAAACTTGTTTCGAAAGTTTTAGGGAAATCGATTAAGAAGACTACTGCTGGCTCTTTAGAACTTCCAGGATTTCTTTAAGGTATTGCTTAATCTCTTTCATGTCCGTCTGCAGCTTCTTCATGGTCTGCATCATTACCTTGTTTTGCTGTCCGCCTCCTCCTTGCATCTGGCCAAGCATTGCTCGACCTAGGCCACCTGGCATTCCACCTGGTCCGGCTGCGCCGGAGCCGCCTGATTCTCGCATTTTCTTCATCTTTTCCCGCATTTCCTTTATTCTCTCTTCTCGACTTCCCGTCGTTGATTTCTCTTCTTTTTCTTCCGATCTTTCTTCTTCTGTCATGATACCACCTGGATTAAATCCATCCTTGTTTAAAGGTTATTGGTTCGTTTCAGAGGATCATATGTAAATGGATTAAAACTAGTCCGCTATCACTAATTATCGATTTTTCGTTTCTAATGCTCGTGCCTGGTTAGGCTCTGAAATCTACGATTTGAAAATTTTATTGCTCGGGGTCCGGACCTCAGGGGATTGGTTCCGGTTCGGCGTCTTCGGGGGGTGTGAATTTATCGTCTTCTATATCTACATTCGTTTCTATAATTTGAATTTCCCACTCTCTTGACTCTCCCGTCTCGGGATCTTCTTCGACAAATTGATCTCCTTCTTCATATTCCATTGCTATATCTTCAAACTCTCCGATCATTTCAGTAAATCCTGGTTGAGACTTTAGGTTTTCAAATGTTAATCTATCGTAAAGCCAAGAGGCCTCTCCTGTAATTGGGTTGGTCTGCATGATGTACATTCGTTCTTCTTCGGAATTGAAAATTTGAGACAACATTAACTCTCTGTCTTGACTAATCTCTATGTTGACGTCTAATTCCATGTCTACACTCTCTCTAATCCAAACCTCCTGCATCATTTCCTGTGTTTCATTTTCTCCTGTTTCTGGATCTAGAGTCTCTTGAATCGTAGAACGGGCGACATGTAAACTATCGATCTTCATTTCGCCGTTAAGCGGTTCTTCATCATTGTTTCCGTATGTACCGATTAAATCTCCGCCTAAAGATATCCCTACGAAAAAAGCAGCTGATACTATTACCACTAAAAGAGCTATTACCCCGTGACGCTTGCGACTTTCTAATTCATCTGTCATATCTTTGATTCATCTCTCCTTCCCTAATTAAGCTAATTATTTAGAATTAGAGAATCGTGCTTTTTTACTCCCGATTTACATTTTTCGTTTTCGATCTTCCGATAACAATCGATTAATTTATTGGATGTCCTCAAAAACACTATCCGTAAACTCTGGTGTCAGATTTGAAGAGGGATTTGTTATTGGTGATAGTACTCGCTTTTATCCTGTCATTTTCGGTGGCGGTTCTACTCCCTTATATACCGTTATATGGTGAGGACCTGGGCCTTTCAGTATCGACTATTGGCTACGTCATAGCCGTCTATCAACTATCGCAATTTATAGGTAGAGTCCCTATGGGTTCCTTGTCCGATAGTCTTGGTTATGGCAAGGTTATCGGCTTTGGAGGTATTTCTCTCTTCATGGCGATGATTTTCTATCTCCTCTCCCTTACATTTTGGCCCGTACTATTTCTTGCACAAATAATGGTAGGGATAGCTGTTTGCATGGAATGGGTCACACTCCCTTCCTTTGTGACGAGATTTGGTCGGGGTAAAGTCCCGATTTTCACTTTTGTTACAGGGTGGGCTTATACATTTTCTATTCCTCTAGGAGGTGTTTTGAAGGATTTTTTCGGAATGAGACTCCTATTTATTCTTGGTTTTGTACTTTCAATTCCTGCACTCTTGATCGTATTTTTCGTTATGAAAAACGACCCATCTAGAAGAGAACTGCCCGCAGGAAGGTTGAAATCTCTGTCTATAACTTCGATGTATAGAGAAGCTTTCGCGACTTTAAAGAATCCAAAAATTTTGAGAGCATCTTTTTACTCCTTTCTCATGTTTATGACTTTCAACATAGCCCTTTCACTCTTCCCTCTTTATCTCTCGGGAATAGGTTTTTCGGCCGCCATCATAGGGGGAATACAATTCGCCCGGATGGGATCTTCATCCACGATTAGAATTTTTAGCAAAAGGATAGAGAACAGATCCAAAAAGAAAACAATTTTGATTTTTACTACCTTGTTCTCCGGATTTTCTTTGTTTCTGGTTTCTCAAGTTGAATCTCTCACCCTCTTGATTATTTTTTCAGTCCTCTGGGGTATCGCAGCAGGACTTTATGCTCCGGTCGTATTCGAGATGATTGCGGACGGGACGAAAGTAGAAAACAGAGGTAAGGGGATGGGCATCAGAGGAACTATGGGTACTCTCGGATCCTTTATAGGAATCATCTTCTTCTCGAACCTTGCGGAAATAATACCCGTAAGGAATGCTATTTCTATAGCTGGAATATCTGTTGCCGTCGGCGTGTTGATCATAGAGATATATATGAGATTCTGAAATAATCTCTTTTTCATCAGATAACCTTCCGTAAAGAACCGGATAAATGGAGCTATCTGTCTACTGAAAAAAAATGATCAATCTGCGGTCAAGAGGTCCTCTATCTTATGAATTTCTATTAAATTGCTCGCATGAGGTATATTTGTCGCTAGAGCAGCGGTAAATAAGACTGTATCGTTCTTTTCTATTAAATCGGATGAGAGAAGTTTTTTCGCTGTAGAAAGCACCTTATTATCTTTGGTGGTGTAATCAAAATGAACGGTTTTTACCCCAAAAGCGAGTTCAAGCCTTCTTTTAACCTTTTTATTTGACGTAGTCGCTATTATTTGTTGGGGGAGCTTAAATCTGGATATCATCCTTGCAGTAAATCCGGATCTCGTCAGTGTTACTATCTTGTCGATCGGTTTATCCTGACATATTCTTTGTATCGCTTTACTTATTGTCTCTGAGAGCGTTTTCGATTTTTCCTCCAGGATTTGGCTTTTTATATTTGGTTCGACTTCTTTCGCTATTCGAGACATAATTGAGACGGATTCTACCGGATATTCTCCAATTGAAGTCTCTCCAGACAGCATCACTGCATCTGAACCGTCTAATATTGCATTTGCTACATCGCTTACCTCGGCTCTTGTAGGATTAGGTTTGTCTATCATTGATTCTAGCATTTCCGTTGCCGTTATCACAGTCTTTCCTTTCTCGTTGCACTGCTTAATGATCGATTTTTGCACCATGGGCACTTTTTCAAGGCTTATTTCGATGCCTAAGTCACCTCTCGCAACCATGACTGCATCGGAGGTATCCAAAATGCTTTTAAAATTATTTAAGCCTTCAAAACTTTCAATCTTAGCAATTATCCCCACGTCAAAATCTTCCGTCCTTGATATCAGCTCTTCAATATCCGCTGCATTCCTCGTATATGAAAGAGCCAGATAATCGATATCCATCCCCCTTCCGAAATCTATCAGCTTTTCATCTTTTTCCGTCAATGCGGGAACTGAAAGCTGTCCACCTGGAATATTGACTCCCTTCCCGTCGGATAGTTCCCCCCCTCTTAGAACACGTAATTTTAACCTATCGTCTTCTTTTTCTTCAACTTGGGTTTTTATTTTTCCATTATCGAGGTAGATTATGTCTTCGACGCTCATTTCACTGTAGATATCGTGGTTGAAGCCAAACGACTCGTTTGAACCAAATTCTAATAATTCCCCCCTCTCCACCATAGTGCTTTTTTCGGCCTGTAGACGAACCTCAGGTCCTTTAATATCCAACATTATCGGTATATCTGCAATTTCTCTGGAGTTATGTACCACCAATTCGTAACGATCTCGAGATCCATAAGCGGTGTTTATCCGAACGCAATCCATTCCTTGATTATACATTTTCTCGAGTTTATCTAACTCGAGGCTGGAGGGTCCAACAGTGCAAACAATTTTAGTTTTTTTCAAGGTTTTCCTCAAATCCTATAAAGAATTTATTTTACTTATTAAAGAGTCCTTAACTTTTAACCCGCCACACGTTACCCTTCAGTATAACATCTTTTAATTAAAATCGACCTAGTATTTCCACTAGTAATATTAAGTTTGTCTTTTTACATTATTTGGAGAAAAGGTGATGGAGATGAAAATCGGCTTCTCTACAGCTATTCTATGGGATTACGAAAATCTTGACATCCAGAATGCGATTTTACGTGGTTCGGATCTCGGCTTCGAAGCAGTTGAAATTCACTGTGAAGATCCTTTCTTCAAAGGTTGGGGGACCGGCGAAGCGGATAGTACAGTAGAGAAAATAGAAGAATCTCTTGCATCCACAAATATGGAAATTGCTTTACATGCACCATATCACGATTCGAACATTGCAAGTCTAAACAAGGGGATTAACGGAGAGGTCCTTCGTCAACTCGAGCAATGTGTCGAGACCGCTCGATATCTTGGTTCCGAAATTATAGTGGTTCACCCTGGATTTGTAAGTTCTAGGAAATTCAAAAGAGATAAATCATTCCGGATGATGGTCAGCAACCTCAAAAAGATTGCCGAGCTGGTACGGGATGAAGATATCAAAATCTGTGTCGAAAATCTCGCGGCAAAGAAAAAGGCGATAGGCATAGAAATCTCTGAACTTAAAAAAATTCTGGAACAAGTTGACGAGGAAAATCTTAAAATCACCCTCGACTTGGCCCATGCAAACACAACTGGGGACGGTCCCGTCAAGTTTGTACAGGAACTGGAAGGTGAAATCGCCCACGTCCATGTGAGTGATAACACAGGCGAAGATAACCATCTATCGATCGGACAAGGAGATATAGATTTTGAAGGCGTTTTTAAAGAGCTGATGCCTTTCGACGGAATAGCGATGTTAGAGGGTTGGATACCGAGAAATGAAGAACCATTCTTAATCTATAATCGAGAGGAGCTTGAAAAGATAAGGAATAAATTAACAAGATAATATTTATTAGATTTACTCTCTTTTACTCTAATCTTTTTACTTAAACCGTATTTTCCTTTAAATACAGTTCCGTATATTCTTTTATGATAAAGAAGATCTAGATAATTGAATTTCTATTTCAACGCCTTTCTATTTCTGTTATTTCTTTAGATATGCAAAATTCTTTACCGGAAACGTGACCCACTGTTCCTAATTTTTCCAAATTAATCCGTCCGTTTTCAACCGCATCTTCCGTTGCCGAGATATGTACCACCTCTCCCACCAAAAAATAGTGGTCTCCCATCTCAAACTCGTTCCAGTAGTCACATTCAATGTTTACATGTGACTCTCCTACGCCCGGAGCTTCTACTTTTACTGATTTACTTTCCGTCAAACCGACCTCCTCAAACTCGGATTCCGATCTAGATAGTGAAACTTCCGAACCGACCCCTTCTTTCATCCACTCTTCCGTCACCGGAGCAACGACAAATCCTCCTGTTTCCCTGGCGTTGAGAATAGTGTCCTTTCCTTTTCCCACAGATATGCCGATGAGGGGTGGGGAAAAGGAGACGGGGGATGCAAAACTGTACGGAGCAATGTTGGGAACTCCTTCTTCATCGATGGTAGAGACGCAGACCGTCGGCCGTGGAGCGATTAGCTTATAATAATCATTCTTATCAAAATCCATTCGTAATACACCTCACAGTAATACTTTAATTGATAAGCAGTTTTAAAAGTTGAGCAGTTTCACGAATCGATTGAAAACCCACTTAAGTTCGTTTTTTTGATTCTTAATCGGATATTCAACTAATATCGATCGTTTCGATCCAGACTTTTCTATTTCTAGGCCCGTCAAATTCACAGAAGAATACTTTTTGCCAGGTCCCCAATTTAACCTTCCTGTTTCTTATCAAGACTTTCTCGCTTGAGCCAATTAACGACGACTTCAAGTGGGCATCCGAATTTCCTTCTCGGTGTCTGAATTCGATATCAGGGACTATCTCTGTAAGTGAACTAAGTAAATCTCTTTGCACAGCAGGGTCGGCTCCCTCGTTTATTGTAATACCGGCGGTAGTGTGAGGACAATATATTAAGCATATTCCTTTTCCGGTTCCGGATTCGTGTACAAACTGTTGGACTCTGGAAGTTATGTCGATCATCTGATTTCTTTCTTCCGAACTGATTTCGATTTCCTTCATATTTAACCCAATTAGTATATTGCCTTTATCAAGTAATATTCTACCGATCGAACTTTAATCGAACGTAACTTATTTGAACAATGAGTAGAATCTAGGGATTGGAGATCGGCGGTAGATCCTTCTTAAAGTTCGAAGTTTTTCTAGCGACAATTCTGGCTATTGCAGATTTTTCGCCGTCTTCAGAGATCTCTGTTCCTTCCGCATAAAACAAGATTTGAAAGCCGGAAAACTTATCCAATAATTCATTCGGCCCATATCGAAACTTTGTTTTTGAAGGTCCCCTGTCAACCTCTTCTTCCGTAGAAATATGGTGTTCGTAGAGGAAGTAACCTCCCTCTTTCAAGGAGGTCTTAATCTCCTCGAGCTTATCGAGGGGGTGAAAGTACGATATTATAATCACATCGTAAATCTCTCTAGGGAATTCGTACGTTTTCACGTCGGAATGGATCCAATTTAATTTCAGACTCTGTTCTCGAGCCCATTTCCGGCCTATTTTTAAGGCTTCTTCCGAATAATCAATAGCATCCACTTCATATCCCTTACTGGCGAGGAATAGCGCGTTTCTACCCGCCCCACAACCCGGATCTAGGGCTTTCCCCTCGGGCAGAAGTGGTTCCCATTCCGTTAAAAATTTTGAAGGATCCTTCCTCTTATGATGATTCCCTTCTCTATATCTTTTGTTCCATTCTATTCTATGCTTGTCGCTCATTTTGAGCCTCGATAATTATTTTGTTCAAGCCAGTTTCTCGTACGAAGGCGGATATGGACACTCGATTTATTTTTAGGTAAATTACACCTTTTCATTTTTCTCTTTTTCTAAGAATAAGGTTTTTGGGCTTGAGAAAAAGAATTTATTAATTAGAGAAGCTCTCCCGTGATGATGAATGCAACAACCACTGAAAGTATATGTGGATACCAGCTCACACTGAACGGGAAAGTACTTTACCATAAGTGTTATTTTCAAGAGATGCCTCCTATATTTAGACGGAGAGGTTCTTTCTAAGAGGTTTGAGACAATACTATGCTTTTCAGCGTTTCTAGACCGGTATCTTTATATCAAGATTTTTTCTTACCGGACTAGTACAATTTTGAAATATGTAGAATAATTCGGAATAAAATAATTCAAAATGAATTTTTTGGAGTGAGAAAGTAGTAGATTGTACTGGGGTGCTTAATAAATTTGTCAGCTGGGAGAGAAAATATTTCTAAATTTGTTTTGATGGTTATTCTCCTAATGGGGGCATTTGGGGTTATGGGTGGTGGACTGGTAGCGCCAAGCCTACCTATTATCGGAGAAGCTTTCAACGTTGCCGAAGAACGAGTAGGTCTAATTCTTAGCGTCTATACTCTGGCGGCTGCTATTAGCCTCCCGATGATCGGGTACTTCATCGATTCTATAGGGCGTAAAAAAGTCGGGATTACATGCCTCCTAATCGATGGTAGTGCCGGTTTAGCCATTATGTTCGCCCCAACTTTTTCTTTCCTTCTTCTTCTCAGATTCATACAAGGAGTGGGTATTGCGGGATTGGTGCCGGTAGCCATGACTGTAATCGGTGATCTCTCCTCAGGAAGTAAAAGACTCCAACTTATGGGTTACCTTTCAGGCACAATTTCTCTTGGAGCTATAGTGATACCTTTTGTCGGTGGAACGCTAGCCTCGGTACACTGGAGGCTGGTATTTGCTGTATACGGTTTTTCACTGTTGTTAGCTATGTTATTTTCCTTCACTTTCACGGAGACCGATTCAAGAGCTAAAGGGGATAATTCTGTACATAACTCGCCCCTTAACTACACATTTTCTCTCCTCTCGACTTTGAAAGTAAAAAATATTAGAAATTTAATAATTCATTGTCTGATTCTTTACTTTCTCCTTTACGCTCTAGTGGCTTATTTGCCAATATATCTCATTCAAATACACGGCTTCGACGAAATATTCAGTGGGATAGCCCTGTCCGTACAGGCGGTCTTTTCCGCTATTCTCGCCTCGAAGGCGAGTTCTTTAGCCGGTTATTTAGATTGGAAAAAAAGAACCGGATTTGGATTTATACTCATAAGTCTAAGCTTCTTAACGCTTCCTTATTGGCCCAGTGGGAGTTATATGATTAGCCTCAGCTTCATCTTGTACGGAAGTGGGATGGGTATTGTCTCTCCCACCATATACAATCAAATCACACTCTTCTCACCTTCAGGCCTGACCGGATCGGTGATTGCAATATTCAATACCATGAAGTATGTAGGGATGACCATTGCACCCGTGATGATAGGTTTTTCTCTAATCTTCACTGCATTGGATACCGTTTTCATCGGCGTTGGGGTCTTCAGCGCCACTTGGGCCGTCATTACCTTGCTTCCGGACTTACACTAACGTTGAATATCTTAAGTTTTCGAAAGGCGATTTAAACGGACTGATCAAAGTCTAACCTTACTGTCTTGAATAACGGAACCTTTCGATTAATAACTCGAAAGCTACTAAATTATTACTAGCAAGTAAGGGATCTAATATGCTCGTAAAAGAAATTATGGAGAAGGATGTAATTAGTTTCAAGCCGAATGATTCTCTAAAGACCGTAGCCAAGACATTTACGGAGAAAAATATCAGTGCAGGACCTGTAGTTGATGAAGAAAATCGAGTGATTGGAATAATATCTGAGTCGGATCTCGTAGATGTCCTTAAATATCACAAAAAATTGAGTTCCGAACTTTTATCGCTAATTCCTGGATACGGAGAACGTTGGTCATTCCAGAAGAGCTTTGAAGAGATAGATAAATGGTTGAAAAGAGTTGAAGAAGGGAGAGTAGAAGATGAGATGACGAAAGGGGTTATTACTGTAAACCCTGAAGACGATTTATCAAAAGTAGGAGAGTCCATGGTTCTTCGAAAGGTGAACCAAGTTCCTGTCGTCGACGAGGATGGAAAACTATTAGGTATTGTCGCACGTGCAGACGTAATTCGAGCGATGAGTTGAGGAGGTGTCAAAATGCCGATAGCGAAAGAGGTCATGGTCAAAAATGTGAAAACCTTTCATCCGAAAGATAAGATTTCAAAGGCCGCTAAAATATTCTCCGAATACGGAATTAGTGGTGGACCGGTCATCGACGAAAAGGGGGAGGTCGTCGGAATTATCACCGAGCACGATATACTGAGGATGGGGGAAAAACATCCGCGACTTTTGACGCCAATAAAAAGTAATTTACCAATTTCGCTGGGATTGTCAATAAAGGATCACGAGCCTGAAAAAATTGCCGAAGCGCTTAACGACATTAAGGAAAAAATGGTCGAAGAAGCGATGACTGAAAAAGTTAAGACGGTATCACCGGATACTGGTATGGGAAAAATAGCGAATATGATGGAGAAATATAATATAAATAGGATTCCCGTCGTCGACGAAGAGAACAAACTTCTAGGCCTTGTGGCGAGAGCCGATATTATAAAGGCTTTCTGGGATGAACAAAGGGAATAGCCGCTTTTCAAAATTAGTTATATCAGGATTTCACTTGGAATTAATTGGTGAGATTTTTTGGGAGTTATAGAAGTGGAAGGACTTACTAAGTATTACGGAGATACTAAGGGAACGGAAAAACTAAGCTTCGAGGTCGAAAAAGGTGAGATTTTCGGATTTCTTGGTCCTAACGGGGCAGGAAAAACTACGACTATACGAATTTTACTCGGATTCCTTAAACCTACCGAAGGTGAAGCTCGTATATTCGGGAGAGACGTCCAGAAAGAATCCGTAGAAATAAAGCGTAATATCGGATACATTCCAGGAAATCTTAATCTTTACGAAGGTATGTCGGGTGAGGACTTTCTAAACTACCTCGGGTCGTTGCGAGATTCTGACCTGCCTCTATTTGACGAATTACTGAATATTTTTGAGGTTCCTCTAAACAGAAAAATAGAAGGATACTCATCGGGTATGAGGCAAAAATTAGCAATTATTCAAGCTTTTATGCACGCTCCAGATTTGATTATTATGGATGAGCCAACCTCGAGCTTGGATCCATTAGTTCAAAGGAAATTCTATGATTTTTTGAGAGGGGAAAAAGAAAAGGGTCGAACAATGTTTTTTTCCTCACATATTTTGAGTGAAGTGGAAAAGGTTTGCGATAGGGCGGGCATTATTAGAGACGGGGAACTCATT
>Ga0207421_10006738_pt1 | contig 12443 bp, 11 predicted proteins | sample SodLakKL_010_SED_4_FD_187542 | JGI IMG/M metagenome (GOLD analysis project Ga0207421, IMG submission 187542) | Alkaline sediment microbial communities from Lake Tanatar, Kulunda Steppe, Russia - 8KL_010_SED (SPAdes) (version 2) | ecosystem: Environmental > Aquatic > Non-marine Saline and... | reverse complement strand
AAGTGCGCAGCTCACTGGTGGGGCTCCCGGACTTCAAATCCGGTGTGGGGCGTTAAAACCGTCCCGGGTGGGTTCGATTCCCATGCACTTCCGCCATTTCCATACAACTTCAAATGGTTATACATCCAAGCCTTCCTGCTTTTCATCTTAAAACCAGCCCAAAACTACCATTAAACCGGACTGAATTGCAATCAATTATTATGGTGCTCATTATTTACGTTGACAGGCAACTTATGGAGATATATAGTAGGCAAAGTTTTCCTGGACAATAAAATCAAAATCTTAAAGCCCCGGAATCATTCCGGGGCTTTTTTTTATACCCATTTACAATAAGAGGTTTTATGAGTTTTACTGCATTCACGTTCCACCCCGCCGTCACGGCGGGTATACAAGCCGCCGGATTTACGGATCCAACCACCATCCAATCCCGTGCAATCCCGCCGGCACTTGCAGGAAAGGACCTGATCGGACTGGCCCAGACCGGCACAGGCAAAACAGCGGCTTTTGCGCTGCCTGTCCTGAACCGCATCCTTTCCGGCAAACGGGGCTCACCGCAAGCTTTGGTCATAGCGCCCACAAGGGAACTGGCCGAACAGATCCACCAGGCCATTACAGATTTAGGCAAAAAAACGGGGTTGCGATGCACCGCCATCTACGGCGGCGTGGCCATCGGCCCGCAAATCCGGTCAGTAAAAAAAGCGGATATCATCGTTGCATGCCCCGGCAGACTCCTCGACCATATGCGACGTAAAACCGTCGACCTGTCGTCCCTGAAGATGCTGATCCTCGATGAGGCCGACCACATGTTCGACCTTGGTTTTCTGCCTGACATCCGAAGCATTCTGAAGCAAATTCCAACAAACAGACAGACATTGCTGTTTTCGGCCACCATGCCCCGGGAAATCCGGCACCTTGCCGCGGAAACCCTCACCGACCCGGTTACGGTGCAGGTTGGAATCACCGCACCGGCCGAGACGGTTTCCCATGCACTTTTCCCGATCGATCAGAACCAGAAGACACCGCTTCTGCTGCGGCTTTTAAAACAGACGCGAACCCATTCGGTTCTTATTTTCACCCGTACCAAGCACAGGGCCAGGCGTCTCGGGGAGCAGCTGACCCGGGCCGGGTACAAGGCGGCATCGCTCCAGGGGAATCTTTCCCAGAACCAGAGGCAAAGCGCCATAAACGGTTTTCGCAACGGGACCTATCAGATCCTTGTGGCTACCGATATCGCAGCGCGCGGAATCGATATCGCCAATGTTTCCCATGTCATCAACTACGACATTCCCAACACCGCGGACGCCTACATCCACCGGATCGGCCGTACCGGCCGCGCCGCATGCACCGGTGAAGCCTTCACAATGGTTACCGGCGAAGACGCCCGGATGGTCAATGCCATCGACCGTGTAATGGGATCCAGGGTCGAACGAAGAAAACTGGCGGATTTCAATTACGAGGGTGGTGCGGGAAAAACCGGGGAAAAACGGGTGGACCGGGATATTGCCAAGCACAAGGCAAAAAAAAATAAACCCGGTCAGGCACGCCGGAAAAACGGCGGCCTTAAAACAAGGCGAGCCGCAGAACAGGGAAGATAGTTCGCGATAACGGGGGGCTATCCAATCGTATGCGTCCGGGTTCCGTGGACTTCCACGGGACTTTCCTTTGCATAGCCCAGCACGTTATAGCAGATCACCGGCTCGAGCTTGTTTTTCACATACACTTCACCGCGGCTTTCAAAGTGGAAAGAACCGGTGTTTTGCAACCAGGTCTGTTCGCCGATGATAATCTCCCCGCCCCTGGCCATCTGCTCCAGGCGGGCGGCCACATTGACGCAGTCTCCGATCACCGTGTAATCCATTCGGTTTTCCGAGCCGATGTTGCCGATAATGGTCTGGCCGGTATTGATGCCGATTCCCGCCTCAAAGGTCTCAAGCCCCTTTTCCCTTCTTGCATCCTGGATCTTACGGTTGGCGGCCTCCATCTCCAGGGCCGTCCGGATGGCGTTTTCCGGATGGTTGTCTCCGGAATCGAGAAGGCCGAAAACGGCAATGAGCTGGTCCCCCACGAACTTGTCGAGCAGGCCGTTGTTTTTGAAGATGATATCCACCATGACCGAGAAGTATTCATTGAGCATGGAAACGACCTCCGCGGCGTCCAGCCGCTCCGCCATGGCTGTAAAGGAGCGGATATCGGCAAACAAAATGCTCACATTCTTTCTTTCGGTCTCGAGAAAAACGCCGTCCTGCAGTTCGATCAGCTTTTCGACCAGGTTGTTTCCGACATATCGGCTGATCCGGTTTCGCAGTTCCTCTTCCTGCCGGGTGCGCTGGTAGGAAAGGGATAAATCCCGCGCATAAACCATGAGCTGGGTGGCCTGCTCCTGGTTTTTCCGGTTCATCTCGTCGAGTTTTTTCAGCATCGAGTTGAAATGCATGGCGATTTCGGCAAGCTCGTAATCGCCCCGGATTTCGATGGGGTCTTTTTTTTCCCCTGATTCGATTTTACTGATCTCGCGGCTGAGCGTGTTAATCTGATCCGCGGAACGACGCAGCAGGGAATAGCCGACGAAAATAGAAAACAAGGCGAGAAAGGAAAACAGGTAGACGGTTTCCGAAGGGGTAATCCGTTCGTGTATAAACAGGTAGATGACCAGCAGGTAGGGCAGCAGGGCCATCAAGCCCAGCGCCACGAGGATTTTCCCCGAAAAGGTATTATAGGTTTTTCTGTAACCCCGCTTCATCCCGCAGATCCAACCCCATGAGTGTCCACCCGGTCGAACTCGAAAGTCCGGTCGAACTGCACTGCGATTCCGGCTTCGCCGGCGCTCCTTCCGGCCCCCTTGCCCCGATGAATGCGGATCACCGTAGCCTCCGTTCGTATTCTGGCCCGTACATCGCCCACACCATCGAGCATGATCGATATTTTCAGCATCTGACCGGGGTAATAGTATTCCGGATTTTGAGATACGAACAGGGCGCCCCCTCCGGATATGTCCCTGAGGGCGGTCTGCTCCCCCTCCCCGCCGTTTTCGGACCCCACCCGGTAAACGATGATGGGAAATGAAACCCAGTGCCTGGAATAATCCCGCTGGTCCGACGGGCTCATCCGTTTGACGGCATCCGCTGAAACCGGGGAATGCCGATCTTCACTGCCCCTGTTCCCGGACGGCAGATATTTGCGGAAAAATTTTAAAAGTCCCATCTTGCCATGTCTCATACCCCTGTAAGTACCCTGCCGCTCTTTACTGCAAAAATACAGACGAGCAGGCGTCACATGATACAAACGCGCCGCACCTCGCTCATATCGGTAAGACCCTGGAACACTTTCTCAATACCGTCCTGCATAAGGGTCCGCATACCCTGGCTGCTGGCCTGGGCGAACAACTCCTCCGCACTGGCCTGCTTTTTGATCATCCGTTTGATCTCCGGCGTTCCCTCCATCATCTCATGGATACCCAGCCTTCCCTTGTAGCCGGTCCCGCCGCACTGCTCGCAGCCGACCGGGGAATACAACTGCAGATCATCCGTGTATTCAATGCCCAGGGAATCAAATGTCTCGGAGTGGTAGGCCTCCACGACCTCATCGAATTCTTCTTTGGAAGGATGAAATCCCCGCCTGCAGTTCGTGCAGAGCCGCCGCAAAAGTCGCTGGGCCAGTACGCAAATGAAAGCATCCGAAAAATTGAGCGGGTTCAGTCCCATGTCCAGCAACCGGGTGACGGTTTCCGGGGCGGAGTTGGTATGGAGGGTGGAAAAAACCAGGTGGCCCGTCAGGGATGCCTCGATACCGATGGATGCTGTTTCGTAGTCCCGCATTTCGCCGACCATTATGACATCCGGGTCGGCTCGCAGAAACGAACGCATGATCCGGGCAAAATCAAGCCCGATCTTGTTATGGGTTTCCACCTGGCGCAGCCCCTGCTGGGAAATTTCCACCGGGTCCTCGGCCGTCCATATCTTGCGTTCGGGCGTGTTGATGGCTCCCAGCGCGGAGTGAAGGGTGGTCGTCTTACCGGAGCCGGTGGGGCCCACGCACAGAATAAGACCGTACGGCTTGGCGATGGAATTTTTCAAAACCCGGAGGTTCCTCTCGGTCAGGCCCATATCGTCGATCTTCATGGCGCCGGACGCCGCCAGGATACGCATCACCACATCCTCGAAACCGCCGGTGGTCGGCATGGTCGCAACCCGCAGTTCAAACGGCGGGATTCCCTTCCGCTTCAGTTTGATCTTGCCGTCCTGGGGGAGGCGCCGCTCGGAGATATCGAGGTTGGCCATGATCTTGATGCGGGAGAGGATCGCCGTGGCGAAATTGTTCGGAACCTCGGTAAAATCCTGGCAGACGCCGTCGATCCGGAATCGGACCTTGGTCCGCTTGCTGATGCCGCAGGGCTCGATGTGAATATCCGATGCGTTCTTCCGGTATGCGGATATCAGCACCTGGTCGACCAGCCGGACCACCTTGCTGGAAGACTCGTCCACCGCATCGGTCAGGTCCTCGTCATCCTCCTCGTCATCCTCTTCGAAGGATATTTCCGGCAGGTCCTCGAACGCCGTCGCCGTGGACCGATGGGTCCCCTCCTGTTTCTTCCCGGCGAAAAAATGATTGATGACCGCTTCGATATCCTCCTTGATGCCCACTGAAAAGGTGAACTTGTTCGTATTGAACAATGCCTTTGCGTGGTCGAGCTTTCGCAGGTCCCTGGGGTCGTCGAGCAGGATTTCGATATGATCGATCTCCCAGTGCAGCGGGACCCAGAGATCCTGAAGGAGAAACGGCTTTTTAAGGTTGGAAAGCAGCTCAAAGGGGATGGGCATCTGGGGGTCGAAGGTTTTAAACGGACAGTTGTAATAAACGGACAGGGATTTTCCGATCTCCTCCTTGGAAATCTTGAACTGCTGCATCAGTACATGCTCGACGCTTTTTCTGCTCTTCTTGGAGATGCCGAGCGCCTTTTGAAGCTGATCGGTGGTAACAATATCGTTTTTCAGAAGATAATCGTATTTCGACTCATACCGTTTTCCGGGCTCCGTCGACTTGATCTTTTCCTTGATCTTCGGGTAGACCGGATCGATCTTCTGCACCGTCTGGTAACTTTTGACCGCAAGCTCCTTGTAATCCCGCTGTTCAAGGGACGCGCCTAGATGATAGCGTACCGAGGCCTCCTTCTGCTTGTCCAGCTTGAGTTCTCCGATCATACCGTTTATCCGCTCCAGCACATTTTCCGGGGAGTAAACGGTAAACAGGCACTCCATAAAATCGGGAAGGAAATTGTCCACGGAAAAATCCATGGAAAACAACTTTTTGTACTCTTCGACCGCCTCCTTGTAGAGGCCGAGTTCCTTGAATGCCGTTGCACTGTCGAAAGTTTCCGGCGCGCTTTCACCGATGGAAAGGCCCGTTTTCAGGTGGGTCACTTCTTCGGAGGAAATATCCTGGGCGATCTCCTGCTCCATCTCCTCCATTTCACGCCCCAGCTCCTTGATCTTGGCCTCGATCCCGGCGCGCTTCGTTTCATCCAGGTCGGGATTATCTTCCAGCAGGCCCTGATAGACGGAAAGCGCCTCGTCATAGAGGCCATGGGACTCATATGCCTCGGCAGCCTTGATTTTCGACTGAACGTCGGATTTCTCGGACACGGTTGTCATTTTCTGATCAATCCTTTTTCTCTATATCCAGGGTTGCATTCGGCCCCAAAAACAACGCAGCGTAACGGGCGGGTCTGAAACATGGCGCGCAGGCTGCGCCATATGCGTCGGTTCAATTATCGTTGGCATCGGTATCGGCATCGAGGGCGACGGAGAGGTAAAAACGTCAGAAAATCCTTTTTTTGAGAATCCGGCCAAGCCGGCCGCCGGAACGCTTCAGGCCATCGAGTTCGGGCAGCAGAATCTCACAGTTGAGCCGAACCATTGATATCGGTGCGATATCATTCATGACGACCAGTAAAAAACCGGCCGGCAGCTTGCGAAGGTAAATTCGCCCCTTGTCGTATACAAAATCCGCTTCCGCATGCTCGCCCAACTCCAGGATGAACGGCTCCCAGTTAAATGTTGTAACGGCCCCGGTGTTGCCCGGGTATTGATCCGAAAACCGGCTTGCAACCAGGCTCCCTGCCGGATCAATCACAATTGCGGCATGAACCCCCTCTATCCCGACCAGATCCTTGAAAACATCTTTCATGGAAATTCCTGCAGCCCCCGTTTCGTATCCGACGCGATCCCCGGCTCGGCCACCGGACACCGTTTCATATCATGATCATAACCGTTTCAGCCTGTAAAGCAGAAATTGGACTATTTACAAAGCCGTCAAGGGTCAAACAAATACGGAGATAACGTTCTCCCGCGGCATCTGCTTATCCAGCACAACCACGACATTCTCTTCTCCCGGAACCACCAGCACCTGCTCCGCGGTCCGGCTCAGGTATATCACATTCAGATCGCCCAGTTCAAATATCCGCCCGGCATTGTTGGCCTGGTAAACCATCCCCGCCCATATCGGGTCGCTGTAGACGTCCTGAATCCCGTTGTTCTCTCCCATGGCCCTGACAAGCTTGCGCTCGGCGAAAGCAACGGGGGAAAGTGATTCATCCGGGACGGATGAAGGCGCATCTTTCGGAGCATCCGGTGGCTCCGGCGGATTTTCAGCAGGGGTGTCAAATTTCGCGGCGGAAGACTCCGGCGGCGCGTCGCCCGATGCTTCCGCCGCCGCAAGGCCGTGTCCGGACTCATCCCGGGAACGCATCGCATCGAGAAGGATAGCCTGCAATTCCCCCTCGATGTGTTTTTCCGTGACCGGACAGGCATTTTCAATGGAAAGGGCTACGCCAGGCCAGGAAAGAATCTCGTAGGCGGCATCCACCCCCCGCCGGGAACCGATGCGCGCCTCCATCAACCGCCCTTCCCGGAAAAACAACACGCCGCTTTTCGAACCGGAAGGATGGGTGATATGCAGGGTGCAGGTCTGCTCTTCCATCTCAACCAACTGAAGATAGGTTTCGAGCGATACCTTCCTGAGGCTGCCGCCCTCGCTCCGTTTTTTCAGAATCTTTATAATACGACCGGAGAGACCGGCGCCGTCGATGGGTTTGGTAATATAATCCACCGCACCGGTTTTAAAAACCACATCCCGGGTCTTGGGCCGGTCATGGGCGGTCATGGCCATGACGGGAATATCGGGATACTGTTTGATAATGCGGCCGATCAGCTCAAACCCGTCCATTCCGGGCATGCGAAGATCGCAAATGACGAGCGAAATATCGGCACCGGACAGAACCTTCAATGCATCCTCCCCGTTGCCGGCGGTGATAACAGAAAAAAAACCGGCATATTCTTCCAGGTCCTTTTCCAGCAGTCGGAGAAATGCGGGATCATCATCTACTATCAATATCTTATCAGTCATAACGATATCCTGATCCTGTCGGTATTGGAGATTTCCTGAGCGGCTTTGCCGCGTATGGCCCTTAAAGGCTTCAGAGCCGAAGGTCGAACTCAATCATCTCATCGGCGAACGTCTGCCGCCACGGGTGAAGTTCCCGGCGCAGCTCGGAAGTTATGCCGGTTTCGCCTGCAATTTCGGATACGGTCTCCGATATGGCCGCCACCAACTCTTTTGGCGATGCATCGCCTGTAAAGATCACTTTCCCGTCCGCATACTGGAATTCGGCGGCAAACGGGTCGAGAAATTCATATGTATCCACCTTTTCAACGAATTTCCGGTTCAAAAGCGTTTCAAAATCATGCCGGATCTTCCGGTTTTTCCGTACCACCCGTTCAAGGGTACCCAGCAGTCCTTCCAGCATCGATACAATGCGCCTGTCTTTCTTTTCGGCAGACCTGCGCTTTTCTTGAGGCTTTTCCGCGGCTGAAACCGTTTTTTTCTGTTTGGCTTTCGTCGGTGCCTGCGGTGTTAAGGGAGAGCCATTTTCCGCATTATCGAGAAAAATCCTCGAAACACTGAATTCTCCGCCATATGCTCTTGAGCGGTTGACCAGCTCGTCACGAAACGCCCCGGACCGGTCGATATTGCCGGAATCTTCCGCGGACAATCCGCCGATCGTCTCCCCGTTGAAAAAAAAGAGAAGCCCGCCTTTGAAGTCCCCCTTTAACCGGGCATCGATGTAACCCGTGAGCTTTTCCGCCTCCATCTTGCGAAGAAGGCCTTCAAGGTCCGTAAATTCCGTTGTGAGCCCGTCATACAGGACTTCCGAATTGGAAAGATTGGCCCAGTAGTAAAGCCGGTCCGTGCGGATGCCGTAAACCGACACGACAAAGTTGCTCGTTTGAGCCATTCGCACAATCTGTTCGATGGCGGCACTCCCGCCGGTCACGCCTTTTTTGTCCTCGCAGCAGCCGTTGACCACCTGGTATTCATCAAAAAAAAGGGCGCATTGCATCGAAGGGGACTCGAAATGGACAACGCCTGATCCCAGTTCGCCCTGGTAGTGCTCGATCAGCTTTTTGACATTCAGATAGTAGCTGTTCAGGTTCCTGATCGCCGGCTTTTCCTTGGGAATAATAATCATTTCGGCCTTACCTTGAAAAAAACCTGGATTTGCGGAAACAAACGGCACGGATAGACGCGGCAATCCGCATTCGGACCGCGTCGGGACCATATCCGGGATGATAAAAAGCGACGATTTTTTACGAAACCGTCATGGTTATGCTTAAATGAAAAACAAGCAATACCGCTCCCGCCGGAACGGCATTGCTTGTTTCCGCGAAAAAAGAGAACCGTCAAAGCCGTATTACCTCCGGCGTCGTCTCAACCGTTCTATGGAAAACCGCAGACTGTCCTGCATCCGGGAAATCGCATCGGCAAGGCTGCCGATCTCGTCTCTGGAACGAATATCGATTTCCGCTTCCATGTCCCCGACGCTGATCCGGTCCGCGACATCGGTCAGGTACTGGATTTTCCGGGTGAGCCGGTAGCCGTAAATGATAATGCAAAGACCAATGATCACGATGGCGCCGATGAAAATACTGATGTTCACGTAGAGGGTCTGCATGGCCATCTCATCCGCATCGCTTTTCAGTCCCTCGGTCCGCTGCTCGAACTCCTCGATGTTGGAGGTGGCCATGAGCAGAAAAGGCGAATCCTCAATCTCAATGGGAACGACCGCCATGAATTTTTCCCGGACGACGCCGTCGGGATCGAGCCAGTGGTACTGACCCGTCACTTCATTGCCGCCCTCCGCGCTCGTAAGAAGCTCCCAGAACGGGTCGAAATGCGGCCCGATCGACGCGCGGACGCCGTCCATATCCTCCACGCCGACGATATTCGGGTTCGGATGCGCCCATATCGTCCAGTCCCTGCCGGCCTCCGGCTCCTGGATGAGCGTGGTGTATCCCGTCTCACCGACCGCCTGCACGGCGATGCGGCTGAAAACGGGGTCAAAAGCGAAATCCTCCCGTTCCAGTTCCGGATGGGCCCTCAGGTAAATCTCCGACTGCAGGGCCACGTCCCGGGCCTTTTCAAGCAGGAATTCCTCACCCGCTTCGGCTACCAGCCGGGTACTTTCATCGGTGATCTCATCAACGAGAAGCTGCAGCTGCCACTGGGTAAAACCGCCGGATACGGCAATCAGAATAATGGGAATTAAAAAGAAAAGCAGAAACATTTTTCCGCGCAGGCCGATCCACCCCTTTCGCCTGCCCGATCCGGTGATCTTCCGGGACGAGGGCGCTGCTTTCGGCTCTTCCGGCATATCTGCCGCAGGCTGTTGCGGGGTCTCCGAACCAGGGATTCCCGGTTGGGAAGCCTCCCCGGGATCCGCCATGTATTCCCTGGTGGGCGAGTCGGTGGAAGCGGATGTCGTATCGATGAGGTTCGACAGTTTCGTCACATGATTACACTCGCCGCACCGGACCTTGACGTTCTTGCTGCGCAACGTCTCGATCTTGCCGGGGTCCACATGGTATATTTTCCCGCATTCCTCGCAAATCACCGTCATGAGTCACTCCTCCTTGATGAAAAAATAGTTGGCTTCATCCGGGCATTGCCGCCTTTCTATGTGTAATTCGGAATTATAGTCCATTTCGCCGGAGCGCTCCGACGGATACTGATCAGGACTTGATCTCCCTTAATTTTTTTACCATAGCCTGCTGAAAGGCTACCTTCCTTTCCTCGCGAAGTACCTGCCGGGCCAGGACATCCACCAGTTCGGCCGCCCGATGCGCCGGGAACCGCTCCATGCTTTCGCCCATATCGGCAATCTCATCTTCTATGACAACATCCGCGATCGGCCCCATGGCCTTGGAGAGTTCCGAGGACAATACGTTCAGAAAATCTCTGTCGAGCACCGGCATCGATTCCGCGGCCGTCTCGCAGAGCCGCAGATGATAGATCCGGTTCACGATCTCCCGCAGGGTCTTCATGTTCATATCCAGCGACTGGGCAATCTGGCCCAGCGATTTTTTTCCGTCCAGTTCCATCAGAACATGCAGCATCTGGCTGTCGAGGGATACCTCCCCCATGTCGGCCCTGACCGTCCGCTTCAAAACCAACCTGGAAATATCACCTGAAAACATGTCCCCCATGTGAAAAGCCTCCGTATGCTATTGAGGTATCGTACCGGTATTGTACCGCCAAAACCCTGTTTTTAATCCTCAAAATACGCCAGGTATTCCTGCGGTTAAAATTTTCACCGTCCTTGACCTTGACGAAAAATCCTGGTTTTCGTTCGGCCACCAGATAGCCGCTACGCTCCGGGTTTTTCCATTACCTGCACGGCTTTTGAAATTTCTTCCGCAATCGTGTCTCTCAGTTTTTGCACAATCTGATCCGCAAGATGCTCGATCGCTTCGGGACTTTCAAGACCCGAAGGCGCACCGGATGTTTTCTGCGCGGCTTCGGAAGGGGCGGCTCGTTCCGGAAGGACACTTCCCGCCCGGCGCTTCCGGCTCTGCAGCCGCGCCTTGAACGCCTTGAAGGATTTCAGCTCTCCTGAAAGCAGCCGTTTTTGCTGCTCTATCGGCATATCCGGGTTCCGGATCACCTTTTCAAAGTTGGAAAACAGGGAAGTGACGAACTTGATGGCGTCCGGGTGAGCACGGGCCTTTCTGGCCCGGATGTACCGGCCGATCGATTCGTGCAGCCGGAGAAACATCAGTAAAATCGTATCCTGCCGGTAATTTTCCTTGAGAATGCCGACTTCATCCAGAAAGCTCTGCATCACCTCGTCGGTAATTTCCCATTCAATCTCGGAGACCAGGGCCTTGAGGTTATGAACGGGGTCTTCTGCCCGGTCCAGGCCGTTTCCGACCTCCTCCGTCGCGGCCGAATAATCCGCAGTTCCCGATTCACCACCGGCTTCCGCCCCTTCTTCGGAGAAATCATCCACGCCGCCGCCTTCCGCTGAATCCGCCATTTCAAGAGGCCCATCGGATTCAAAGTCGTTATCCTCGGAAAACAGCTCATCCAGCCTGCTTTCCACCTCGGCACCGATGCCCCCGTCATCTTCGGTTTTAGCCAATGGACTATCCTCCTATTCCAGTTTTTTTCTAAGAGAACTCACCGTCAATGCGATGATTTTTTTCATGGTGGCGGTCACATTCTCACCGGTTATCGCACTTGCCTGAAAATAAGGGGCTTTCAACTGGCTGTTCAGGTCTTTCTGTAAGGTTTCGATCGGTAAAATGGGGATGCCTTCTTCAGAGAGGTCCCGCTTGTTGTATTGCATGACAAGCGGAATGTTGTTGATGTTCTTGTTGAAGGATTCAAGATTTTCCTTAAGGTTCTGGAGGGACCGGATATTCATTTCCCGCCGGAGATCCATGGAATCCGCTACGAAAACAATGCCATCGACGCCCCGCAGAACGAGCCGCCGCGTTGCATTGTACTTGACCTGCCCGGGAACCGTGTAGAGCTGGATTTTAATACTGTGCCCCTTGATTTCCCCCATATCGAACGGCAGAAAGTCGAAAAAAAGCGTCCGGTCCCCGTAGGTCTTGACCGTGACCATCTCGTTTAGAATTCTTTTTTTGAATTTCCGATTGATATACTCCAGATTGGTCGTCTTACCGCCCCGTCCGGGACCGTAATAAACGATTTTGACCTGAACCTCCCGCTTTTTCGGATTAATTAATGCCAACGCCCCGTCCTCCGAAACAATTGTAGTTAAAGCCTCTGCTGCTCATGACATGCCATCCGGAACCGTCCGCGCTTTCGCGTCGCCGGGGTCACCAGGCGGGCATACGGAATCCATCCTTGCTGCACACCATCACCGCTGCATACGGCCGGTGTCAACATGCAATACGCATCATACCAGCAACTGTATCCGTTTGATGGCTTCGGCAACCTTCAGGCGCAAAAACCCCAGGGAGACGTTCTTGTTGAAAATTGTGAGCAGAAGCAGATCATCGACCACTTTGCTGAAATGAATGCTTTCCTCTTCCCCCTTGTGAAACAGCAGGGAGAATTCCTGCTCGCCGATAATATTGGCC
>Ga0207421_10006737_pt1 | contig 12443 bp, 10 predicted proteins | sample SodLakKL_010_SED_4_FD_187542 | JGI IMG/M metagenome (GOLD analysis project Ga0207421, IMG submission 187542) | Alkaline sediment microbial communities from Lake Tanatar, Kulunda Steppe, Russia - 8KL_010_SED (SPAdes) (version 2) | ecosystem: Environmental > Aquatic > Non-marine Saline and... | reverse complement strand
CATGCCATTGGTAACGAATGAGCCGCGACTACATCGAAGTCCGTGGGGCCAGCGAGCACAACCTGAAAGACGTTGATGTGACCATTCCCCGCGAGGAGTTGACCGTCGTCACCGGGCTCTCGGGGTCTGGAAAATCCTCTTTGGCGTTCGAAACCATCTATGCGGAAGGACAGCGCCGGTATATCGAATCGCTGTCGGCATATGCCCGTAACTTTCTGGGGCAGATGGACAAACCGCAGGTCGAAAACGTCGAAGGACTCTCGCCTGCTATCTCCATCGACCAGAAAAATGCCGCGAACAATCCCCGCTCGACGGTCGGAACCGTCACCGAATTACATGATTATCTCCGGCTTCTCTATGCCCGAGTCGGGACACAGTATGACCCCATCACCGGCGAGGAGGTTGGCGAACAGTCCGCACAGGATATGGTCCGTCAAATTCTCGAACTCCCGGAGGGGACAAGAGCAAAAATCGCCGCACCAGTTATTAGAGACCAGAAAGGGGAGTTCGAGGAGCTGTTTGAAGAGCTCGTCAGCGAGGGATACACACGGGTTGAAGTCGATGGCGAGGTACGTGACCTGACGCTTGATGGGCCGGACCTCGACCAGAACTACGACCACACTATCGATGTCATCGTGGACCGCGTAACCGTCTCCACCGAAGCACGCTCGCGCATCGCTGACTCCGTCGACACCGCGCTTGAAGAGGCAGACGGTATGCTCAAGCTCATCGTCCCGGAGCCGCCAGCAGAGACGCCATTTGCCTCGAACACACGCTCGACAGGCTCGCTTGCGGCGGACGCTGACACCGATGACCGCCTTGTTGTCGAGTTTTCCGAAGAACTCGGCAACCCCAACTCCGACTTTCAGTTCTCCGAGATTGAGACCCGCTCGTTTTCGTTCAACAGTCCATACGGGGCCTGTCCCGCGTGTGAGGGTATCGGTTCGACCAAGGAAGTTGACGAGAACTTGGTCATAAAGGACCCATCAAAGCCGCTCAAACACGTGTTTGAACCCTGGAGCTACAACCGGACGTACTATTCCCGACAGCTCGATAACGTCGCTGTCCACTTTGGTGTCTCGCTCGAATCACCGTTCGAAGAGTTGGACGAAGATATCCAGCGACAGTTCCTCTATGGCACTGACGAGCAGGTCCATTTCGAGTGGCGGACGAAAAACGGAACCCGTGAAAAGACCGAACGCTTCGAAGGAGTCATCCCGAATCTGGAGCGGCGTCACGTCGAAACCGACAGCGACCGTGCCCGCGACCACATTGAGGAGTACATGGCCGTCACGACCTGTCCTGAATGTGATGGCACCCGTCTGAAAGAACAGTCACGGCACGTTCGCGTTGCCGGAACCTCCATCACGGAGGTCAATCAGATGTCAATCGGCGATGCGCTGGAGCACTTCGAGGGGCTGGAAGCGAACCTGAACGAACGAGAGACGAAAATCGCCGAGGAGATTCTGAAAGAAATCCGGTCCCGACTCGGATTTATGTGCGAGGTGGGGCTTGAATATCTCACACTCGACAGGGAGGCTTCAACCCTCTCTGGCGGAGAAAGCCAGCGAATCCGGCTTGCAACGCAGATTGGTTCCGGTCTTGTCGGCGTTCTCTATGTCCTCGATGAGCCATCAATTGGCCTGCACCAACGGGATAACGACCGCCTACTGAATACGCTTGAGGAACTCCGTGATACCGGCAATACCTTGCTCGTCGTCGAACACGACACCGAGACGATGCGGCGGGCTGATAACATCGTCGACATGGGCCCAGGCCCAGGAAAGCGCGGCGGTGAGGTCGTCGTCAACGGCTCGTTTGATGACGTACTTGAATGTGAGGAAAGCATCACCGGAGAGTATCTCAGCGGCGAGAAATCGATTCCTGTCCCGGATTCCCGCCGTGACCCACAGGGACAAATCACCATCCGTGGTGCTCGTCAGCACAACCTCTCGGACCTCGATGTCGAACTTCCAATCGGTTGTTTTACCGCCATTACCGGCGTTTCCGGTTCCGGTAAATCGACGCTGATGCACGATGTTCTCTACAAAGGACTGGCTCGCGAGATGAACGACAACACGAGCGTCGACCCCGGCGAGCATGACGCAATCGAGGGGCTTGACCAGATTGAGACGGTTCGTCTCATCGACCAGTCACCGATTGGCCGCACGCCGCGCTCAAACCCGGCGACCTATACGAACGTTTTCGATTACGTCCGCGAGCTTTTCGCTGAAACCGAACTCTCGAAACAGCGTGGCTACGAGAAAGGTCGGTTCTCGTTCAACGTCAAAGGCGGCCGCTGTGAGGAGTGTGGTGGGCAGGGCAACGTCAAAATCGAGATGAACTTCCTCTCTGACGTCTACGTTCCCTGTGAGGAGTGTGGGGGCGACCGCTACAACGACGAAACGCTTGACGTGACGTTCAAGGGGAAGACAATTGCTGACGTCCTTCAGATGAGCGTCGAGGAGGCCTATGATTTCTTCGAGAGCCATAGCCAACTTCGCCGACGGCTGAAACTCCTCAAGGATGTTGGCCTTGATTATATGCGACTCGGCCAGCCATCGACGACCCTTTCCGGTGGAGAGGCACAGCGGGTCAAACTCGCCGAGGAACTCGGAAAGAAAGACACTGGTGATACCCTCTATCTGCTTGATGAGCCGACGACCGGCCTGCATCCGGAGGACGAACGGAAGTTAATTGATGTCCTTCACCGGCTGACCGATGATGGGAACACGGTCATCGTCATCGAACACGAACTCGACCTCGTGAAAAACGCGGACCAGATTATCGACCTTGGGCCGGAGGGCGGCGAACATGGCGGCCAGCTTGTTGCAACCGGCACGCCAGAGGAGGTTGCCCGAACCGAGGAGTCATACACTGGACGGTATCTCCGTGATTTGCTCCCGAGCGTTGACCTTGATGGCCCTCGTGCCGACCGTGAGGAGGATAGCGACGTCGAAAGCGACCCGCAAGCGGTTGAGGCGACTGACGACTAATTTTCTGTTTAGTTCCCTGGGACTTAACTCGATACCACACTGAGTGAATGATAATGAGCGACGGACCCGAGAAGTCGGACGTGCCGCCGGGTCGTAACACGGCTGCGGAGGACAGGGAAGACACCTCACAGCCTGCTAACGGCGACGAGTCGGAACACGCAACTGATGACCGAGCAGCCAATTCCGGACTCGATTCACCGGAGGCCACGGACCAACGGGAACAGACAGAGCCACGCGTTCCCTCGGAAGAAGAACTGTTTGAACATACTGAACAACCAAAAACGGAACAAAAACAGGAGCAGCTATCGACGGAACAAGGACAGCACTCCGATGTCCAACAGCAGGAATCAAAACCGGTCGGCGAGATGAGCTTTGACGAGCGGGTCACCGCAGCGGACGATGCCATCCGTAAAAGCAAGCGTGGACTTGACCCTGAACAAATCCTGGAATACACGACAGACCGACGTTCGTTGGCTCCAAAGGTACAACTCGAATGGGGGGTCTGGACCTCGGTCTATGTCGTCATACTGACGCTCGTGTTCACCTTCGTTCTGGGGAATCTGGGTCTGGACCCACGGGTCGGGACACTCGTTCTTATCGTCCTGTTTATCACCGGCATCATCTGGGTTACTCTCCGGTATCGAAAATGGGTTTACCAGGTTCGCGCCGACGCAATCTATCTCGAACGTGGCGTTATTACTCATCGGCGGTCGCTCGTCCCCTATGTTCGGATTCAACACGTCGATACCCGCCGTGGGGTGCTCGAACGCTGGCTTGGGCTCTCGACGCTCGTCGTCTACACTGCCGGTTCGCGCGGTGCGGATGTCTCGATTCCCGGGCTTGAACCTGAAGAGGCGCGGGACCTCCAGCAACGGGTGAAAGAACTGGCCATCGAGGCGGAGGGTGGCGACGCGTTATGAATCTTGACCCCCGTTCGATTCCGTATCGGGTACTCGAAAACACCTTCGTCATCATCGGTATTATCCTGTTCTCGGTCTTTTTCTCGCCAGGCGGTGGTGAAGGTGGCGGGATGGATATTCAATCGACGGCAACGTTTATTTTCCTTGGGTTAGGTGCGGTGGCGCTCTGGCAGACTGCGTATGTCCGGAGATACGAATACCACATTACGCGGGATACCTTTGACATTCATTCTGGGGTCTTTTCACGCCGGGAGCGTGAGATTCCGTTCGAACGCATTCAGAACGTTGATATCGCCCAGAATATCTTTCAGCGAGCGATTGGCATCGCGGAGGTCCGACTTGAGACGGCAGGTGGTGGCGACTCGGAAGCACGACTTCGGTACGTGAGCGAACCCGAAGCCACTCGGTTACAGGAGATTATCAGCGACAAGAAGCGAGGCGATACGAGCGAACGTGACCCCGGTGCGCCACACGATATCCTCTTTGAACTCGACCAGCGGGAGCTTGCAATTCTTGGCGTGACGTCGGCTAATTTCCGACTCTTTGCACTGTTCGTCGTCGGTCTCTCGGTGCTCGGGTCACCGGTCGCTGCCCAACAGGTTGAGCCCCGGGTTGCGCTATTGTTGCTCCTTGGCCCGCTCGTTGCGATTGCCGCGCTTGTTCTTCTCTGGATTATTAGCGGCATTCAAGCCGTACTCCGGTATTATGGGTTCAGACTACTCCGTCACGAAGGGGAACTCCGATACGAACGAGGACTCCTCCAGCAGTATAGAGGGACGATTCCGCTGTCGAAAGTCCAGACGCTGATGATACGTGAGAACTTCATCGCGCGGGCTGCTGGCTACGCCAACATGGTCATCGAGACGGCAGGCTATGCCCCCGGACAGGGAAGCGACAGTGTCGAATCTGCGGTTCCGATTGCCAAACGAAATCGGGTGTTCGAACTCGCCACGACGATAGAAGGCGTCGGGGAGGTTGAGTTCCAGAGCCCGCCAAAGCGAGCCATGCGACGATACATTGGTCGGTATACGTTGATTGTGCTCGCTGTTACTGCAATACTCGCAGGTATCCATCTGCAGACAGGTGAGTTGGCAGACTGGTATCTCGGCCTCTCCCTGCTCGTGTTAGTCCTGCCAGCAGCCTACCTGAAATACGTCAATCTCGGCTACTACTACGACGAGAACCACGTCGTCACTCAGTCAGGGTTCTGGACGCGTCGGACGACCATCGTTCCGTACTATCGCGTCCAGACTGTTAGCGACTCACAGACCATCTTCCAGTACCGACACAATCTGGGAACGCTTGTCGTTGATACCGCAAGCTCTGGCGGTTTCTGGGGTGGTGACGCAATTGCGCTCGATATTCATATCGACGATGCGAGAGAGCTTCGGGAACTCGTTCACGACCGATTCCAGGAATCTGCGAAGGCACGTCTTGCCGGGGATGAAGAGGGGGCATTCAACGAGCAGTCTTCACAAGAAGACAACACTGGGTTTGACAACACACCGCAACTCTCTGATTGAAAGCGGCAACCGACCCGTCCGTTGCTGTCTTATAAGACTCCACGCACCATCTGTTGGTCCATGCCTGCAGTCGAGACGCGCAATCTGACGAAGAAATACGGGGATGTGGTTGCACTGGACGGGCTTGACCTGACCGTTGAGCGCGGGGAACTGTACGGGTTACTGGGACCGAACGGGTCGGGAAAGACGACGACTATCGAACTGCTGACCGGGCAGCGAACGCCAACCAGCGGGTCACTGTCAGTCCTCGGAATCGACCCTGTTTCCGACCCAATTGCCGTTCGTGAGTCGGTCGGCATCCTTCCTGAGCGCGAGGACCCACCGAGCTTTCTGACGCCGCGTGAGTATCTCGAATTTGTTTCTGACATACGTGGATTGGACAATATTGGGAGTCGTATCGAGGAGTGGGCTCGGAAACTCCAGTTTCAGGGAATTCTTGATACCCTCTCAAGCGACCTTTCGGAGGGTGAACGTCAACGGGTGATGCTCGCTCAGGTGTTCATTCACGAACCAGAGCTTGTCTTTATTGACGAACCGCTGGTTAACCTTGACCCCTTGATGCAGGCGGAAGTGAAGACCCAACTCAACGAATACTGCGAGGCTGGGAATACGCTCTTTCTTTCGACGCATTTCATGGAGGTCGCTGAGGAACTCTGCACGACGGTCGGTATCATCGCTGGTGGCCGACTCGTCGCCGAACGTGACCCACGAGAACTTGATGGCGGGTTGCTCGATACGTTCGCGACGGAAGTTCGGTTGGACGCAGAGCGGAGAGAGACAGCACATGAGCGTATCGAAAACGGCAACAGGGTAGAGGGGGCCTCCACTCGATGAGTTCGCTGCTTGTGTTCCGTCGGATGCTTGTAGAAGAGTACCGGATGCACACTGAGTTGTTCGGCCGCGGTCGATTTATCGGATTTCCCCTGTTTACGGCAGTTCTCGTCGCCGGTGGTGTCTGGCTGCTTGAAGCGACAGGAACGAATCTGGAGAGCATCATTGCCGGACTGTTCGTCCTCGTTTTCCTCTTTGGTCTGCAGGTGGGGACCATCGGTCTCATCGGTCGGGATGCGATGCGAAACGTCCTCGGTGATGTTACGTTACTCGTCTTCTCGGGTCGGACGCTACCCATCTCTCGACGCAAACTGCTCGCAACGTTTCTGCTCAAGGACCTCGTCTATTATATCGGACTGTTCCTTACACCCATCGCAGTCGGCTTTCTCCCGCTTGTCACTGCTGATGAGTTGACTCTTGGTGGCGTTGTCATGCTGTGGATTGCGCTCTCAGCAACCTTTGCGTTTGGTGCAGGGGCTAGCCTCGCTCTGGCAGGGATTGCTACTCGGAACGTCGGTGCCATCGTTGTCCTCCTTGTCAGTTTGGTTGGCATCTTCCTCGTGGCTCCCGAACTCTTCGTCACGGTCTCACCATACGGACTCTATGCGAACCCTGGCATTGAGGCGGCCGTTGCAAGTTTTGTCGGCGTCGTGGCCGTGCTCATCGCTGGTCCGCTGTTGTTTGAACCACCGACAAGTGGTGGGGTCAGACGGATTGAAAACCGTCGGTTCACGCGACTCGCTGACCGTGGTGGCGTCTTCTTTGCCCGGTCGCTCCTTGAAGTCGCTCGCTCAAGTGGCTCTGTCTGGAAGGTCATCTTTTCGCTGGGAATTTTGTTTGCCGTCGCTGCGCTCGTACTTGAGCGAGTTGTTGTGGCCACGGCGCTTGAGCCATCTGCAGGGATTGCCTTTGGAACGCTGCTGGGACTCGGGGCGTTTACGACCTACAACTGGGTAACGCAACTCAGTGACAACCGCGAGTATCTCCGCTATCCGGTTTCGTACTCGGCTGTCTTTGCAGGCAAATTTCGTGCGTTTCTCACCCTCTCATTACCGACGGGAATGGGGTATCTTGCTTTCGCTGGCATCTGGTATCCCGGATTCGAACTGTTGCTCGGCGTACTGATTTTCCCACTTGTTTCCATCTACGTGTTTGGCGTGACTGCCTATCTCACCGGGCTGTCCCCGAATGAACTGCTGTTTAACACGCCGTTGTTTGCGGTGTATGGGGTCGCGTTAGCTGTCGTCGCCGTTCCGCTTCTCGTTGCTGCGCTTGCTTTCGGTGAGTTCCCCCTCTATGCGAGTCTCTTTTCGCTCGGCCTTGCTGTCGCAACTGCAGCTGTTGGTCTGTTGCTTGTGCAGGCCAGTAGCAAGAAATGGGAACGGAGCGTTCGAGCGCAGTGACTGGCGGTCTATTCAGCTTCGAGTCGTTCAAATGCACCGATAATTGCTTGCTTGGCGACCGCACCACGCGTCGTCCAGTGGTGAGCATAATCGAGCATATCGTCGTAGATATCGGGCTTGCAGCCGGCGGCGCGAGGATGGCCGCCACCACTAACCTGAGCGGCGACTTCGTGGCATCGCTCGAAGTTCTCGGTGCCTCGAATTGAGGCAGAGCCTGCGGGTTTGACAATCACTGCTGCATCTGCACCTTCCTGTCGAAGTGTCTCAGCGACTTCGTTCTGTGAACAGCGACCGTAGGTAATCCCGACCGTCCAGTCGCCGATTTCACGGAGCTCGGCCCGTTCGACTGCCTTCTTGATGAGTGCCTCCTTCTCGATACGCTGCTCTTTCAGGAACGTTTCAACTTCCGCAGGAAGGTCAGCGCCGTGTTCGAGAATCACCTCGACATACTCCTCTGGTTCGCTCCAGTAGGCAAAATCTGCGAGGTCATCGGAGCGTTCGTCATCACGAATCCAGAGGTCGTGGTCACGAGTCACTTTGGCGAGGTCGACGAACTGCTCGTCAAAGTCGGCATCCAATTCTTCGAGTGCGACATCCGCGGTACAGACCTCATCCGAGTCCCCAACAACCAGTTCGACACCGCTTTCCTCGACAGTCTCTGCCAGTTCGTCGTCCCACTGGTGGTGGTCGTACCAGGTAATCGATTCGGCCCGCTCGACGGCATCGGCCAGGGCTTCGATATCGCCTGCGCTGTCGGGACAGAGGTCACAGATGTATACCGTTGCGTCTTCTGGAGCGTAGGTTGCAACCCAGTGAATCGTTCGGTCGAGTTCGTGTGGACTCGCTGGGACGAGTGCCCCTTCACCGTGCGTCTCTCGGATGAGCGCCGTACAGGCAAGTCCATCGGCATCAGCGTCGGCGACGATAATCACATCTGCGGATTCGATGGTTTCTGCTGCTTCCTGCTCTCGCTGTTCGGATTCAACTTCGTCAGGGCGAAAGAAGCCCTCACCGGGGAGTACAGATTTTCGTTCGAGCGACAGCCGGTCGCTGTCGATAAGCCAATCGTCCATACAACACGCATTATGTCCCGACCAAAGAAGCTCTCGGAATGGGGTGAAGGCCAACCGCGAGAGAACTCACTCGGATTGTTCGACTTCGCTTTCGAGTTGACGAACAGTCAACACTGGGATAGGTGACTGACGAACGATAGCTTCGGCAACGCTGCCGAGCAAAAATGCGTGTTCGCCGTGGCGTCCGCGCGTCCCCATCGCGATAACGTCGGCATCGACACTCTCTGCGTATGCGATTATCTCCTCCTTTGGGTCACCGTGCTCAATCGCTGTCACGACCTCGCCGTTTGTCGATTCTGCCTCTGAACTGACAAATTCGAGCGCTTGCTCACCAGCATCCTCGATTGCCGTACCAATCTCGTCGCGGACCTCCTCGGGTGTCCGTGATATCTCTCGCTCGTCGACGACATACAGCGCGTGCACGGTCGCATCGAAGCGGTCTGCAATATCAAGCGCCGTCCGGATAGCCCGGTGTGCGCTTTCGGACCCATCTGTGGCGATGACCACCGTATCGAACATACGAGGCCCTATCAGTGCCGGGGATAAAAACCTGCGCGGTTTGGACAGTTACCGGCGCCGTGTTGTTGGGAGAGGCGACTATATCCGATGGTGTTTACTCGCTGTCTCCCTTCGGACCACCATGGAAAAGACTGATGCCGGCACATCAGTCGGCGTCGATGACCCCTATGCTGTCGTCGACACGTGTGATTATTTAACAAGTGACGGTCGCTGTCGGTTTGCCGTTGAACACGGCGACCGTGACCCAGTCTTTGCCCGCGAGCGTCGCACCGAGGAGTTTCGGTGTCCGGTTGCTGGCGACCCAACGGAACAGGAGGCAACCGGTCGCTGGAAGTGGCAGGACTGTCCACACTTTCGGAGCCGGACCAGAACACGCGAGTGTATCCGGTGTGGTCTTGACGAACAACGGATGGCCCATGACCGGGACCGACCGCTTCTTGAGGAACATCATCTATCATATGCCAATCGTGATGAGGAGTTGAGCCACGAGGTTACGGTCTTTCTTTGCCGCTGGTGTCACGCGAAAGTCCATAACTCGTGGGCCCGCATTGATGACGATGTTAATCCTGACCCGGAGGCGCTTGCCGAACGCGAACAACGCCGCTCCCGTCAGCAAGATGAACTTGGATTTGACTCCGCGGCAAAGCGGTATCAGTCAGACGAGGAGTGACTGATTTTGTTGGTCGTGCTATGTTTCCCCGAGCGCAGCCACTAGCTGGTCGACATCTTCAGCGTTGTTAAATACGTGCAAGGACGCTCGGCATGCCGCCGGCTCGGGCAGCGACCGAATATAGATATCGTGCTGTTCCAGTCGCTCAACCAGCGCTTCCGGTTCGTCTGCAGCGAACGTGACGAGTCCCGACTGGCTGTCTTCGGGACTCAATAACCGGTCACCCAGTCCGTCTTTAAGTCGGTCTGTCAACCGGCCAATGCGGTCTTCGATGGTTTCGTAGCCAATCTCATCAAGCAATCCAATCGCCGTTTCGAGCGCACCAAATTGCGAGATGGGTGCAGTTCCGAGCTCGAACCGCCTTGCATCCGAATGGAACTGATACGGCGTTTCAGGGCCTGTCGGGGCATCTTTGTCGACCGAGAAGTAGCCAACTCGTAGCGGGTTCAACTGGTCGATACACCCTTTATCGATATATAGAAAGCCAGCTCCCCAGAGTCCGAGCAGCCACTTGTGTCCGGAGGCTGCGACGAAATCAGCGTTCCACTCGTTCACATCCACTGGGTGTTGCCCTGGTGACTGGACAGCATCAACCAATACCTGCGCTCCTGCGTCGTGTGCAATTTCGCTCACCGCTTCGATTGGGAGGCGTGTTCCGTAGTTCCAGGAAAGTGAACTCAAACACACCAGACGGGCATCGGTGACCGCGTCTTTGAGCGAATCGATATCAATGCGGCCTTGCTCAGTTTTTACTTCCCGAATCTCGATACCGTACTGTTGGCGCAATCGCTGCCACGGGAGTTTGCCTGCGGGATGTTCGAGGTCAGTCCTGACGACGACATCATCAGGTTCCCAGTCAATTGCCGTTGCAACGTGGTTAATACCATCAACTGTGCTCTCAGTCAGTGCGATTTCTTCCGGCCTTGCACTGAGGAGTGACGCAACGGCGTCTCTCGCATCATCACGAACCGCTGTTGCGTACTCGTACATTCCCTCGGCAGTCGGTGATTCGTACTGGTGGGCCTGTTCACACTCTGTCGCCCGGTCAACGACCTGCCGTGGACTCGGACCGCTCGCGCCGGTGTTGAGATATCGTCCGTTCTCCAGTGCTGGAATTGCTGCACGTAACGTCTCTGGGTCCATAGGTAATTCAACGGGGAGTGGTGTGTTTATTCTCCCGACTTCGATATACCAGTCGACAATCCGAAACGATGCCCAACGTTCATTAGGCGGTGCGTACCAGTAGGTGGTATGAAAGTGGTCCTCATCGGCGTCGGCCAGGCCGGCGGGAAGGTAACGCAGGTGCTGTCAGAGTTCGACCACGAGCTCGGTTTCGACGCAGTCCAGGGTGCGTTCGCAGTCAATACGGCGAAAGCGGACTTGCAGGGACTCGACATCGATACGATGCTCATCGGACAGGATAGGGTGAAAGGACATGGCGTCGGTGGCGATAACGAACTCGGCGCCCAGATTATGCAAGAATCTGCCATCGAGGTAATGGACGAACTCGATGGCCGTGCAACGACGGAAGCCGAAGCGATGGTTATCGTCGCTGGACTTGGCGGGGGAACTGGCAGCGGCGGCGCACCCGCGCTGGCTCGTGAACTCAACCGTGTTTACGATATTCCCGTCTATGTCGTTGGTATCCTTCCCGGCCGTGGCGAAGGCTCTATCTACCAGGCAAACGCCGGTCGTTCGTTGAAAACGGTCGTCAGGGAGGCCGACGCTGCCCTCCTGATTGATAACGACGCCTGGCGGACGAGCGACGAAAGCGTCGGGGAAGGATATGACCAGATAAACCAGCAGATAGCTCAGCGACTTGGCCTGTTGTTCGCCTCTGGCGAGATGGTTGATGGCGTCGGCGAGAGTGTTGTTGACTCTTCCGAAATCATCAATACGCTCCGTGATGGCGGTGTCGCTTCGCTGGGCTATGCAAGCGCCGAAGCGTCCACAGATGCGAGCGAGAACATCAATACTATCACAAGTATCACCCGGCAGTCGTTGCTCACCGGGATGAGCCTTCCAAACGCAGTCGAGGCAGAGGCTGCATTGCTTGTCATTGCTGGCCAACCGGACCGCATTTCCCGGAAAGGTGTCGAGCAAGCACGGAAGTGGCTTGAAGAGGAGACCGGTTCGCTCCAGGTTCGTGGCGGTGACTTTCCGCTTGAGAGCGACCGTCTGGCAGCTCTCGTGTTGCTCGGGGGCGTTGAACGCTCACAGCGGATTCAGGAGTTCCTGGAGCGGGCGCGCGAAGCACAGAATCAGGAGCCGAAAGCTGACCCAACCGAGGCGTTTGCGAACGAGGAACTTGAGGACCTGTTCTGATACTACCGGACGTAAGCTATTGAACAATTTCGCTATCCCGGGATGGCGAGTATATTAACGAAGTTACGTCCGGCAGTATGAGAGTTGGGTCTCTGTTCTCACATGCTTGCGGGCGGGCGCAAAAAGAACACAATTTTAAGGCCCGACGGGATAGAGACGGTCACTATGGGTAGAAAATCGAAG
>Ga0207421_10006735_pt1 | contig 12446 bp, 17 predicted proteins | sample SodLakKL_010_SED_4_FD_187542 | JGI IMG/M metagenome (GOLD analysis project Ga0207421, IMG submission 187542) | Alkaline sediment microbial communities from Lake Tanatar, Kulunda Steppe, Russia - 8KL_010_SED (SPAdes) (version 2) | ecosystem: Environmental > Aquatic > Non-marine Saline and... | reverse complement strand
ATTTGATTCCAGCTAATCAACTATTATCTCTATGTTTCTAACGACAGCATCTACAGTTTTTTGATCTGCTTTGAACTCATCAAAATCCATATTTTTTACATACTCTTCGATGGATTCCATGGAATCTATTATATCTTTCAAAAATATCTTGTAACCTCTAGTCATACTGGAACAGCCTCTTTTAATATTGTTTCTTTTAGATCGACTTTGATACCTTTTTTTGGAACTAGATCGACTTTTGATCCAAGTATCTCCTCTAATTCTTCTTCTAGCTTGATGAATTTGATCAACCCGATTGGGTGAGAGAAGTCTACAAGTATATCGATATCGCTGCTACTAGTTTGGTTTCCATGGACATGGGAACCGAATATCCCTATCTCCTTTACGTTGTATTTTTCTTGGAGGTGTGGTTTGTGTTCCCTAAGTTTTCGTTTGATCTCTTCGAGCTCACTCATCATTTGATCATGGTATGTTTAGGATAAATAAGTTTCCTTTTTTATGCTCGATATACCATGGTTGATTTTGTTTTCCTATGTTCCGGAATAAGATGTTCACCAAGTAGTAATACTGGCTGAAGAACGGTTGGTAGAGATTACGAACGTGTTGGGTAAGTAGTATGCTCAAAACCAATTTTTTATTCTTCCCTCAAATTTTCATTATGATCAACATCAGTTTTCATTATGAACAGCGATTAATAACTGCCAGCTTTCACGTGCCGAGGATTTAGATCCTCTATTCACTTCAAGCGAGCTCTCGTGATGCCGAGGATTTAGATCATCTTATCCTCACTTGCGCTGCGGATGCAATGTACCTGCCGAGTTTTGCGAGAATTAAGGGGGAATTGGGTGGGGGTGAGCGGCGAATATGAGAAAATGTCTTTATGATCTGCGGTCGTTAGCGATTATGAAAGACTGCAGGTATTTCATACATTCATTCTTCAAACAAGTTATGAAAGTCGGCAGTTACCGGACGAGTTTCATATATGATTGACCTGCCGTTGTTCATAATTTTTGGGCAAATAACTGCCGAGTTTCATATATGAAGGATGGCTGCTGTGATCTTGTATTTTGGATGTCTAGGTGGAGCGAAGAACGGACGAGTTTCATAATCGGGTGAAATTGGAGAGGTAGAACTCCCGGATTAGCTCGTCTTATTTTGGTATGGTATCAATCTTCACTTCATACTTTGTTTCACAGCGGTGGATATATCCACGCAATCCCTCAACTCGTCTACCATGCCCGATCCATCGTCGAACAAGGCGGTGACCCTGCCCTTCTCAAAGTCACTGTCAGTCATCCCCTTCCAAACTCCCAGAAACTGGCATCCTAGGCCCTTTAACTGTATAACGCCGTAGACTTGGGCCATGTAGAGGATCAGCCTGGAAAGGCGATTGTGGTCTATTTTGACGTCGAACAGGTCCTTCGGATATCTGAGAAACACGAAGGGGACGTTGCTGCACTTATTTTTAAAGCTGTATTCAAAACCGAATATCAGGGGCTTCTTTCTGGTTTCGTTGTAGGAATCCTCGTACTCCTTGACTATTCTAATGTCCCTTTCTTCGTTATCATCTATGAACTCCTCATCCCCATGATATATCATCCTGAGTTGGTTATCTATAAAATTGAGTTCTGAAAGTGCTAGCTTTGCCCTTCTGCTTTTTAACCTGTACTGCCTGTCCAAGCCTTGGTATGCCGGTCCGCCGAGTTCCACCAGTTTCTCGATGTCCTTTTTATCATATCTTTTGTTCATCTTCTTCCTTACCTCCCCCTCAACCATGTTACTCATAACGAATTCCGGAGGATGCGGAAGACCTTCCTCAAGTATATGGGGATACATTGTGGAAGAAACGAATCGATTGTAAAGGACGTTGGTATCCACGCAGATGGTATGTCCGCCTATATGTCCCTTTATCTTTTTGATCCCGGAAAGGTACTCTGTTCCGAATTCCCACCCGTCGAAGGCACCGGTGGCCACCATCACGTTTCTCAACGAGTCGAACCCGGGTATCTCATCATGGAGGTATGTCGGGAGCTTTCTCTTTGCCTTTTCCACCCGGTCCCTGATCCTATCTCTATCTATGGAGGGTTCGCAGATCCATTCCCTTCTGTTCAGTTCGATCCTGAACAGTTCAGTTTTCAAAAGGGGAGAATTTATGGTGAATTCCCTCTTACCGTTGAGGTATGCAAGGTTCAACAGTATGTTGATCTGTGAGTCTTCCAGTTCAATCCTTGACATGATGTTCACCTCGCGTCATCTCCACAAGATCCTGCCTAGGTAAGGGGATATCAAGGTATGGTCTGTCTGCATCTTTTACCGAATCTATGTAAAGGTAGAAAACGCTGTCAACATCGTTCTTCATACCCCTTATCACCGCACCACTGGCCATGGCCTTTCTGGCGGGTGTTATGTCCAATACAATGTCATCACCTTTATCGCAGATCTCTCCCACTTTCTTCGCGGCTTCCATGATATCGAACATATCTTCGATCTCATGCATCTTTACTTCCGCATCGATATCTTTTTTTAAGAGTATCTCTCGGATACCGCTGATACCTCTTTCGGCCCTTTCCCTGTCGATCTGTTTGTAGATCACATGTATGTTATTCGGTATAACACCGGCATGATGGAGGATTGCCCAGAATGAGTTCACTACCGCCCAATCACTCCTACCTACAAGCGTTATGTATGTCACATTCATCTGTTGTCTATATGGTTACAAATGCTATATTTGTTTCGATTAGTTTGCCAACGAGACGTGTATTCTGTACTCACAGCGGATACCAAGATATCTCGGGGATGTTGTTCCAAAAGGATAACGATGGTATTGTTCTAAGGACCTTAGCTTACTTAGATATGATGACTAGATGAGCATTCAGGATGGGTTTATACCTGGTTCCTGGATGTCCTAACTTTTCCAAGATTGTTGTTAACATGAAGTTCTTTCAAAGGGAAACCATATCTGCAAAACATAATTCAAACGGAATTTTAATTAATAATTATTGGCAAAAACATAATATTAATATACTAGGACCGCATGTAACTTCTTGGAGTGAAACAACATGAAAAAATCACAAACTAGTAGAGATCCTGCCGAAAAGTCCCCTAAACCCGAAAGAGAAGAAAACGATGAGATGTCTCGATTTTTGAACGGTTTGGAGCGCCATAGGCGGGGAGGCAACGCGCACAAACTGCTCAAGTACCTTGAGGAGAACCCGGACAAGCATATCTGTGATGATTGTCTTTCGGACAAAACAAGGGTCAAAAATCGTCGGCAGGTGAATCAGATCGCTAACAGACTGGGGAACGAAGGTCGGATCAAAAGAAGATTTGGTCTGAATTGTTCTATATGTCTGCGAGAGAAAAAAACCAGTTCATACAAACCCAATGGCTGTGAAGACAATGAACGCATTGCTGAAAAGTAAAACAATCTTAGTAAAAATTAAATGGTAAAATCCAATAAAGAAGAAGGTGTAAAAGATGAAAAAAATTGTATTGATATCGTGTGTAAGCAAGAAAAAGGATTATCCTACGAAAGCTGAAAATATCTACGAAAGTACGCTATTCAAATACTCCCTTGAATATGCGAAATCATTGAAGCCAGACGAGATATATATTCTGTCTGCGTATCATGGATTATTGGAATTAGATAAGAAGATCGAACCCTACGATAAAACACTTAATAAAATGGGGGTACAGGAAAAAAGGGAATGGAGCGATCGTGTTCTAAAACAGATGATCTCCGAGGGACTCGATCTTAAGAAAGATAAGTTCATAATACTTGCGGGCAACAATTATAGGAAATATATTGTTCCACATCTAAATAACTATGATATTCCTATGGAAGGTTTGAGGATAGGCGAACAGCTATCTTTTTTGAAAAAGAGGGTGGAATGATCAGTAAAAACTGCACAGAGCTGCACAAGATGTTCAATGGAATGAAGCGCCATAGCTTTCCTTTTGAATCGGATAAGATCCCAAAAAATGGTATATACGTACTGTTTGAAAATGGTGAAAAAGCACATGAAAAAGATAGGATCGTTCGGATCGGATCACATACCGGAGATGATCAATTAAGGTCCAGGTTGAGACAGCATTTTTTAAATGAAAACAAGGATCGTAGTATTTTCAGAAAAAATATTGGACGTTGTTTGCTGAATGCAAGGGACGATGACTATCTAGAATTGTGGAATAAGGATCTCACTAGTAGGAAGAATAGGGAAAGATTCGGTCCTCTGATCGACAAGGAATTTCAGGCTAAGATGGAAAAAGAAATAAGTCAAATAATTCAGAACAACTTTTCATTCGTAGTATTTGAAGTGAAAGAAAAACCGGAAAGGATGTTCTATGAATCACGTTTGATCTCAGAAGTATCTAATTGCTCTGTATGTAAACCAAGTCAAAACTGGTTAGGGAATCATTCTCCCAAGAAAAAGATACGAGAGAGCGGTCTATGGCAGATTCAACACCTCTACAAGAGCGGTTTTACAGAAGATGAGTTGACGGATTTCATGGAGACATTTGGATGAAACATGTATGAATCGTGGTCTGGGTTTGTTGTGAATAATACCCTATAAATTAATGTTAGTATCATCATGTATTTCGAATACCTTTTAGTTCCAGAAAAGTTGATTAAAATCAATTGAAAATTTCGCACCATACTTTGGAGATTTGTCATTCACGGATATTTTTGATATTAACTCCTCATGAGATGCATATGTTCCCAGCATTTTACCGCAAGAAGTACACTGCGCGACAAAACAAGTTTCTTGAGACATTCTCACTTCCTCTTTACATTTGTTTCAGAAGTCCGTTACTCCATAATGAAATAACCACATCAAGTTGTCCATTCTCACTATGATACTCTATTTCCGAATCCATTACTTTGTTCCATAATTGTGTTTTGTTCTTTGATAGATTTGGATCGTCATTAAGTAATTTTAACGCTTTAAGAGCGTACCTTTTGTTATCCTTGGAATTACAATAATGACCTTTTTTTATACCTTTTACTTTCCCTTCTTCACATAATGCAAAAAAAGCATTTTTTGGACATCCTTTTTTTCTACTACTCTCGCTTTCAGTTTCTTTGCAGAGAGCATCATACCAAGCAGATTCTATATCATTATTAATTTCATTAGCCACTGTTCTAGCTGCATTTACAGCCGCTCTTCCATATATACCCATGTTACCAAAAAAGTAATAATGAAATGGTATAAAAATGTTTTTGATTTCTTTTAGTTTTGTGACTTATTGACTATTAGACAATTCACTGGTTAATTGATTTCCATTAATATCGCGATAGGTTAAACATTTCTATATCTTAACAAACCTCCATCAACTTCATCCTCCCATAAAACCTCCTTCGCTCCTTCGCCTTCTCTCTTCGCATGACCTATAGTTCCTCCACAGTCATACCCTTCAAATCCAGCATCGTCAGAATCACCTCATACGCTTCCACCAGCTCGTCGATCTCATCTGACCACATGAACTCATCGACTCCGCAGCGCTTTCTCTGGGATTCGATGATCTGGGGGATCTTGTCCCGGATTAGCTTGTCTTTCATTGGCATGGTATCATCACCTTTTTTATACTTCGAACAAGTCTTAGAAAAAGGATCTGCGTTTATCACATACTCACCGTCGCCCATCAGTTCAATTAGATATACATTGGCTGTCCATTTTTCATCTGTCCAGAGAAGTTGAGATAGCTTCTTTGCTTCATCGTCGGTCCAGGTCTTTTTGATATCGGTGCAAGGGTCGTCGTCTTTGATGCGCTGGTGGGTCATGTACGGTCATATGACTAACGTTATTAGATACTTTAAAGCCAGAAAGGAACAAAACAAAAAGATTTTGTATTTCTATGATATATTCTATTGTGAAAAGAGGTACAAAAATGGGATTCCGGGATTTGGATATAAAAAACAGTTATTCATCGGACGACGACGATGTTTTAAACGATTTCTACATCCCCGTTTTATCCGAAGCTATAGATTACAAAAGACTCACTGGATTTTTCTTTTCTTCATCTCTAGCGGTTGCAGCTAAGGGAATCATTAATTTAATAGAAAATGAAGGAAAAATGAAGATAATAACTAGTGCTTTTTTTAGTGAAAAGGATATCGAAAGCATTAAAAAAGGGATATATACTCCTGAGAAAGTCATTGAAAATTTCATGCTCAAAGATCTAGAAGGAATAGAAAATGAGTTCATTAAAAATCATATTGAAGCACTTGGATGGCTTATTGCAAAAAAAAGATTGGAAATTAAGGTTGTAATATTGAAAGATCAAGACGAACTCCCTCTTTCTGCCGCAAATGTAAGTAAAAAAGGTATTTTTCATGAAAAGGTAGGTATTTTCACGGATAAATATGGAAATAAACTTTCTTTTAGCGGTTCTATAAATGAAACGGGGCCAGGCTGGCAAAATAACTTTGAGGAATTTAAAGTTTTTAGAGAATGGAATCCTAGTGAAAAAGGATACTTCGATTCCGATGAAAAAAAATTTAATAAATTTTGGAAAAACAGAGCATCTAAGGCAGAAGTGATAGATATTCCTAAAGCTGTCAAAAACGATTTTATTAGGAGAAAGTCAGATTCATTTTCAAAAATTAAAGCAAAACTTTCCCATAAAAAAACAGATAAAGATAAAAAAATCGAATTATATGATTATCAGAAGGCAGCAGTAAAATCATGGTTTGAGAATAATATGAGAGGCCTATTCGAAATGGCAACCGGCACAGGTAAAACATTTACAGCCTTAGGCTGTGTTAGATCTTTTTGTAAAAAATTCCCAGATAATGTCATAATCATATCATGTCCTTTTGGACATTTAATCCAACAGTGGGAAGTAGAGATAAACACATTCGGTTTTTCCTTCCCTAAAATAATATGTGATAGCACCAATAGTAAATGGAGGGATGAACTATCAGATTTTCTTACAGATATACAATTAGATTACAAAAATAATTTAATTGTATTAACAACACATTCAACTTTTTCTTCAGAAGATTTTAGAGAAATATTTCAGGATTTTAAAGAAGATACGAGTATACCGATATTAACTATTGTCGATGAAGTTCATGGTATTGGATCTGAGAAGAGGCAAGAAGCTCTTTTAGACCAGTATGAGTACCGCCTAGGATTAAGTGCAACTCCAAAAAGATGGTTTGATATGGAGGGGACTAAGGCCATATACGACTATTTTGAAGGAAAAGATGGAACAATTGTTTTTGAATTTCCGCTTAAACGTGCCATTAATAACATTAATCCTAGAACTAATGAAACATTTTTAACACCTTATAAATACATTCCCAAATTTGTATCCCTAGAAGACGATGAAATGGAGAGGTATTTGTCCCTGACAAAATCGATCATTTATAACTACACCAATGCGAACGATACCAAAAAAAAGGAATTGCTTGAAAATCTAATATTCATGAGGGCCGACATCATAAAGGACGCAGAACAAAAATTTACTGTTCTCGACGAAATTTTAGATAATTTAGGTGATGATCTTAGTCACACTATTATTTATTGTTCACCGGGCCAATTCGATAGAGTCATGAAAAAGTGTCATGAAAGAGATATCATCGCTCATTCATTTACGATGGATGAGGGTACTAAACCAAATAAGAAATACGATGGTAAATCGGAAAGACAACATATTTTGGAATTATTTGGAGAAGGAGTTTACCAAGTGTTAGTAGCGATGAATTGTTTGGATGAGGGAGTCGATGTACCTCCTGCACGTACAGCTATAATTATGGCAAGTAGTGGAAATCCAAGAGAATATATACAGAGAATAGGCCGTGTAATTAGGAGGTATCCCGGTAAAAAGGAAGCAAGAATATATGATATTATAGTTATACCTTCAAAAAACAGTAAAAATCTCAATGAGATCGAAGTTAAAATTTTGGAGAAAGAATTAAGTAGGTATAAAGAAATCGCAAACACATCAATCAATCGTGCAGATACTTTCGATGAAATCATAAATGTACGAAAAAAATTAAAGGAGTGGTAAAATGCAATTGCGAAGAATAAATAAGAAGATCAATAAACACCTAGAAGATATTGAAAAAGAGGATGAGGTTATTTCTAAATTTTTAATTGAGCTTATTAAAAAAGAAAATGGGAGGGGTGAGAACTGGCATTACAAAAAGGAGTATCGTAGGTTTATAAAGCTAGCAACGGAGGAATGGGTTAACAATGCTAAGAATTGATAAAATAGAAATTAAAAATTATCGGCAATATAGAAACTTTGAACTATCATTTGATGAAAAGTCCGGAAAGAACAATTTGCATATTGTCATTGGGGCAAATGACACAGGAAAAACAAATCTACTTAATGCAATAAATTGGTGTTTGTATGGTGATGAACCACATTTAGGTAAGAAAAAAGAAAAAATGCCGATTCTAAATACAAACGTCATAAATGAGTTAATCCAAGATGGAGGAAAAGCAGAAGTTGAAGTAAAATTGTCTGCTAGAGATGGGGATCATAAATTAAAGTTTATCAGAAATTATAGCTGTGTTATACATGATGGAAATAATACACCAGCTATACAAAATAAGGATTATAATATCTTTCATACATTTCCTACTGGTAATACTGAAATATACCCCGTTGAAGAATCCCATGAAATCGTGAACAAATTTATACCTAAACACTTACGAAAATTTTTCTTTTTCGATGGTGAAGAAATTAAAACATATTTTAAAAGCGAATTAGCAAGCCAAATCAAACAGCATGTTTTTGACTTGTCAAATATCGATTTGTTGGAGAGGGTTCAAGAACGATTAACAAAATGTCATAAAGATATTCGAAGAGACATATCAAAACTAAACCCTAAATTACAAAGAATTGAGGCAGAACTAGAAGGGCTAGAAAAAAGGATTGAAAACTTGAATAATAAAAGAGAGAGTGCAAAAATTCAAATGGAGAAGGCAGAAGAAAAGTACGATGAACTAAAAAGTAAATTAACCGGACTGCCTGATACTGATGAAATTCAAAATGAAATCGATAAATTAGTTGAAAAGAGAGATGATAAAGAAAATAAAATGATTTCGTTTATCAGGGATAAGAACGAATTTCTACTAGATCATTTTATTTTACTCAGCGTAATTCCAGCATGGAATACAGTTATTGAGATCATAGATAGGAGAAGAGAAAACAACGAATTACCCCCTCCTTATGATCCAGAAGAGGTAGAAAAAATCGTTGATGAAAAATTTTGTAGACTATGCCAAAGGGAATTAGATAAGGAATCAATTAGAGAAGTAAAAGATCTTTTAGATACACTAGAGATCGATTCAAAACTTAACAGGGAATTACAATCCATGGAACTTCCTATAAAAACAAGGATTAGGGATATAAACAGCTTTAAACGTAAAATAAGAAAACTAAATGCATCTATTGACGATTATCAAAACGATATTGAATATTTAAATAAAAGAATATTAGAACTAGAGAATAAGCTTTCAGGACATGATAAAGATCAAATATCTCAATGGCACAAAGATATGAAAGACTGGGAAGGAATTCTTAGAGAAGAAGCAGAAAAGTTTCATGATGCAAAAGCCGAGATAAAAATTACAAAACGAGAAATAAAGAAAAAGGAAGAAAAACTAGATAAAGAAAGAGAAAAAGAAGATAAGGCAAAATATTTGAACAAAGAGGAGGATTTTACCAAAGCTTCATTAGAATACGTAACCAAAATGAAGAAATCCATTATGAATGATACGAAAAAAGAATTGGAAAATTTGACGAAAGAATATTTTTTTGATTTGATCTGGAAAAAAGAAACATATAAAGATGTCAAAATCGATGAAAATTATAATGTTAATTTAATTCATAAAGATGGTTACAGCTGTTATGGCACTGCTGGTGCTGCTGTTAGGCAATTTTTCGCACTTTCATTTACTTTAGCATTGCATGAAGTATCAGGATTTGATGCTCAATTGATAATTGATACACCTGTGGGAAGAACATCTGGTGAACATAGGGAGAATTTAGCTGAAACAATAAAAAGGGTCAGTGAAGATAAACAGATCATCTTATTATTTACCCCTGATGAATATGATAATAAAATAAGTAAAAGATTGGACCCTATCGCGAGCAACAGGTACAGTTTAAAAATGATTAAAGAAGAAAACGAAACATATCTGGAGGCGTTATAATGAATAGTGCTGTAAGATATCCCACCACAATTGATCGTGCAAAAGAGGACATTGAACTATATGATTTTTTAGAAAAACAGAATATTTTCAAGGATTTTCAGAATAAAGATTACTTTATTTTAGCATTAGCCTATGGATACGCTAATGATTTACGTTTACCAATTGAAAAGAGGGCTTCTGGTGGTTTTTTTAGAACTGAAACACTAAGTAACGATGATTGGATAATCATTAAAAGTATTGCGATTGACGAAGAATCAGAGGAAATTTTAAAGAAACCTGAAAAAGTTTTCATAATTATAGAAGAATATGCACATGGAGGATTAAAGTCATTGGTTAACCAACAACTTAAGAAAATATCTTTTGGATCGACTGAAAAATGGTTAGAAAAATATGTGAATGACTTACATAAAGATATTGGTGAAATTGATTGAAAAAAAAGATTCTATTAGTTGAACCCGAGTTTCCTGTTCCCAACAAGAGTAAAAATCACAAAGACTTTCTCCCAGTAGGATTGTTAAAAATCGGAGCAATGCATAAACAAAAAAATAACAGGGTGAAATTGGTTAGAGGAAATAGAAATATATCTGAAATCCAAAAGTCTGGTGAGAGTAGATGGAGTGTACCTCATGAAATTTATATTACTTCTCTTTTTACTTATTGGAAACCTTATGTGGTTGATTGTGTATCTCATTATAAAGAGTTATACAAAGATAGTTACCTAGATCCAGTGATTAAAGTTGGCGGGATTTATGCATCATTAATGAATGAAGATTGTAATAAAATCGATGGTGTAGATTATGCTCACAAAGGGATTGTTCCTGAGGCTGAAAAATTTAAACCTGATTACAGTTTAATCGAACAAAATCCAGAACCCCTAGATTATCAAGTTATTCATGCATCCAGAGGATGTCCTCGAGGGTGTGAGTTCTGTGGAGTTACAGAAATCGAACCTAATTTTAAATCTCAAAAAAGCATTGAAGGAAAGATGGTCAAAGAGAAGAAAAAATTAGTCTTTTATGACAACAATTTGTTAATGAACGAAAATATAGATGACTTACTTGATGAGTTAATAAAATTAAAAAAAAGGGGTAAGATAAAATGGTGTGAATCCCAAAGTGGGTTTGATGGTAGGGAACTAATCAAAAAACCAAGCTTAGCAAAAAAAATTAAAAAAGCAGGTTTTAGATATCCTCGTATTGCGTGGGATTGGGGTTATGATGAGCACGAAAAAATTAAGAAGCAAATAGATTTATTGATTGAAGCGGGCTATACAAATAAACAGATTTTTATTTTTATGATCTACAATTGGGATTTGACATTTAATGAAATGGAAAAGAAAAGAATAAAATGTTTTGAGTGGAAAGTACAGATTGCTGATTGTAGGTACCGTCCATTAAATCAAACTTACGATAACTATAATTCAAGAAAGTATAAACATGGCCAATCAAAAGATGATTATCACATACATACCGAATCGGGTTGGACTGATAAAAAGGTTCGACAGTTTAGGAAAAATGTAAGAATGCAAAATATATGTGTTCGACACGGCTTTAATTTTTATTCCAAAGATCTTGAAAGGATGAGATATTCTAAGGAAAAAATTAAAGAAATAATGAAGAAAACAGATAAATTGCCATCTAGAGAAAAGATGATTGAATATTTAGAAAAAGAAAATGTTCATTATAGGTTCCTTGATGAAATAATTCCCCCAAAAGAGGAAGACAAAAAGATTGAAGATTACTACTGATCGCCTCACCCAACATACACCTTCTCCCTGTGCCACTCGATCCCAAGCTCCGACGGCCGCTTCTCTTCATCCCTCGGCAGAGCGACTTTCTTTCTTCTGAACCTGGTCACCGCACCCTTGGGCATCTCTTTTTCGATGCTCGATGAGATCACCACTCTATATCCATCATCCACTGAGATCAAGCTCCTATCGAAGAGCCAGTGATGGGTTTTGCATAGTGCAAGATCGTTCCTGATATCGTCGTTCTGGAACTTATAGGACGGGAGAATATGAGCTGCGTTTCTTCTATTTCTAACGAAGTGAGAAATTAACAAATTAGCAGAATACAGTTAGTACCCAAGTTTGACAGTAAGAGATAAAAGGTGCTCTTAGTTCGGTTTGTTTAATGCAAACCAAACTCACCTCACTAAGAGCAAAGAAGATAAAACCGAACAACAATATATCTTTTCCGATTGGAACAATCGTAACCGTGCAGAAGTATTTCGAACGGTTAGGATTGTTTGATATATTCGGAAAACACAAGAGCC
>Ga0207421_10006734_pt1 | contig 12448 bp, 12 predicted proteins | sample SodLakKL_010_SED_4_FD_187542 | JGI IMG/M metagenome (GOLD analysis project Ga0207421, IMG submission 187542) | Alkaline sediment microbial communities from Lake Tanatar, Kulunda Steppe, Russia - 8KL_010_SED (SPAdes) (version 2) | ecosystem: Environmental > Aquatic > Non-marine Saline and... | reverse complement strand
AATTTGTAGACAAACGGGGTAGTAAAAATATAAAATAAGAACATTAATTGCTCTGTGCTGGAAAGAAGGTTATGACAATATAATGGAAAATACAAGACGCATTAATCTAATCAACGAAACGGCCAATTCAATTACGCATGGCATAGGAGCGCTTCTGGCAATTGCTGCACTGGTCCTGTTAGTTGTATTTTCTTCGATGCACGGTGATGCCTGGCATGTGGTTAGCTTTAGCATCTACGGGGCCACCCTGGTATTGCTCTACTTAGCCTCGACGCTTTATCACAGCATCCAGAAACCGCGCCTGAAATCAATATTGCGGGTAGTTGATCATTCCGCCATTTTTTTGCTCATCGCCGGGACCTATACCCCGTTTAGCCTGGTTACCCTCAGGGAAAGTGGCGGTTGGGTCATGTTCGGCATTATCTGGGGCCTGGCCTTGCTGGGCATAGCCTACAAAATATTTTTTATCAACAGGCATGTTGTTATTTCAACCCTTTTTTATCTTTTAATGGGCTGGTTGATCATCTTTTCAATCCGGGACCTGGCTGCCGGGCTGCCGGTTAACGGGCTTATACTCCTTGCTGCAGGCGGCCTTTCCTATACCCTGGGCATGATCTTTTATGCCGGCCGTGAAAGACTGTTCATGCATGCCATATGGCACCTGTTTGTTTTGGGCGGCAGTATCTGTCACTTCTTTGCCGTCCTATTCTACGTTTTGCCTCTAAAAACCTAAAAACGCAACGTCTTGATGCTGAAAAATCTTTGTTTCGCAGGCGGGGTTGATCTATAATAATAATGAAAAGTGGGTGGAGACGATGTACAAGGCCTTGCTTGTATACTTCTCAGGAACAGGTATTACAAGACATTATGCCCAGTTAATCCAGGAACAGATGGAAAGCCGGGGACATGAATGCGATCTGCTCAACCTTGAGGAATTGACAGATCTTACTGTTTTGTGGCAAAAAAGGCCGGTAGCTTTGCCCTATACGATCAGGGCCGAGGTTAAGCGGCCTTTGAGCAAGTATCCCTGGCCTTACATGAATTTAAGGGAAGCCCTGCAAACAGTTTCTGAAAACCCGGCACTTAAGTACCTGGAGAGCGAATGGGAGGAATATGATATTATCGGTTTTGGCTCGCCGGTTTATGGATTCAGGCCCGCCCCGGTAATGATCCGGTTCCTGCTCGACCTCCCGGAATTCAAGAAACCAAAGCGAGTTTTTTCTTTTGCCACCCATGATGGGGCCCAGGGAGATTATGAAAACTTCATGAACCAGGTTTTGACCGACAAGGGGTTAAAGTTTGTCGGCCATATAGATCACACCTTTATTTATTCGGCCAGTGCTGTATTGAGAAAAAGCTTCGATCACCTCAAAACTGGACGCCTGCTGATTAAGAAAAGCGCCCAGGCCAGGGAAAACATCAAAGTCTTTCTTAAATACCTGGAAAACTTATTTGAGGGGATCCAGGATATTTACAGAATTGCCACACCGATGAGTATAATTTTTGGCCTTCCCTACAGGCTAATCTATTCTTACGGTATAGACTTTCTGCTAAATCATTTCCTGTTTGGATATGGCATTCACAAGGACAAATGTATCCAGTGCATGACCTGTGTTATGCAGTGTCCCCAGGGGTTGATCGAACTGGATGAGGAAGACTACCCGCTTCGACTTTATCACTGTATGTACTGCCTGCGCTGCCTGAACTGGTGCCCCACCGATGCCCTCTACTTTTCAAGCCTTACAAACGGGAAGGCGCGCTTTCCAGGCCCCGAGGTGCTTTTGGAAGCAGTCAAGCAAGATCAACTGGCATCACAGCTGAAGAAACCTTAGCTTGCGGGCTGCGTGTAGATTTTGCTTTTAAGCAGCACAGCTTAGGATCAATAAGCGGTGTTACCTTTTAATCAGGGTTGTTTCCAGGGTGTCCATGGCTTCATCTAAAAGCCCCTTGAGATCGAGCTTTTCTTCCTGGTTTTCTACGCTGTCCAGCCTGGGCCGGGTAACCGGGTTTTTGGGCAAGAACAGTGTGCAGCAGTCTTCATAGGGCCGGATGGAGATATCGTAAGTTTCTATTTCTTCAGTTTTGCTGACAATTTCCTTTTTATCCATACCCAGAAGCGGCCTCAAGATCAGCATATCGGTGGCTTTTTCCGTTACCGTTATGCTTTCAAGGGTCTGGCTTGCCACCTGTCCCAGGCTTTCGCCGGTTATCAGGGCCTGCAGGTCTCGTTTTTCACTTAACCTTTCAGCCAGGCGGAGCATCATTCTCCTGAGCAGGATGATGGCCATATCTTCGGGGCATTTAGCGCGCAGTTCTTTTTGGATGGAAGCCATGTTGATCATATGCAGATGGATGCTGCCGCTTCCCGCAGCTAGTTTACGGCAGATGTCGACCGCTTTTTCCTGGGACCTCTGGCTGGTAAAGGGGTAGCTGTGAAAATGCAAAGCCTCTACGGTTAATCCCCGCTTCATCCCCAGCCATCCGGCCAGGGGGCTGTCAATTCCGCCTGATAGCAAGAGCAGGGCTTTCCCGGTGATCCCGACCGGTAGCCCGCCCGGGCCTTCAACCCGGCCCAGGTATAGGAAAGCCTGGTTGGAACTAATTTCAATGAACAGGGTAAAAGAGGGTTGCTCCAAATCGACGGTAAGGTGGGGATAGTGTTCGAGTAAATATGCCCCTATGATTCTGCTTACTTCCGGTGAGGGATATGGAAACTGCTTGTTGGCCCGCCTGGTTTCCACTTTGAATGCTTTTTTGCCGGACGTGACCCTGCCGGTCAGTTCCCGGGCCAGTTCTTTGATGCTTTCTAAGTCGAGCCCGGTTTCTTCTGCCGCGCTTAGAGAAGCTACACCGAAAACCGTACTGATCCGGTCTATGATTTTTTCCCGGTGCTCTTCCGGCCCGCTGATTAGGAACCGGCCCTGGATTTTCTTAACAGAGCCCTGGTAATCTTTTATTGCTTCCTTCAAGTTGTTTTGCAGCTGCCTCTCGAACAGGCCGCGATTTTTGCCTTTCAGGGCTATTTCACCGTAGCGGACCAATATTTTTGCCGGCATTTAATTCCTCCCGATGCTTTTCTGTTATGTTTTATTCTGGAACATCAATTGCAATTCCCTGGCGACCTCTGCCGTCTGGGCGGCGGCAAATTGTATTTCCTGCTCGCTGTTGTATAAGGAAAAACTGAAGCGCAGAGCGCTGTGCAGCTTATCGTCGCTTAAGTTCAAAGCCTGCAGGATGTGGCTTGGTTCAGGCTTGCGGGAATGACAGGCTGAACCGGCCGAAGCGTAGATGCCCCGTTCCTCGAGGGAGCGCAGCATTACTTCTGATGGGAGCCCGGGGAAGGACAGGTTAATGATATGGATTGCCCCTTCTTCTGGCTCCGGCCCGTTTACATAAAATTCTACCCCGCTTTTTTCCAAAGCCCGGTAAAAGCTTAGCTTCAGGCTGCTGGTAGCGGCCGCTTTGCGCTCCCTTTTTTCACCGGTCATCTGGGCTGCGAGGCCGAAACCGGCTGCTGCCGGCACGTTTTCAGTGCCCGGCCGCAACTCACTTTCCTGGCCGCCGCCGTGTAAAAGCGGCCGGATCAGGGTTCCTTTTTTAACCCAGAGGCATCCCACCCCCCTGGGGCCGTGTATTTTATGGGCGCTGCAGCTGACCAGGTCGGCCTGCCAGGCGGCTATATCCAAGTGCATGCGGGCAAAAGATTGCACTGCGTCAACGTGGAACAGAGCGTTAGGGTTCCCGGCCTTGATCAGCGGCCCGATTTCTTCCAGGGGCTGGATGGAGCCAACCTCGTTATTTACGTGCATAATGCTGATTAGCACTGTATTCTCATTAACAAGTTCCCGTACCTGCTCCGGGTTGACCAGGCCTTTGCTGTCAACCGGAAGGTAATCCACCGTAAAGCCTTCATTTTCTTCCAGGTAGCGGAAGCAGTTTAAAACCGATGGGTGCTCTACCTGGCTGGTAATCAGGTGGTTGCCCCGGTTTTTGTTGCGCAGGGCTGCGCCCTTGATGGCCAGGTTGTTTGCTTCCGTGCCACCGGAAGTGAAATAGATCTCCTCTTCCCGCTCGTTGAAAAAGGATGCAATGCGCCGGCGGGCTTCTTCAAACACTTTTTCCGCATCGATCCCTTTACTGTGCAGCGATGAAGGATTGCCGTAATTTTTGTCCAGGACGGTGGCCATAAAATCGATCACTTCAGGATAGGGACGGGTGGAAGCGCTGTTGTCGAGATATATTTCATTCATACCGGAGCATCCCTCCTTCAACTAAAAAGCCCGGGTTGCCCCGGGCTTTTTAAGCTTGAGCCGGTTATACGGCAACGACTTCTTTAACTGATGAAACTTCCTGCTTCAGCACTTTTTCGATACCCTGCTTGAGGGTAATTTGGGACATCGGGCAGCCGCCGCAGGCTCCGGTCAGCCTTACCTTGACGACCCCGTCGTCTCCAACTTCTACAAGTTCAACATCGCCCCCGTCCCTCTGCAGGGCCGGGCGGATTTTATCCAGCGCTTTTTCAACTTGTTCTTTCATCACTTTATGCCTCCTTGTGCAGTCTCAGCCAGTATGATAGCTGTATGCCTATTATATCATAATCTACCTGCTTTCATTCAAGCTTTTGAGGGCCTTTAAATTGACATGTCCCCGGCAATCTCTTATTATTTATATAGTGTTTCAGCCACCAGCGCCACCAGCAAGCTGTTGATTCGTTAGCCTGAATCATTCAATCAATAAGGGTAATAAGCCAGGTGGTTACAGTTAAATTTACCTGGAACCATAAGTAGTTATACAGGAGGTAGGAAAATGACTGAACAGAAGATACATGACCTTGTTATCCTGGGCGGCGGCCCGGCAGGGGCTACGGCTGCCCTTTACGGCACCCGGGCCGGCCTGTCGGTAGTGGTCCTGGAAAAAATGATGGTTGGCGGAGAGATAACTTCCACCGACCGGCTCGATAATTTTCCGGCTTTCCCGGAAGGGATCTCCGGGGCTGAATTCGGGATGCTCCTGCAGCAGCAGTTAGAAGCCCTGCAGGTGCCCGTTTATACGGCGGATATAGAAAAGGTATCCCTGGCAGAAGACGTTAAAAAAATCACCACTTCGGCCGGTGAATTTGCAGGCAAAAATGTGCTCATTGCCACCGGAACGGAGCCAAAACTGCTGGGAGCAGAAGGGGAGCAGGAATTCGTAGGAAGGGGCGTTTCCTACTGCGCAACCTGCGATGCGGCCTTTTTCCGGGACAAGGAAGTAGCCGTCATCGGGGGAGGCAACGCCGCCTTAGAGGAAACCATCTTCCTGGATCGCTTTGCCTCAAAAATTTACCTGATCCACCGCCGCGACCAGTTTCGCGGGGTCAAGGGCCTGCAGGACAGGGTCCTCAGCTTGCCCGGGGTCGAAGTGCTCTGGAATACCACGGTAAGCAAAATTGAGGGCGACAACAAGGTCAGGGGCTTGCAGCTAAACCAGGATGGGAAAGAGCGGTTCCTTGAGGTCGGCGGAGTTTTTATCTATGCCGGACGCACTGCCACCGCCCCGTTTTTAAAAGATCAAGACATTGAAACAGACAAGAACGGCTTTATCGCCACCAATGAAAAAATGGAAACCTCCATCCCCGGGGTTTATGCTGCGGGGGATATCCGCCAGAAGTATTTGCGGCAGGTCATTACCGCGGCCTCTGACGGGGCTGTAGCCGCAACCGCTGCTGCGCAGTCCATTTATATTTACGGGGGGCAGGTTTAAGCATGTATATTAGTGAATGGGAAATTATATTGCGGCTGGTTATTTCCGTCATCCTTGGTGGCGTGATCGGGTTTGAGCGCGAACGCCATAACCGCCCGGCCGGTTTCAGGACCCATATCCTGGTTTGCTCCGGTTCGGCGCTGCTGATGATGGTTTCAGCTTACGGGTTTACCGGCCACCTGGGTGCTGATTATCATCCGGACCCGAGCCGGATTGCCGCCGGGGTAGTCACCGGGATCGGATTTATCGGGGCCGGGACTATCCTGCAGCAGCGCGGCAGTATTCGCGGCCTGACCACGGCCGCTACCATCTGGGTAGTGTCCGGCGTCGGGTTGGCCGTGGGGATCGGCTTTTACCTCGCCTCGGCTGTTACAACGGCCCTTGCCCTGACCAGCCTGCTTACCCTGCGCCGGGTGGAAAGGGGCCTGTTTTACCGGCGCCGTTTAAAGAGGATGGTAATCAGGGCAGTTGATCAGCCCGGCCTGCTGGGCAAGATTGGCAGTATCCTTGGTGAGGCATATGTTAACATCCGTAAAAGTGAGCTGAGCACGCCCGAGCAGAGCGATGAAGATGGCGAAGAGCTGGTTAATATCGAGTTCCTGGTTGAAGTGCCCGGTGATTTGGATTATAAAAAGCTCTTTGGCGACCTGTATGAAATTAAAGGCGTCTCCGAAATTCACTGGGAAGGCAAGCCGGTTGCCGGGGACGATGACATGGATAGCTACTTGTGATTGCTGCCCTGAAGCAGATGGCACCGAAAACTAAAGTAAATAGCCGCAAAAACAAGCAAGGTCTTTCAATATTCCTCCCAATCGCTCCTGAGGCTGCATAAAGGCGCCTGCAGGACTTGCCCTTCACCCTTGTTACAGGCTATCATTGATTAAGGTCAGAGATGGTCAGACTATAACGATGAGAAGGGCAGTTACTATGCCAAACCTTACAGATTGCATAGAGGAGTATATAAAAAAACTGCTGGCCTTGAGCTCAGAAAGCTACATCGAGATTCAGCGCCGCGAACTGGCAAGGAAGTTTGCCTGCGTGCCGTCACAAATTAATTATGTCATTGAAAGGCGCTTTTCGCTTGAAAGGGGTTACCTGGTAGAGAGCAGGCGCGGCGGCGGTGGATGGATCCGCATCTACCGCATTGAACCGGGCCACGCCAGGCCCTGGCGGGAAGTAATCAACAGCCTGAACAACAGAGATTTTGATCCGTCCAGGGTCAGGCAGCTTTTGAAGCGGATGCGCGAAGAAAAAGTTATCTCCATGCGGGAAGCGCGCCTGCTCGAGACGGTAATCAAAGACAGGATTTATGATTCTAGCGGCCTGAGCAGGGAAAAAGCCAGGGAGCTGCAGCATGAATTGTTAAGCGAAGCCCTGGAAGAACTGCTGAAAGTTAACTACTGATAAGAAGCAGTCAAAGTTTTCCTGCGGGGTTTTTGTTGGGAGTGTGAAAAAGCTAAATGTTTTGCCAGGAATGTCACAAAAACGAAGCAAACATCCAGATCATCAAGAGCGTGGATGGCAAGCAGACAGAAGAATTTTTGTGCGAGCAATGCGCCCGGCAGAGGGAAGAGCTTGATTTTTCCTTCGAACCGCAGTTTTCCCTGCATAAGCTCTTTGCCAGCATGCTCAACCAGGGAATCCTGGGAGGCCGGGAGTCCATGCTCGCAGCTAAAAGCCAGTGCCCGGAATGCGGCCTTTCCTTTGCCCAGTTTAGCCAGATCGGGCGGCTTGGGTGCAGCGATTGCTTCGAGGCTTTTGACGAGAGGCTGAGGCCGCTTCTCAGGCGCATCCACGCCAGTTCTACCCATACAGGGAAAATACCGGCCAGGACCCAGCGCCGGGTTAAATATAAAAGAGAGCTGGACCAGTTGAAGGAAGAACTGCAGCTTAAAATCCAGAATGAAGAATTTGAAGATGCAGCCGTCCTGCGTGATAAAATAAAGACCATGGAAAAGGATTTGGAACAAGGCCTGCAGGATGAGCCTGGGCCGGAAACAGAAGACCATGATAACTCAGAAGAGGAAGATCAAAATTGAAACAAGTCCAGTACAGCCTGAGCCGCTGGATGGAAGGCGGCGGGCCCGAAGCGGAATATGTTATCAGCTCCCGGGTCCGGGCAGCAAGAAATATAAAGGGGCATCCCTTTTCCTGCCTGGCCTCGGAACAAGAGAATAAAGCAGTCCTGGATAAAGTTACAGCAACAACGTCAGGCAAAGAAGACTATAGCGCTTTTGCTCTTTTACAGATGGACGATATCTCTGACCTCGAAAAGCAGGCCCTGGTAGAAAAACATTTAGTCAGCCCGTTCCTGGCCCGGGAATCGAGCTGCGGGGCCCTGCTGTTAAGGCAGGATGAAGCACTCAGCATTATGGTAAACGAGGAGGATCACCTGCGCATCCAGAGCATCCTGCCCGGGCTGCGCCTCGAAGAAGCCTGGCAGGAAGTGGAGCGCTACGATGATCTCCTGGAAAGCGAGCTGGAATACGTTTTTAACGAACGTTACGGCTACCTGACCGCCTGCCCGACCAACGTCGGGACCGGGCTGAGGGTTTCGGTGATGCTTCACCTGCCGGCCCTGATCATGACCGGGCAGATTAACCGTTTCCTGGGGGCTCTTTCCCAGGTAGGGCTGACCGTGCGGGGCCTGTACGGGGAAGGCACCGAGATAGTGGGCAACCTGGTCCAGGTATCCAATCAAGTTACCCTGGGCCACACTGAAGATGAAATCATAAGCAACCTGGGGGGTGTGATCAGCCAGGTCGTTGAACAGGAACACGGCGCCAGGCAGGTTATGCTCGACAAGAAGAGGGCTGAACTTGCCGATAAGGCCTGGCGGGCCCTGGGGCTTTTGAAATATTCACAAGTGATGAGTTCACAGGAAGCGGTAGGATTGCTATCCGACCTGCGCCTTGGTTACGACTTAGGCTTGATTAAAGATGTTGATCATAAACTGCTTAATGAATTGCTGGTGTTGATCCGTCCCGGCTGCCTGCAGCTTTTAGCAGGGCGGGAGCTGGACAACAGCGAGAGGAACATGGAAAGGCCAGAACGGGTAAGAAAGACCCTGGAGCGGTTCTGGAAAGAAAAAACTGAATGAAGATAACTACAAGAAAAAAACTAACTAATGGGAGATTGGCAAACTGGAATTTTAAAAAAAAGAGGTGAACTAAATGTTCATGTTTGGTAGATTTACAGAAAGAGCACAACAGGTACTGGTCCTGGCCCAGGAAGAGGCCAAGCGCTTAAATCACAATTTTATCGGGACCGAACACCTGCTTTTAGGCCTGGTCCGGGAAGGTTCGGGAATAGCCGCCCGGGCTTTGCAGAACATGGCTGTAGACTTAAACCGCGTGCGGCAGGAAGTGGAAAGGATTACCCCTAAAGGAGAAAAGATTATCCAGCAGGGGATCAGCTATACGCCGAGGGCTAAAAGGGTGGTCGAACTGGCTATCGAAGAAAGCCAGAACCTCGGTCATAACTACGTGGGCACCGAGCACCTGATGCTCGGCCTGGTCCGGGAAGGTGAAGGTATTGCCGCCCAGGTCCTTTCCAACCTTGGCATCGACTTGAAACGGGCGCGCAAGGAAGTAATCCAGCTTCTCGGCGGCGAAGAAGGAAGCGGCAAGGCCGCAGAAGGCGAAAAAGCCGGCGGGCCGCAGACCCCCACGGTAGACAGTTTCGGCCGCGACCTGACCAAGCTGGCCAAAGACGGTAAGCTTGATCCGGTAGTCGGCCGGGAAAAAGAGATTGAGCGGGTGGTCCAGATCCTGAGCAGGAGGACCAAGAACAACCCCTGCCTGATCGGCGAACCCGGTGTAGGCAAGACGGCCATTGCAGAAGGCCTGGCCTACCATATCATTGAAGGCAAGGTGCCTGAGATCCTGCGCGAGAAAAGGGTTGTCACTATTGAACTTGCAGCCGTGGTAGCAGGGACCAAGTACCGCGGCGAATTCGAGGAGCGCCTGCGCAAGCTGATGAACGAACTGCGCCAGGCCGGTAATGTCCTGGTCTTTATCGACGAGCTGCATACCCTGATCGGGGCGGGCGCCGCCGAGGGAGCGATCGATGCTTCAAATATCCTCAAACCGGCCCTGGCCCGCGGGGAGCTGCAGTGCGTCGGGGCAACGACCATGGACGAATACCGCAAGCACATCGAAAAAGATCCGGCCCTGGAAAGAAGGTTCCAGCCGATCATCGTGGGCGAGCCGAGCCGCGAGGAAAGCATCGAGATCTTAAAAGGCCTGCGCGACCGCTACGAGGCCCACCACAAGGTAAAAATCACCGACGAGGCCTTGGAGGCGGCGGTCAGGCTGGGCGATCGCTACATATCCGATCGCTACCTGCCCGACAAGGCCATCGACCTGATCGATGAAGCCGCCTCCCGGGTGCGGATCCGCAACTATACTGCGCCGCCCGACTTAAAAGAGGTTGAAGATAAACTGACCAACCTGCGCACGGAAAAGGAAGCTTCGGTGCGCAACCAGGAGTTTGAAAAAGCGGCCAAACTGCGGGATGATGAGCATAAGCTCAAGGAAGAACTTGATGAGCAGAAAAAAGAATGGGAAAAACAGGTTGGCGCTTCCGACATGTCGCTGGTCGGCGAAGAAGACGTGGCCTACATCGTGTCCAGCTGGACCGGCGTGCCGGTCAAACGCCTGGCTGAAGAAGAATCGACCCGCTTGATGAACTTAGAAGAGACCCTTCACAAAAGGGTTATCGGCCAGGATGAAGCGGTGCGCTCGGTATCAAGGGCTGTGCGCCGGGCCCGGGCCGGTTTGAAAGACCCCAAGCGGCCGATCGGTTCCTTTATCTTCCTCGGCCCCACCGGGGTTGGCAAGACCGAACTTGGACGGGCCCTGGCAGAAGCGCTGTTTGGCGATGAAAACAATATAATTCGCCTTGATATGTCCGAGTACATGGAAAAACACGCTACCGCCCGTTTAATCGGGGCCCCTCCGGGCTACATCGGTTACGAGGAAGGCGGCCAGCTGACCGAGAAAGTGCGCCGCAACCCTTACTCGGTCATCCTGCTGGATGAAATCGAAAAGGCCCACCCCGATGTATTTAACATCCTCCTCCAGATCCTGGAGGACGGGCGCCTGACCGATGGCAAGGGCCGCACGGTCGATTTCAGGAACACGGTTATCATTATGACCTCCAACGTGGGCGCTACGTTCATGAAGAAAACTGCGGTCGGCTTTGGCGCTGCGAGCGAGGAAGATGATTACGAAGCAATGAAAGAAAGGATCATGGAAGAACTGAAGAAAACATTCAGACCTGAATTCTTGAACCGGGTCGATGACCAGATCGTCTTCCACTCCCTCGGCGAAGAGCATATCCGCCAGATTGTAGACTTAATGCTCAATGAACTGAACCGGCGCATAGAAGAGTACAGCCTCCAGGTAGAGGTAACTGACGAAGTCAAGGGCAAGCTGCTCAAAGAGGGTTATGACCCCAGCTTTGGAGCGCGCCCCCTGCGCAGGGTGATCCAGCGCCGCCTGGAAGACGGTATTTCAGAAGAGCTCCTGCAGGGTAAAATTGCTCCAGGAGACACGGTAGAGGTAACCGTGGACGAAGAGGAAGACTTCTCGTTTCAGAAAAAATAACGGTGAAGGGAGCGCCTTTCAGCGCTCCCTTTTTTGTGTAAATATTATGAAAGTAGCAACTTTAAGTTTGGTAAAGGAGTTTTGCCCGGTTTTGTCGAATAGTAACCGAGAAAAGCACATGGGTATATTTTTTTGCCCTGTTAAGGGGTGTCATATATGAAAATTGCTGTATCTGGCAAGGGCGGAGCTGGAAAGTCTACCGTTTCCGCCCAATTGGTACGCTATTTTACGCTCAATGATACGCCGGTTTTTGCAGTGGATGCCGATCCGGATGCCAACCTGGGACTGGTCCTGGGCCTTGATCCGGAGCAGGTGGGCAACCTGCGTCCCCTGATTGAACTGGAAGAAATCATATCAGAAAAAAATTTCGGCGGGGGTACTTTTGTCGATCTCAACCCCGATGTTGATGATGTTCTCGAAAACTACACCTTGCGCGAGGGGACCCTGCGCTTTCTAAAAATGGGCGCAATCAAGCAGGGAGGCTCTGCCTGCTACTGCAAGGAAAATTCATTCTTGAATGCTGTCTTAACCACGATGCTTCTCGATCGTGATGAAGCCGTTGTCCTTGATATGAGCGCCGGCATCGAACACTTAACCCGCGGCACTGCTAAGGGTATCAAGCTGATGCTGGTCGTGGTAGAACCGACCAGGGCCGGCCTGAGTACCGCCCTGAACGTGGACCGGCTGTCAAAAGACCTGGATATAGAACAGGTTATGTTTGTTGGTAACAAGATCCGCAGTGAAGAAGACCGTGCTTATCTTGAATCTTCACTGCCCCCGGAGCGTTTTGCCGGGATGATTGCCTTTTCAGATGAGGTCCTGGAAAGAGCTCGCCGCGGTGAACCGCTGGTCTCCAGTAAGGATGACCTTTTACCCGGCTTAGAAAAAATTTATGATAGTATATGCAGGAGGTGATGACCCCTACTACCGGTTTTTGTTGTTTCTAAATGTGCAATAAATATTGAACAAGGGGACAGGTTTGATTTACAGGAAAGACAATTCTTATCTTAGAAACCTACAAGGAGGTTAGACCTGATAATGTCCGAAGGAAAGAAAAAAGTTGACAACAGAAGGACTATCGATCCGGCTGCGCTGGC
>Ga0207421_10006731_pt1 | contig 12450 bp, 13 predicted proteins | sample SodLakKL_010_SED_4_FD_187542 | JGI IMG/M metagenome (GOLD analysis project Ga0207421, IMG submission 187542) | Alkaline sediment microbial communities from Lake Tanatar, Kulunda Steppe, Russia - 8KL_010_SED (SPAdes) (version 2) | ecosystem: Environmental > Aquatic > Non-marine Saline and... | reverse complement strand
ACCTATGTTTATAAATAAATACAACAAAATTTCCTGTAGTTTGTTTCAAGGGGTGTTTGGAAAAGCCCGATGATTTTTATTACTTATGGTAAAAACATTATTATTTAATGATACCTTTTCCGATTACAGTGCAGATCATTCAATTGGTATGGTTGCGGTATAAGTAATGTTTTGATATCGTAAAGGAAGGCAAGCATAAACACAATGCTTTAATATACCCGGCGAAAGAATAACCCATTATCTTGCCGCGATCGTTAAGAGGGGGTGGCTGGTGGTGACAAATCAAAAAATATTCTTAAAAAGATTACCGTTATTGCTTCTGTTAACATTTGGGCTGGTAGCTGGCTGTCAGATAGAAGAGGAAAACGATGAACCTGCGCCTGCCGAGTTTACAGTCAGTAATCTTTCCATAGAACCTGATCAAGTCGAAATTGGAGAAGAGGTTACGCTCATCGTAGACGTTACAAATTCAGGTGGAACAGCCGGAACCGAGACCCTGGAATTTGAGGTCAATGGAATAGTTGCGTCGGAAGATGTAAAGCTGGAGCCCGGCCAGACAGAAACATTGTCTGCCATAGTGACTCCCCATGAAGCCGGCATGTATGAGGTGAGGGTAGATGATTTAACCGCCAGTTTTGAAGCTCTGGGCCCTGACATTTTTCAAATAGAAGCAGAAGCTGGCCCCGGTGGAAAAATTGAACCTGATGGAAAGGTGGAGGTTGCTGAGGGCGAGAACCAGGCTTTCAGCATACATCCGGATGAAGGTTTTGAAATAGCCGATGTAGTTGTTGACGGGCAATCCGTAGGTGCGGTAAGCGAGTATGCTTTTGAAGCAGTGGCTGGAGACCGCTCCATTCGTGCAGAATTCGAAAAAGAACCTGTTGATGTAGATCTGGACTGTAAAAATCCCTATCATCCCGGACTGATTCTTCTAGTTGCAACAGTTGATGAAGTAAACTATGGGGCAAGTCTACCCATGGCAATGGTAGTGACCACCAGCGCATACGAGCAAACGCATCAATTTGCAACCAGCCAGCGTTACGACTTCTCAATTTACGATGAAGAGGGGCAGGAAATATGGCGCTGGTCCGATGATCAGGAGTTCCTGATGGTTGTTGGCCAGGAAGTTTTTACCACAGAAGGAATACTTTATTTTGAGCGTTTTGATACCGGTGAATTGCCAGCAGAAAAGGCGACTTATATTTTAAAAGCCACTCTGGCTACTGAAGGGAAGGATGGAAATAAAGAGGGCCCGGCACATTTGTGTACCAGTTTTAAAGTTATACCGGGATAATAAATATATATCAATTTTATGAAAACGAATGGCCATTTTTCAAAAATAGTTAAGGCGATTGCATATTTAGTTGCTTTACTGGGTTATACCGGCTTTTTATTCCGTATTGCAAAGAAACAGGCCGAAGTCTCTGGCAGGCCTATGCTAAATGTGGGTTGCAAAGCTGTTTATACTGATTCAAGTGACATAAACCTGGATATTGTTCATCGCAGTGTGCCAAACTTTATAAAGGGGGACGTCCAGAATCTTTACATGTTTCCAGACAAGCGGTTCGGAGTTGTGTTTGCAAGCCATGTTATCGAGCATGTGTTAGACCCTGAAGCAGGGTTAAAAGAGCTGGGGAGAGTCGGGGATGAGGTTTATGTGGTTACTCCACCTCCTTTTTACCCTCAGGCCTGGCTTCATCCGGGTCATCGCTGGATATTTATGGGTACCAGGATGGTGTGCAGGAATCCGTTATTTGATTGGTGGCATAAAGTAAGAAATTTCTTGTTTAGTCATAAATGGCAGAGTAATAAAAACAGTTGTAGCACGGGTTTAAAATGATTCACGTATTGTAAAGTCCCGTCCACGATTTTCAGGGTACGGGTTATAGCTTAACCGGTAATAACTAACCCGGCGGTACTTTTTGCGTTATCAACTATGTGCGGGTGTTCTTTAATCTGTTTATGCAAGCGTGTTAAAATGGAAATTATAAACAAGGTAAAGCATATGATTTTTAATAATAAAAGGGGTGCGTAATTGAGAAAGAGTTTGGTTATACTTTCGGTATTGGTCCTGGTAACAGGCCTGTTTGGTACTGGCTGTGACAATGGCAACGGCGAAGAAACATTGATCTTTCAGGATGGCAGCCAGTATGTTGGCCAAACCCAGGACGGTTTGCCTCACGGCCAGGGAACGCTGACATGGTGGAATGGCTCAAAATACGAAGGGGAATATGAGCAGGGCCTTCGCAATGGCGAGGGCACCTTTTATGATGCAGACGGGAATATTCTATATGAGGGAGAATACAGTCAGGACAAACGCCACGGAGAAGGCACCGTTTACTGGGAAAACGGAAATAAGGCATATGAAGGCAACTGGTATGAAGGCGAGCATCATGGCAAGGGCGTTTTGTATGACGAGGACGAATTCCCGGTATACGATGGCGAATGGAAGCATGGACTGAAGCACGGCGAGGGTACATTATACAGTGATGATGGCCTCAAGGTTTATGAAGGCGAGTTTGAAGAAGATGAATGGCACGGAGAAGGAACCATGTATGACTCCGATGAGAATCCGGTGTATGAAGGCGAATGGAAAGAAGGGGAGATGCATGGTGAAGGGACAACTTACGATGAAGATGGAAACCCTGTATATTCAGGCAATTTTGAGGTAGGGGAGCGCCATGGAGATGGCATTCTTTACTGGGAAGATGAAAGTGTAGCCTTTGATGGCCAGTGGCAGTCGGGTAAGCGCCACGGACAGGGCACAGCCTTTGACGAAGATGGAAACAAGACCTATGAAGGCGAGTGGCAGGATGACAAATATCATGGCGAGGGCGTAGCCTATGACGAAAATGGCAATATAAAATACGACGGCGAGTGGCAGGAAGGCCTACAACACGGTGAAGGAAAAATGTATGATGAAGACGAAAATTTAATTTATGACGGCGAGTGGCAGGAAGGACTGCAACACGGTGAAGGCACTATGTATGATGAAGATGGAGAAGTGGTATTTGATGGCCAGTGGGAAAATGGAGAGGCCGTTGAAGCTGATTAAGCTTTATCTTTGCCGGGTTCAGTACAGGTCATACTCTGTGCCCCGGGTTTTCTTAACATAATATGGACTTCACAATTTGAGCCAGGCGGGAAAAAAGTGGATTCCAGTAGTAGAAAGCCAAAATTTTGATACATGGCTACATTTTTCATATTCTGGGTTTCAAGATAGCAGGGCAGCTGGTTTGCATCCAGGTATTTAATCATGGGTTTTATTAAACGGCTGCCAAAACCTTTACCCTGATGTTCGGGGGCTACTGAAAGCAGGGACAGGTACATGTGGGGGTTTGGCGCATATTTTCTTTTAAGTTTTTCGGCAAATCTTTCCTCTGATCTTGTGTACCTTAGAAAATGCCAGCCAAAACGAAAGGGCAGACCAAGCACTCCCGCTTGTATTTCATGCCACCAGGATGGTTTGGTTCCTGACATTGTCCATATTGCCAAACCTTCACAATCGTGGGATGTTACAAAGGCCTTGCTTCCGCTTAAAACACAAAGTTTTATAAAATAACGGTAAATATGGTGAAGGTTGGCTCTTTTTGCAGGATCGGGTATTGCGTACCTGTTTGAGGGCTCATCTTTAAAAGCGGCGGATGCGTTTTTAGCGGCAATATCGACAAGGTTTAAATCGAGAGGTTTCAAGTTACTGAAAAAGTTATTGGAATATATTTTGGGCCACCTTTATCTTTACACTATAAGTACTGGATAAGTGAAGGGAATCAGTATAATTATCAAACAATAAAGTAACCACAAAAAAAGCAGTATGAAAATTGGGGTGAGTGAAGGGATTTGAACCCTCGATCTCCAGGGCCACAACCTGGCGCCTTAGACCACTTGGCCACACTCACCGCATATGGTTATTATAGCTAAACATGAGAGTGAGTTTCAATTTTATAAATAATTTATCTTTACACTGTTAACTTCTTGTGTTTTAATAATGCAGTCAACCACATCATAAGTGGAATCATTTTATAATTATAGAGAGGAGCATAGATGTTAAAACCAGTAAAAGTAATTCCCTGTTTTGTTCTGGAGAATAAAAGGATAGTAAATAAAAATTTGTCCCACGAATTTAAAATTAGCAGTGACCCGCTCCAAGCAGCCCGGACGCTTTCTGAGCAGGGTGCCAGCGAGCTGGTATTTATTGATATTGACGCACCGCGTGAACGTATGGAAATATGGGCACGTATTTTAAAACAAATAAAGGAAAATGTTACTGTGCCTGTTACCTTCGGCAATAATATGAATACAGTAGACGATTTTGAACAACTTCTTTTTACCGGAGTTGATAGAATAGCCATAGATGTAATAGCAAACACTGACCCCGCTTTGATAGACATTTTGGGGCGCAATCATGGAAGCCAGCGGGTGCTTCCGGTGATTAGCGGTAGAAAGAATCAACCCGGCACTGGCAGGCATAGATATGAAATAATTCAGCGTAGAACGCGTGAATCTACAGGAATTGATTTAGTAGAATGGGCTAAAATGGCTCAAATGCTTGGCGCCAGTTCTATTATGATTCATTGCCTGGACGCCGAAGGCACGATGCAGGGTTATGATTTAGAGTTGTTAAGCGCAGTTACATCAGCTGTGTCTGTTCCTGTAATTGCTTCGGGTGGTGCTGGCGAGCTGGAACATTTCTACCAGGCGGTATCTCAGTCAGGGGTTTCAGGATTGGCTGCTTCTACTATATTCACATCTGGAAAGGCCACCCCCGGACAGGTTAAAGAATATTTGCAAAAAAATAATATTAAGGTAGACTCCACATCGAAAGTACCTTGAATAGTGGAAACAAAACCGTAAATTATAGAATAGCATATTTAAGCATCAGGCAGGGCGTGGCATCTTTATTAATGCTTGGTGATTCGCACACCGGGTAAACTACCGGTAAGCGGGAGGAATATATGAGGTCGGTCAACCAGGAAGGTGTTGAGGTTGAGAGGCAGCGAATGGCAATACTCAGGATTATTGCCAATTCGTGTCGTGCTGTAGGCAGTAAGGTTATAGCCAGGCGGTTGAAGGAGGATTATGGTATAGAACTATCCGAGCGGGGGGTGCGTTATCATTTAAACCTGATGGACGAAAATGAGTTGACGGCAAAGGTTAGCAGGCGCGATGGCAGGGTGATTACGGCACAGGGGCTGGCAGAAATTGAAGATGCAATGGTAGCCGACAAAGTCGGTTTTGTTATCGATCGTATCGAACTGTTGTCTTACAGGGTTACTTTTAACCCTTTAGATCTTTCCGGTAATGTTCCGGTAAATATCTCTCTACTGCCTGCCAGGGAGCTTGATAAAGCTATTGAAGCTATGGCTTACTCAATGGAGGCAAACATTTGTGTCAGCCGTCTGGTGGCAATAGCCAGAGAAGGTGAAAAGCTGGGTGATATAGTCATACCGGAGGGGCAGGTGGGAATTGCTACCGTTTGCAGCCTTGTAACCAACGGTACTTTATTAAAGGCGGGGATTCCTATAGATTCACGCTTTGGGGGAATCCTTCAATTCAGAACCGGGCATCCGCTAAGGTTTACCGACCTCATTGAGTACAGCGGCTCCTCTCTTGATCCCTCTGAAATATTCATCGCCGGACGTATGACCAGCGTGAACCACGTCTCCCGTGAAGGCAACGGTAAAATACTGGCTAACTTCAGAGAAATTCCATCGCTTTGCATGGATGAAGCGGAGAGGGTGTTTTGCAACCTTGAAAAGGTGGGTGTTAATCGACCTTTAATCATAGGCAGCCCGGGCAAATCTGTTTGTGGTGTGCCTGTTGGTCTGGGCAAAGTGGGAATGGTGCTTGTTGGCGGTTTAAACCCAATAGCCGGAGCAGTAGAAGCCGGTATAGAGATTAACTCCAAAGCAATGAGTGGCCTTATTGGCTACGATGAACTGGTTGATTATTTCAAACTGGAATTAAAAGGATCGGAATAATACTGACTTTTTTACAGGAGGTAAAGGAAATGATGTGGTGGGATACAGGCCCTGAAATTGCTTTCGGAGCATTTGGCATTTTGTATACTGTTTTTGGTTTACTGCTTTCCGTTGGAGTGATTATTGTTATAATATGGCTGGTAATCAGGTTGTCAAAAGGAGATACTTCCGGGAGGGATGGGACTGAAGCATCTCAGCAGCCAGAAAGACCCATCCAAATAGTAAAAGAGCGCTATGCAAGGGGAGAAATTTCCAGAGAAGAATACCAGCAAATAAAAAAGGACCTGATGGATTAAATATAATCTGGAGGACATTATGACAGAACATGATGCAGTTATAAAAGGGCTGGAGATGGCTATGAAGATGGAGGCCGATGGCAGGCAGTTTTATTTAAAGGCAGCTGAAAAGAGCGCTAATAGTGCCGGCCGTCAACTTTTTGAGTCTCTGGCAAAAGAGGAGGAAGAGCACGCTGCCCACTTTAAGTCTATTTATGAAAGGTTAAAAAATCGCCAAAACTGGGATGATGAAGTTGCTTCGGATGTTGCTCCACGCTCTAATATCAAGACCATTTTTTCAAAAGCTTTAAGTGACCTTAATGCTCCACCAATGGCTACTGCTTCCGAAAAAGAATCTGTAGAAAAGGCCATAGACATGGAAGAGCAGTCTTATGAGTTGTATCGTGAAAGAAGCGAAGCCGCTACTACTGAATTAGAAAAAGAGTTTTATCAGAAGTTGATGTCGGAAGAGCGAGGGCACTTTCTGGCGCTTAATGACTACATGGAATATCTCAAGGATCCTTCGACGTGGTACACATTCAAAGAGCATCCTACCCTGGATGGTGCTTGATTAAATACGGCTACGGTTCAAACTTGATTTATGAGAAAAGGAAAAACTATTTGAATTCCAGAGTTTATGCCTGAAAACTATTGACACTGTTCGTTTCATGGGTTAATCTTGTATGCTAGCAAACTATGGAGGTGAATAATGCAGGGTTATTGTGTCAAATGTCGCACCAAACGGGAAATGAAGGACGCCCGCAGCATTACCATGAAAAACGGCCGTCCGGCGACTCAGGGTATTTGCCCGGTATGTGCCACCAAGATGTTCAAAATCGGAAAAGCTTGATTGCAGGTTCCTTTTCATGATTATTATAGCAGGCGGCTTAAAGCCGCCTGCTATAAAACTTTTATCCGATAAAATAATTTTGAAAAATAACCAAAATGTAAAACAGATTATTGAGCGTCTGGAAAAAATCTACCCGGACGCTCAAATCGCGCTGAAGTATAATAATCCCCTTGAATTACTTATAGCCACCATTCTTTCATCTCAATGTACCGATGAGGTTGTTAACAGAGTCACGCCAAAGCTTTTTTCATATTATAAGACTGCTAATGATTATGCGGGTGCGGACACAAGTGAGCTTGAGCAATTTATACGACCGACCGGTTTTTATCGAAACAAAGCCAGAAACATAATTAAGGCAGCAAGGATTATAGCCGGCAAGCACAATGGAGAGGTGCCTGGCGCAATGTCGGAACTGGTAGCCCTGCCCGGAGTAGCCCGAAAGACAGCCAACGTAGTTTTGTATAATGCTTTCAATACTCTTGAGGGAATAGCTGTTGACACCCATGTAAAACGCTTAAGCAATTTACTGGGCTTAAGCAGCCGCAAAGAACCCGAAAAAATTGAGCGTGACCTGATCGAGATAGTTCCGCGAATATATTGGGGGCGAATAACCTATCTTTTAATACAACACGGAAGAGAGGTTTGTATTGCCAGACGGCCCCGTTGCAGTATATGCACCCTTTCAGATATTTGCCCTTCACATAAAACCAGTTACGAGAGCCGGGCTAAAGATCAAGGTTAAAAAGTTCAGCAGCGTTGGCAATGGTAATCCCTGCTATTTCTTCATAAGTTTTACCCATGATCTCTGCCAGTGTAGATGCTGTATGTACCAGATATGCAGGCTCATTGCGCTTGCCCCTGTATTTTTGAGGCGGCATGTACGGGCAATCGGTCTCAATTAACAGGGCCTCATGTGGCAGGCTGCAGATAACCTGGGGCAGCTTTCTGGAGGACGGGTAGCCAATGTATCCACCAAATGAAAGCATGAAGCCCATATCTATATAACGCATGGCGGTGTCGTAATCTCCGCTGAAGCAATGCCTTATTCCTTTCCATTTGTGATTGGGAAGTGGGTTAGAAGACACCCAGCTCTCAAGTGTTTTAACCGCTTCTTCTTCTGCGTTACGGCAATGTATAATAACCGGCAACTGTAATTGCTGCGCTAATTCAAGTTGCTGGTTTAAGATTTTCAACTGCTCCGGTCGGTGCTTGGTGGTCCAGTGATAATCAAGACCAATTTCACCGATGGCAACAACTTTTGGTGTACTGGCAAGCACGTGTAACTCTTCAATGAAGCCGGGCGCTACCTTATGGGCTGAATGAGGGTGAATACCCACAGACGCAAACATGCCGGAATAGTTGTCGGAAATCTCGATAGATTTGGCCGAGGATGCAATGTCGATCCCGGCATTTAAAATGTATGATACTCCCGCGTTTTTGGCGCTTTGTATCACCTGGTGTTGGTCGTTATTAAATTCTTTTAAATACAGATGGGCGTGACAGTCTATAAGCATAATATCAAATAAGCATTGATTTTCATGGCAGGCTTATAAGTGAAGTTTCAGCCAGTTTTATCAGCAGATATGGAGCAATGCCTAACAATAGCAGGCCTGCACCAGCAAGTACTGATACCAGGCCTGGGACCAGGGGCATCTGCAGCCGGGTGTTTGATGAAGGCTCTTCACGCCACATTATTTTAACTATTCTCAAATAGTAGTAAGCAGATATTACCGTGTTTAATACGGCTATGATTATAAGCCATAGTAAGCCCTGGTCTATAGCACCGGTGAAAATATACAGTTTTGCCATAAAGCCAGCCGTAGGCGGCAGGCCAATAAGTGAAATAAGCCCGAGGCTGAGAACAAAGCTTGCCAGCGGTGACCGGCGGCTAAGACCGGCGAAATCACCAATTTCATCGGTGTTCAGATAACGTGTTATGACTATTACTGTGGTAAATACTGCAACCTCGGCCAGAGCAAAAGCCGCAAGGTAAAAAAGCAGTTGAGGTTGTCCGGACAAACCCTGGCTGAATCCGAGAACACTTATACCGATCAGCATGTATCCGGTATGAGCAATACCTGAATAGGCAAGCAGGCGCTTGATGTTTGTTTGCATCAGGGCAAGGATGTTGCCAAGAGTCATGGTTAACGCACTTATAACTGCAACAGCAATGCCCCAATCCGCCGCAAAAGATTGAGGTTGTGAAAAAGCAATTACAAACACCCTTGCTATAACAGCTATACCGGCGATTTTACTTGCAGCGGACAGGTAAAGGGTAATAGGGGTTGGAGCGCCTTCGTAAGCGTCGGGTGCCCACATATGAAAGGGAACAGCTGCTATTTCAAAAAATAGCCCGGCGGCAAGTAGCAACACTCCTAAAAGCAGTCCGGTGGAAACATCGCCCGAAGAACCTATTGCCAGGCTAATTTCGTTTAATTGTATACTGGATGTTGTGCCAAAAATAAAAGCCATTCCATAAAGCATTACGGCAGAAGCTATCCCTCCGATAAGCATCATTTTTAATGCAGCTTCCGAAGAGCGGCTGTCTTTAAGAACGCCTACCAGTATGAATAAGGAAATGGCTGAAATCTGGATGGCAACGAAGGCAGAAACCAGATTGCCGGCACTTGGCATCAGCATCAATCCTGTCAGTGCAAACAGTATGATCGCATGGTATTCTGCCCATGAACCTTTAAGCCTGTCATAATAGTCGTAGGATGCAAAAATGACTCCAGCGGTTACGCCGAGCAGTATAAGGCGAAGGAACTGGCTCCATCCGTCGATTACCAGCATGCCGCTAAAAAGAGAGGTACTTAAATTGTAATTACCTGCAACCGACAAAACAATCGCTGCAGTGACTCCAGACAGGGCTAAAGCAGTTGTCAGGAGGCGCTTGGGATGCACCAGGTCAGAAAGCACTATTAATATAGCCGTAGATGCAATTAATATTTCCGGTAATATACTTGTCCAGTTCAAAATGGCTTAACCTCCCCACAGCGATGCCAGCGCAATAATAGCTGGCTGTAGAATTTCGGTAATTATTTTGGGGTAGAGGCCAATGGCAAAAATACCCAGGATAAAAATTGCGCAATATAACTTCTCAAGGCGGGTAACGTCATGTACATGGTTGAAAGTTTCTTTTGGCGATCCAAAGAACACCTTGAGAAGGGCCGTGAGCATATAGGCCGCTGCCAGCAGTATACCGGTCAGTGATATGAGCGTGAAGACGCGTGCAGCATCTGCTTTGCTGGAAAAAGCACCCAAAAACACGTTAATTTCAGCTATAAAACCGCTGGTTCCAGGGACTCCCATAGCTCCTATAGAGCCAATAAAAAATATTCCGGCAAGAACTGGCATCTGGCGGGCAAGGCCGCCCAGTTTTCTGATATGGCGTTCATGCGTATTGTGCATAAGTATTCCAGCAGTTGCAAACAGGAGGCCGGTAATCAGTCCGTGGCTGATTAATTGCAGGCTGGCGCCCAGCAGGCCTACCGCATTCAAAGCAAACAATCCAAGCAAAACAAAACCCATATGGCTGACAGAAGAGTAGGCGATTAGGCGTTTTATGTCTGTTTGCCTTAGCGTGATGGCCCCGCCATAAACAATATTAACGGCTGCAAGGGCAAGAAACAGAGGTGCAAACTCCTGTGCGCTTTCTGGAAACAGTCCCAAGCAAACCCTGAAAATACCATAACCGCCCATCTTGATTAAAGCGCCCGCAAGCATGATGCTGGCTGCGGTTGGTGCATCTGTATGGGCATCAGGCAGCCATGTGTGAAGCGGGAATATGGGCAGCTTGACCGCAAAACCGATTATAAACAGGAAAAATATTGCTGCCAGCGGAAGGATTCCTGAAGCTATTTCTCCCAGATTAGTTTGATATAACTCCGGTATGGAAAAGGTGCCGGCGGTCAGGTAAAGGGTCAGAATGCCGGCCAACATAAAAGCGCTGCCGAAAAGCGTGTATAGCACATATTTCATGGCTGAGTATTCTTTCCGGCCACTGCCCCAGGTTGCAATAAGGAAATACATGGGTATAACTTCAATTTCCCAGAAAATAAAGAACAAAAGCAGATCAAGAGAAGCAAAAACTCCGATTATGCTTGCCTGAAGCACTAAAAGCCAGGCAAAAAATGCGCGTACTCGAAAATTTAGCTTCCAGGAAACCAGTATCGATATAAAAGCCAGCAAAGTGGTCAATACTATAAGTGTCAGGCTTAAGCCATCAACCCCGATATGGTAATTGGCGTTAATGGCCGGTATCCAGCTGGCAAATTCTTCGAATTGGAAGCCTCCAAGGGCACGGTCGTATTTTCCAAAAAGGTATAGGCTAAGTGAAAAGGGGACAATGGTAGAAAGCATTGCTATATAACGTGTTAAGCGTGCATTCAATCCCGGTATCAATGCGATTAATATAGCACCGATCACCGGAAGGAATATTATTATTGATAAAATTCCCAATTTTTCCCCTTTCTTTAGTTAACCAGTATTACCATCAATGCAAGTGCAGCAACCCCGATCATGAAGGCCATCGCGTATGTCTGCAGGTTGCCATTTTGCACCAGCCGCAATATTTTGCTGGAATTTAGATTAAGTCTGGCAACGTCATCGACTGTACCATCGACAACTTTTGAATCGAACTTGTTAAAAAGGTTGAAAAGCCCTGAGTTTAGAAGCTTGTTTCCCAGATATTTTTCGTATAGCTCATCGATCCAGTATTTGTGAAAAACAATAGTGTAGAAAAAACCAAATCTACGGGCAATCTTGCGAGATGAAATCCAGCGTCTCTGGTAAATGGCATAGGCAAGGAATATTCCGCTGCCAGCTATCAGGAGAGAAGCCCATGCCAGCGGGTGGCCAAGAACACCAAAGATGCCGTAAATCCAGCTGTGTGTATGATCGTCACCAAGTAGCTTCAAAAAGCCACCAGTAGCATTGAAGTAGCCTGCGGATATCGCCAGTATTGCCAGCAACGACATCGGTATTACCATGACCTTGCCGGATTCATGTGGCTTGAATCGGCTCTGGACCTGGCCGCCGAAAGTCATAAATACAGCACGGAAAATGTACAATGCGGTCAAGAAAGCGGCAATAATTGCAAGGACGAATAGCAGTGGGTGATTATTAAAGGCACTTAGAAGAATTTCTTCCTTGGAAAAAAAGCCGGCCATGGGCCAGATTCCTGCCAGGCTGAGAGAACCGATAACAAAGGTGGCACATGTCCATGGCATTGGACGGGCAAGTCCTCCCATTTTTCGCATATCAAATGTGCCAGTAGAATGATTAACCGAGCCGGCGCCCATAAATAACAAGGCTTTGAAAAAGGCATGAGTGAAAAGGTGGA
>Ga0207421_10006729_pt1 | contig 12453 bp, 9 predicted proteins | sample SodLakKL_010_SED_4_FD_187542 | JGI IMG/M metagenome (GOLD analysis project Ga0207421, IMG submission 187542) | Alkaline sediment microbial communities from Lake Tanatar, Kulunda Steppe, Russia - 8KL_010_SED (SPAdes) (version 2) | ecosystem: Environmental > Aquatic > Non-marine Saline and... | reverse complement strand
TCGAGCCGGTTCGAGCGCACGACCTCGAGCACGCCGTCGGCACCTCCTCTCGCCCTCTCACCCGCCCGCGGCGCGGCACCGGCACACCGCGGTGCCGGGGCCACCCCGGGCTGGCCGCAGGCTAGCGAAGGGGTGTGACCGCCACGACGTCGGGGCCGCACGCAGCGCTCGCGCCCCGGACCGGCGAGGCCCCTGCCGCGCCCGGCGCGCCGTGGCCCACCGCGGGCGTGCCGACAGCGCCGGGGCGCTGCGCGAGAATGCGGCGACAGCAACCCCGAGGAGGAGGAGCGCGGCGTGGGACCGGAGACCGAGCAGGCACCCGGCTGGCTGACCGAGCAGGAGATCGGCGAGGCGCGCGAGCGCCTGCCGATCGTCTACGTCGAGGCCGTGCCGGTGCGCGTCGACCACCTCGGTCGCGTCGAACGGGTGGGCCTGCTGCTGCGCAGCCGACCCGACGGCACGATCAGCCGTGCGATCGTCTCCGGGCGGGTGCTCTACCGCGAGCCGGTCCGCGACGCCCTGTGGCGCCACCTCTCCAAGGACCTCGGCGCCGAGGCCGAGCCGCGGCTGCCGGCGAGCCCGACGCCGCTCACCGTCGTCGAGTACTTCCCCGAGCCCTCCCCCTCGGGCTACACCGACCCGCGCCAGCACGCGGTCGCGCTCGTCTACCTCGTCCCGGTCGACGGCCGCTGCGCGCCCTCGCAGGACGCCCTCGACCTCGCCTGGGTCACCCCCGAGGAGGCCGTGAGCGACGGGGTGGTCGGCGAGATGTCCGGCGGGCAGGACCGCGTCGTGCGTCTCGCGCTCGCCCACGCCGGCTGCCTACGATGAGCGGCGACGTCGCGGCGGCCGCGCCACGCGGGTCCGCCCGGCGCACGCCCGCCGACCGGAGCGGCCGACCATGGCCCAGGTGACCTCCCAGCCCGGCCCGATCGGCGACGTCACCTGCGTCGAGGGCGAGACGTTCTGCATCTCCGGTCACAGCGGCCAGGTGCGGCGCGGCTCCGAGCAGGGCCTCTACATCCGTGACCTCCGCGTGCTCAACCACCTCACCGTCACGCTCGACGGGCACGAACCGCTCGTCCTGCGGGGGCACACCGTGGGGGGCAACGCGGCACGCTTCACCGCCTGCCGCTCGCCGGGCACCGGCGGCGAGCCCGACCCCACGCTGCTGCTCGACCGGCGCCGGGTCGTGTCGACGTCGCTGTGGGAGGCGCTGAGCCTCCGCAACTTCGGGGCGACGCCGCTCACGGTCGACCTCGAGATCGAGGTCGACTGCGACTTCGCCTCGGTCTTCGAGGTCAAGCACGCCCAGCCCACCCGACAGGCGCGCTGCGAGGGCATGGGCCGCGACCTGCGCTTCGCCCGCGGGGACCTCGCAACGATCGTGCGCCTGGGGCGCCGGCCCGACGACGTCGACGAGCGGCACGGCCTGTGGCGCTGGCGGATCGCGCTCGAGCCGCGCGGAGAGTGGATCGTCGACCTCCAGGTGGGCTTCGACGACGCGCTCGGCAGCGCGTGGCCGAGACGCACCTGGGACGACGCCGGCGCCGAGCCGCAGCCGCCGTCGGTCGCCTGGCAGGAGCCACTCGTGGTGTGCAGCGACGCGGACCTGCCCGACCTCGTCGAGCAGAGCGTCGCCGACCTCGCATCGTTGCTCGTCGAGGACCCCGAGGCCCCCGGTGAGCACTTCTTCGCGGCTGGCAGCCCCTGGTACCTCACCCTCTTCGGACGCGACGCGCTGTGGGCGGCGACGATGGCCCTGCCCCTGGGGCTCGAGGTTGCGCGCGGGACCTTGCGGACGCTGGCGCGACGGCAGGGCCGTGCCCACGACCCCGATACCGAGGAGGCCCCGGGCAAGATCATCCACGAGGTCCGACACGGCGGCCTCGTCGAGCCCAGCGCCCTGCCGCCGTTGTACTGGGGGACGCTCGACGCGACCCCGCTGTTCGTCACCCTCGTGCACGAGTCGTGGTGCTGGGGGCTGCCCGACGCCGAGGTCGCGGCGCTGCTGCCCGCCGTCGAGGCGGCGCTGGCGTGGATGGAGCGCGATGGCGACGCCGACGACGACGGCTTCCTCGAGTACCGCCAGACCGGCCAGCGCGGTCTCGCCAACCAGGGATGGAAGGACTCCGTCGACGGCGTGCAGTTCGCCGACGGCCGGCTCGCGGAGCCGCCGATCGCCCTGTGTGAGGTCCAGGGGTACGCCCATGAGGCCGCGCTGCGCGGCGCCGAGCTGCTCGAGCGCTTCGGCCGCCCCGGCGCGGAGCGCTGGCGGCAGTGGGCCGCCGCGCTCAAGGTCCGCTTCCGGCAGGCCTTCTGGATCGACGACGACGACGGTGGCTACCCGGCCGTGGCACTCGACGGCGACAAGCGACGCGTCGACAGCCTCGCGTCGAACATGGGGCACCTGCCCGGCACCGGCATCCTCTCCCCCGAGGACTGCGCCGCGGTGGCGCACCACCTCACACGGCCCGACATGGCCACCGGCTGGGGGCTGCGGACCCTCACCGCCTACTCGCCCCGCTTCAACCCCCTGTCCTACCACGGCGGCTCGGTGTGGCCGCACGACACCGCGATCGCCGCGGCCAACCTCGCCGCCACGGGACAGACCGATGCCGCCGCCATGCTGTCGCGCAGCCTCGTCGAGGTGGCCGGCCACTTCGACATGCGCCTGCCGGAGCTCTTCGGCGGCGAGCAGCGGCGGCGGCGGCTCGAGCCCCTCCCGTACCCGGCGGCCTGCCGCCCCCAGGCGTGGGCGGCCAGCGCCGTGCTGCTGCTGCTGCGCACCGCGCTGGGCATCCACCCCGACCTCCCCAACGGCCGCCTCGCGCTATGCCCCCTGTGGCCACCCCCCTACCGCCGGCTCGCCGTCGAGGGGCTGCGCCTCGGAGACGGGGCCTTGACCATGACCGTCGACGCCGAGACCGGTGTCGAGGTGCACGAGAGCCCGCCGGGCGTGCAGGTCGACGTCGGGTGCGAGGACCCCGAGCGCGCGCAGCGGCTGCGCCGTCCCTGGTGGTGATCCGCCCCGCCGGGCGCCCTCCCGCGGCACCGGCAGCGGGTCAGTGGGCGAGCAGCGTCCCGCTCGGGCCGAGCCGGGGCTCAGCGAGCACCTTGCGGTAGAGGTCGACGTGCTCATCCACCATCCGGCGTGCTGAGAACGGCCCGTCGACGGCCGCACGGCAGCGGCGCCGGTCGAGCTCGTCGAGCCGCCCGAGCGCGGCGACCATCGCGGCCTCGTCGGCGCACACGAAGCCCGTGACCCCGTCCTCGACGATCTCGGGGGCGGCGCCCTCGGCGAAGGTGAGCACCGGCGTGCCGGCGGCGAGCGACTCGATCATCACGAGGCCGAACGGCTCGGGCCAGCGGATGGGGTTGAGCAGTGCGGCAGCCCCACCGAGCAGGGCCGCCTTGTCGGCACCGCCGACCTCCCCGACGAACTCGATGTCCCCACCGAGCAGCGGGCGCACCTCGTCGCGGAAGTACGCGACCTCGCCCGGCTCGCGCACCCGGGCGGCGAGCTTCAGCGGCCATCCCGCGGCCCGGGCGACCTCGCAGGCCCGCCCCGGGCCCTTGTCGGGGGCCAGGCGCCCGAGGAAGAGCAGGTAGCCGCCGTCACCGGCGCCGAAGGGGATCTCCGTGGGCTCGATGCCGTGGTGGATCACCGCGGCGATCGGGATGTCGCCGGCGTCCGCCGCCTGGGCGCGCGAGATCGCGACCACCCTCGCCGAGCGGGCGGTGAACCGGTAGAGGTCGCGCATCTCGGCGTCGAACGGCAGGTGGGCGGTGGTGACCACCGGCAGGTGGCCGAAGCGCGCCGCGTAGATCGGGCCGAGCAGGGTGTGGTCGTGCACGAGGTCGCGGTCCTCGAAGGCCTCGTAGGCGTGCGCGACGTGGCGCTGCTCGACGACGGCCTGCCCCATCCGCGCGGTCTCCGCGTGCGCGAGGTGCGCCCTGCGGGCAACGGGGCACGTGGCGTCGCCGGTCGTGAAGAGCACGACGTCGTGGCCGGTGGCGTCCAGTCCTCGGGCGAGGCGGTCGACGACCCCCTCGGTGCCGCCGTAGCGCGCGGGTGGAACCGGAAGCCATGGTGGGGCGAGCAACCCGATGCGCATGGCGGTTCCGTAGCGTCGGGAAGGGCGGCGCGAGGACGTCGCATCCCTCGATGCCATGGTACGCCAGCCCCGACGGGGATGGATCATGACGCAACGGATCGCCTGCTTCGGGCGTGGCCGGCGCCGGCCACGCGCGCCCTGCCGCGGCGAGGTGCCTGGCACGCGGGCCCCGGCGCGGCGAGGGACCTGGACAGCCGCGCCCTGCCGCGGCGAGGATGCACGCCCACCGTCGACCGAGGAGCCACCCATGGCCACCAGCCCGCACGCCGGCGCCCCCGCCGACCCGTCGATCCTCGTCGACGTCGACGCCCTCCTCGGGGCCTACCACGACGTCGACCCGGACCCGACCGACCCAGTGCAGCGGATCGCCTTCGGCACGTCGGGGCACCGTGGCAGCTCGCTGGCCGGCAGCTTCAACGAGGCCCACGTCCTCGCGATGGCCGAGGCGACGTGCCGCTACCGCGAGGCCGAGGGCATCGCCGGGCCGCTCTTCCTCGGCGCGGACACCCACGCGCTCTCCGAGCCGGCGCGGCGCACGACCCTCGAGGTGCTCACCGCCCGGGGCATCGACGTGCGCATCGACGCGGTCGGCAGCGCGACGCCGACGCCGGTGGTCAGCCACGCGATCCTCGCCCACAACGCCGGGGCGGGCGAGCGCGCCGACGGCATCGTCATCACCCCCTCCCACAACCCGCCCGAGGACGGCGGCTTCAAGTACAACCCGCCGCACGGCGGCCCGGCCGGCACCGACGTCACCGGCTGGATCGAGGAGGAGGCCAACCGCATCCTCACCTCCGGCCTCGAGGGCGTGTCCCGGCGCCCGGTCGACGACGCGCTCGCGGCCGCCGTGCCCCACGACTACATCGGCGCCTACGTCGACGACCTCGGCGAGGTCGTCGACCTCGACGCGATCCGCTCGGCGGGGCTGCGCATGGGCGCCGACCCCCTCGGCGGGGCGACGGTCGACTACTGGTCGGCGATCGCCGAGCGCTGCGAGCTCGACATCGAGGTCGTCGGCGGCGGCGTCGACCCGCAGTTCGGCTTCATGCGCCGCGACCACGACGGCAAGCTGCGCATGGACTGCTCCTCGCCGTACGCGATGGGCGGGCTCGTCGAGCTCGCCGACCGCTACGACGTCGCCTTCGGCAACGACCCCGACGGCGACCGCCACGGCATCGTGACCCCCGGCGGGCTCATGAACCCCAACCACTACCTCGCCGTGGCCGTCGACTACCTCTTCGGCGGCGCGCGCTCCTGGCCGGAGTCGACGGCGATCGGCAAGACCCTCGTGTCGAGCGCGATGCTCGACCGCGTCGCCGAGGCGCTCGGGCGCCGGCTGCTCGAGGTGCCGGTGGGCTTCAAGTGGTTCGTGCCCGGGCTGCTCGACGGCTCCCTCGGCTTCGGCGGCGAGGAGAGCGCCGGCGGGTCGTTCCTGCGCCGCGACGGCCGGGTCTGGTCGACCGACAAGGACGGGATGATCCTCTGCCTGCTCGCCGCCGAGATCACCGCGGTGACCGGCGAGAACCCCGCCGAGCGCTACCAGGGGCTCACCGACCGCTTCGGCGCGCCGGTCTACACCCGCGTCGACGCACCTGCCTCGCGCGAGGAGAAGGCCCGGCTCGGGGCGCTCTCGCCCGAGCAGATCACCGCCGACGCCCTCGCCGGCGAGCCGATCACCGAGATCCTCACCCGCGCGCCGGGCAACGACGCGCCGATCGGCGGCCTCAAGGTCGTCACCGCCGGCGGCTGGTTCGCCGCCCGCCCCTCGGGCACCGAGGACGTCTACAAGATCTACGCCGAGAGCTTCCACGACGCCGCGCACCTCGACCGCATCCTCGAGGAGGCGCGCGGGGTCGTCGACGCCGCGCTCGCGGGCTGAGCCGGCCGGTGGGCGTCGAGGCCGTCGGGGTCGACGGCTGCCCCGACGGCTGGGTCGCCGTCACCGCCTCCGCCGACGGTGGGGTGCTCGAGGCCCTCGTCCTGCCGCGCCTCGCCGACCTCGCCGAGCGCGTCGGCCGGGTGCCCGTCGCCGTCGACATCCCCATCGGGCTCGTCGACGCCCCCGTCCGCGACGCCGACGCCGCGGCGCGCGAGGCCCTGCGCGGGGCGGCCTCGAGCGTCTTCGCCGCCCCACCGCGCCGCCTCGTCGACGCGCTGCGCGCCGGCGAGGTCGACGACCATGCCGCCGCCAACGCCCTCTGCCGGGCGACGACCGGCCGGGGGCTGTCGCAGCAGACCTGGCGGATCTGCGACAAGATCGCCGAGGTCGACGACCTCCTCGACGGCGGCACGCTCGAGGCCCACGAGGCCCATCCCGAGGTCGCCTTCCGCAACCTCGCAGGCGGCGCGCCGTTGCCGCGCAAGCGCAGCTACGACGGCGCGCGCCAGCGCCTCGCCCTGCTCGCCGAGGTCGGCCTCGAGGTGCCCGTCGGCAGCGGCGCGGGCAGGGCGGGCACCGACGACGTCCTCGACGCCGCCGCGTGCGCATGGGTGGCCCTCGGCCTCGCCCACGGCGACGGCGTCGTCACGCTGCCGGGCGAGACCACCCAGCACGACCGCGGCCGGCCCGTGCGGATGGTCTCGCGACGGCGCCGCTGAGCGCGGTCGCTACCCGCGGACGGCCGCGACGATCGCGGGCAGCACCTCGTCGGCGGGGGCCCGCAGGGCCAGGCCGCGGGCGGCGCGCTCGGCGATCTCGCCGAAGGGGTTGTCATCGGGGTTGCAGTCGAGCACCACGGCGCCGACCCGCAGGGCCTCGCGCACGACGAGCTGGGGCAGCGTCGTCGCCCCACTCGTGCCGACGACGAGCAGGAGGCCCGCCTGCGAGGCCGCCGTGAGGCTCGACGTGAAGCGGAAGCGCTCCTCGTCGTAGACCTCGTCGAACCACAGGACGTGGGGGCGCAGCCAGGCTCCGCAGCCCGGGCACGTCAGCGCTGCGCGGTCCTCGGCGCCCAACGGTCCGGGTGACCCGCGGGGCGGACCACCGTCGGCGCCGGCGCGCGCGTAGCGCTCGGGCAGCGGCAGCAGCCCGACGCCGCAGTCCTCGACACAGCGGCAGCGCTCGAGGTTGCCGTGGACCTCGTAGACCCGCTCGCTGCCGGCGCGGCCGTGGAGCCCGTCGACGTTCTGGGTGATGAGCCGGAAGCGCGCGCCGAGCAGCCGCTCGAGCTCGACGAGCGCATGGTGGGCGGCGTTGGGCTGTGCCCCGCGACACGACGCGAGGCGCTCGAGGTACCAGGCCCAGATGACCTCGGGGTCGCGCCGGAACGCCTCGAGGGTCGCGAGCTCCTGCGGCGTGCGCCCTGCGGTCAGGTCGGTCCAGTAGCCCTGCGGGCCGCGGAACGTCGGGATGCCCGAGGCCGCGGAGACCCCCGCGCCGGTCAGCGCGACGACGCCGCGCGCGGCCTCGAGGCCCTCGTGCAGCAGCGCAGCCGCGTCGTGCGGCAGTTCGTAGGTCATCCTCGCTCCTCTGCTCGGCGCCAGCGCGCGGCCTCGACGCCGCGGCTGCGTGGTAGCGCACCACACCGTGGGACGGCGACGCGAGCCACGAGCGCTTCGCGCCGGCGCGACGCCTGTTGCAGACTCATGCGGACCCCCGTCCACGGATCGCAAAGGCGACCGCGCATGAAGAGCCGCGAGCCCGTCCTCCTGCCTGAGCACGACTTCCCGACCGAGGAGTGGCGCCTGACCGAGCGTCGCTTCAGCCGCGAGCTCCTCGGCCGCACCGAGACGCTCTTCTCGGTGGGCAACGGCTACCTCGGCTTCCGGGGCAACCCCGAGGAGGGGCGACCGATCCACGACCACGGCACGTTCGTCAACGGCTTCCACGAGCAGTGGCAGATCGTCCACGCCGAGGAGGCCTACGGGCTGGCCCAGACCGGGCAGACGATCATCGACGTCCCCGACGCGAAGATCATCAAGCTCTACGTCGACGACGAGCCGCTCTACCTGCCGACGGCCTACCTCGAGCACTACGAGCGCAGCCTCGACCTGCGTCGCGGCATCCTCTCGCGCGAGCTGCTGTGGGAGACGCCGTCGGGCAAGCGCGTGCGGGTGCGCTCGGAGCGCTTCGCCTCGACACGCCACCGCCACCTCGGGGCGATCAGCTACGAGGTGACGGTCCTCAACGCCGACGCTCCCGTGGTCTTGAGCTCGCAGCTGCTCAACCGCGGTGACGCCACCGCCCCCGACGATCCGGTGCGCCAGCAGTTCGACCCGCGGACGACCCGCCAGTTCGACCATCGCCTGCTCGAGAGCAAGGCCATCCGCCACGACGACGAGCGCATCGTCCTCGGCTACCAGGTCGCCCACAGCGGCATGACCCTCGGCTGCGGCATCGAGCACCGCATGGACACCCGCTGCGCCTACCGCGCCGAGCGCGAGGTCTCCGCCGACCTCGGCAAGGTCATCTACACCGTCGAGGCGCAGCAGGGCGAGCCGATCCGCCTCGAGAAGTTCGCGAGCTACCACACCTCGCGGGCGGTACCCGCCGACGAGCTCGCCGACCGCTGCGAGCGCACGCTCGACCGGGCGCTGCGCGTGGGCTGGGACAGCCTCGTCGAGGACCAGATCGAGGACGTCGCGGACTTCTGGCGCTCGAGCGACGTCGTCGTCGAGGGCGACGCGAAGGTGCAGCAGGCGGTGCGCTGGAACCTCTTCCAGCTCATGCAGGCGAGCCTGCGCGCCGAGGGCACGGGCATCCCCGCCAAGGGCCTGTCGGGGCACGGCTACGAGGGTCACTACTTCTGGGACATCGAGATCTTCGTCATGCCGTTCCTCACGTACACGGCACCACGGATCGCCCGCAACCTCCTGCGCTTCCGCTACTCGATGCTCGACGCCGCGCGCGAGCGCGCCCACGAGCTCGACCACGACGGCGCGCTCTTCCCGTGGCGGACGATCACCGGCGAGGAGGCCAGCGCCTACTACCAGGCCGGCACCGCGCAGTACCACCTCAACGCCGACATCGCCTACGCCCTCAAGCACTACGTCGAGGTCACCGGCGACACCGCCCTGCACGCCGAGGCCGGCGCGGAGATGCTCGCCGAGACCGCCCGGCTCTGGACCGACCTCGGCTTCCACAACGGCGACGACGACGCCTTCCACCTCCACAGCGTCACCGGCCCCGACGAGTACACGACGGTCGTCAACGACAACGCCTTCACCAACCTCATGGCGGCGATGAACCTCGCCTACGCCGCCGGCGTCCTGCGCGCCCTCAAGGTCGACGACCCCGTGCGCTACGAGATCGTCTGCGAGGACCTCGGCCTCGGCGACGCCGAGATCGCCGCGTGGGAGCGCGCCGCGGCGGCGATGCACATCCCCTTCGACGAGGAGCGCGGGGTCCACCCCCAGGACGAGCACTTCCTCGACCGCGAGATCTGGGACTTCGACTCGACGCCGCCGGACCGCTACCCCCTGCTGCTGCACTACCACCCGCTCGTGATCTACCGCCACCAGGTCATCAAGCAGGCCGACGTCGTCCTCGCGATGTTCCTGCTCGGCGAGCGCTTCACCCGTGAGCAGAAGCGGCGCAACTACCGCTACTACGACCCGCTGACGACGAGCGACTCCTCGCTGTCGCCCCCGGTGCACGCGATCGTCGCCGCCGAGATCGGCGACCCCGTCAGCGCGATGCACCACTTCCGCCTGTCGCTGTTCATGGACCTCGCCGACGTCGCCGGCAACGTCGACCACGGCACGCACGTGGCCTCGACCGGCGGGGTGTGGATGGCCCTCGTGCACGGCTTCGGCGGGCTGCGCGACTACGGGGGCCGGATCTCCTTCGACCCGGCGCTGCCGCAGGAGTGGACCCGGCTGCGCTTCCCGCTCATGGTCCGCGGTCAGCGCCTCGAGGTCACCCTCACCGCGGGGCACATCACGCTCGTGCTCACCGGCAGCGAGGAGCTCGAGGTCGACGTCGAGGGCGAGCCGGTCGTGCTCGTGCCCGGCGACCCCACGACGGTGGCCCTCGCGGGTCACACGAGCGACGCCGCCGGCTGAGCCCACCGCGGCGGCGCGGCGCTAGGCCTTGCGCTTGCGCCTGCGCTCGACGACCTCGAGGTTGCGCGACTCGGCACGCTGCGCGCGACGGCGGAAGAACAGCGCCATGCCGGCGACCACGACGGTGACGATCGCGGTGTTGAAGACCGCGACCTCGATGCCCTGCGCGAAGGTGAGGGCGAAGACGACGAGGGGGCCGACCATCCAGCCCCAGCGCCAGAAGCGCAGCTGGCTGCGGGCCATCGCCACGGCCACCCGCGCCTCCTTGCGCGTGTCGACGGGGCGACCCCGGTTGATCGCACGGCGCACCCGCCGGCGCGCGTCCTTGTCGAGCTTGGCCCAGGCGTCGCGGAACGCCTGCCCCTCGGGGATCTCGTGTGGCTTCGGCATCGCGCCGATGCTAACCGCCTCGCCCGCCACCGGCAGATCGGCGGCGTCGGCCCGCGGCGAGGCCTTGGCGTAGCCTTCCCGCGAGCCAGGTCCCCGCCGGAGAGCGAGCCCGTGCCCCGATCCACGCCACCGGAAGCCCAGCAGCCGCTGCTCGAGCGCCTCGGCCTGCACCGCCGGGAGCTGCGGGCCTGGGCGCTGTACGAGTGGGCGACGACCGGGCTCTACGTCGTCATCGTCACCGCGGTCTTCCCCGTCTACTACCAGACGGTGGCCGCCGACGGCCTCGCGCCGGCGGTCGCGAGCCAGCGCTACGCCCTCGCCACGACCCTCGGCATCGTCCTCATCGCCCTGCCGGCGCCGTTCATCGGGGCGCTCACCGACCAGACGCCGGCGAAGAAGCGCCTGCTCGCCTCGTTCATGCTCCTCGGCGTCGGCGCGACCGGCGCGCTGTTCTACGTGGAGCAGGGCGACTGGCGCCTCGCGCTCGGGATGTTCGTCCTCGTCAACATCGGCGTCAACGGCAGCACGGTCTTCTACGACGCGCTGCTGCCGCACGTCGCCGGCGATGACGAGGTCGATCAGGTCTCGGCGGGCGCGTTCGGCCTCGGCTACGTCGGCGCGACGCTCCTACTGCTCGCGAGCGTCGTCGTCATCGAGTTCCCCGGCCTCTTCGGCATCCCCGAGGGCACGCTGCCGGCGCGGTTGACCTTCCTCGCGACCGCGCTGTGGTGGCTGCTGTTCACCCTGCCGCTGCTGCGCGTCGTGCCCGAGCCGCGCCCCCGCGTCGCGCCCGGCGAGGGCGGTGGCAGCGCGGCGCGCCGGGCGCTCGGGCGGCTCGGCGGCACGCTGCGGGACCTGCGCAGCTACCGTCAGGCCTTCCTGCTGCTGCTCGCCTACCTCGTCTACGGCGACGGCATCGGCACGATCATCCGGCTCGCGACGGTCTACGGCGCGGAGATCGGGATCGGCCAGACCGCCCTGCTCGGCGCCGTCGTCATCGTGCAGGTCGTCGGCATCCCCGCGACCTTCGCCTTCGGCGCGCTCGCCGGAGTCGTCGGGGCGAAGCGCTGCATCCTCCTCGGCCTCGCGGTCTACGGCGGCGTGACGATCGTCGCCTACTTCATGACCTCTGCGACGGAGTTCTTCGTCCTCGCGTTCTGCATCGGCCTCGTCCAAGGCGGCACGCAGTCGCTGTCACGCTCGCTCTTCGCCTCGATGATCCCGCGCTACAAGTCCGGCGAGCTCTTCGGCTTCTACGGGGTCATGGACAAGTTCGCCGGGATGATCGGCCCGGCGGTCTTCGCCGGGGTGATCTCCCTGACGGGCTCGAGCCGGCAGGGGATCCTCTCGGTCCTCGGCTTCTTCGCCGTCGGCGCGGCGCTGCTGTGGTTCGTCGACGAGGCCGAGGGCCGCCGGGTCGCGCAGCGCGCGCAGGCCCGCGCCGTGCCCGCCGACGCCGCCGGGCAGGGCTAGAACCATCGGTCTGACGCCCATTCGCCACCGGGGTTCCGTGCCGCGGCGACGGGCCCTTGCGCCTGTCTCGCCCTTGTCGTCGCCGTGGCGTTCACGATTGACTCGCGGCATCCCGTCTCGATGCGCTCCAGGCATCCCGCCGGGGTGAGCCGGGTGGCGTCGAAGACCCCTGGGGGCGCGGCGACCCGACCGGGGTGATGACGTCGGGGCTCATCGGCGGTCTGGCTCGCGCGCCTCGACCTCGCCGTCGTCGTGCTATCCGATGGCGCGGGTGTGCGCCCCGGGGGTCCTCCGGGGCGCAGCGAGGGTGGATGGGGGGGTTCTAGAGGTCGAGGGTGGGCTGCACGGGCGGTGGGGGTTCGTCGTCGGGTGGTTCCGGCGGCGGCGGCTGGTCGGCTGGCCGGCCGGGCGGGTCGCCTCCCGAGGGTCGGCCGGGCGGGTCGCCTCCGGAGGGTCGGCTGGGCGGGTC
>Ga0207421_10006728_pt1 | contig 12455 bp, 10 predicted proteins | sample SodLakKL_010_SED_4_FD_187542 | JGI IMG/M metagenome (GOLD analysis project Ga0207421, IMG submission 187542) | Alkaline sediment microbial communities from Lake Tanatar, Kulunda Steppe, Russia - 8KL_010_SED (SPAdes) (version 2) | ecosystem: Environmental > Aquatic > Non-marine Saline and... | reverse complement strand
ATTGGTAATTTTGCACAAAAATTACGGACGGATATGTTTGAAAATCTTAATGATAAGTTAGATAAGGCGTTTAAGGTGATCAAGGGTCAGGGCCACATTTCGGAGGTCAATGTGGCTGAATCTCTGAAGGATGTGCGCCGTGCCCTGGTGGATGCTGATGTCAACTATAAAATTGCCAAGAATTTTACCGAAAGGATCAAGGAGAAGGCCATGGGCCGGGATGTGCTGAATTCGGTTTCTCCCGGGCAGCTCATGGTGAAAGTGGTTCATGAGGAACTGACTGAGCTGATGGGTGAAACCCATGAGGAGATCAACCTGAAGGGCAACCCGGCCATTGTATTGGTTGCCGGTTTGCAGGGTAGTGGTAAAACAACCTTTTCGGCCAAACTGGCCAACTATCTGAAAGGGAAAAAGGGCAAAAAGGTGCTGCTGACAGCCGGTGACGTTTACCGGCCTGCTGCAATCGATCAGCTGAAGGTGCTCGGGGAACAGATCAACGTGGAGGTGTATACCGAGGATGGTGTGAAAGATCCGGTGGCCATTGCCAAAAGATCTGTAAAGCATGCCAAAACGATGGGGCATCAGGTGGTTGTGGTGGATACCGCCGGCCGGCTGGCCATCGATGAGAATATGATGAACGAGATCTCTTCTCTGAAAGAAGCCCTGAACCCCCAGGAGACGCTCTTTGTGGTGGATGCCATGACAGGTCAGGATGCGGTGAATACAGCCAAAGCATTCAATGAACGGCTGAATTTTGACGGGGTGGTGCTGACAAAGCTTGATGGTGACACCCGCGGTGGAGCGGCTTTGACGATCCGTTCCGTGGTCAATAAACCCATTAAATTTGTGGGTATCGGCGAAAAAGTGGAAGCCATCGATGTGTTCCACCCCCGGCGGATGGCTGACAGGATTCTTGGGATGGGGGACATTGTATCCCTTGTGGAAAAGGCCCAGGAGCAATACGATGAGGAAGAAGCGCAAAAGCTGCAGAAGAAAATTGCAAAGAATCAGTTCGATTTCAATGATTTCCTTTCCCAGCTGCAGCAAATCAAAAAGATGGGGAATGTGAAGGATCTCATGGGGATGATTCCCGGCATGGGCAAAGCGATCAAGGATGTGGATCTTGACGATGATGCCTTCAAGGGCGTGGAGGCCATTATTCACTCCATGACCCCCGCGGAAAGGGAAAACCCTGCAATCATGAACGGAAGTCGCCGGAAAAGAATTGCGCGGGGCGCAGGAACCGATATCCAGGAGGTCAACAAACTGCTGAAACAATTTGAAGACATGCGCAAGATGATGCGCACCATGCGCTCCGGAGGCAAGGGCAAAATGGCCAATATGATGCGGAATATGCAGGGGATGAAGCGATGATGGCCGGTTTTTTTGCCGGTCACCGTTCATAAAGGTGTTAATGTTAACCAAATAAAACGTTTATTATGGAGCTTATAAGCGGTAAGGAAATTTCCAAAGCGATCAAGAAAGATATTGCAGAAGAGGTGAGGCGCATCAGGGACGAAGATGGTAAGGTGCCCCACCTGGCTGCCATCCTGGTGGGAGAAGACCCGGCAAGCGAAACCTATGTGAATAATAAAGGAAAATCCTGCAAAGAGGTGGGGTTTGATTCGTCTACCTATCGCTTCGAATCTGATGTGACTGAAGCAGAGCTGCTGGAGGCGGTTGGATTTATCAACAAAGATCCTGAGGTAGACGGGCTGATCGTTCAGTTACCGCTTCCCTCGCACATTGACGCCCAGAAAGTAATCCAGCATGTGGCCCCGGAAAAAGACGTGGACGGATTCCATCCGGTCAATGCCGGGAGAATGATGATCGGTCTTCCTGCCTATATTCCTGCCACGCCCAACGGAATACTGGAGATGATCAAACGCAGCGGCATTGAAACAAGCGGAAAGAACTGTGTTGTGCTGGGCCGGAGCAATATCGTGGGTAAACCCATGAGCCTGCTTATGGGGAGAAATGATGACCCCGGTAACGCGACGGTCACCGTTTGCCACAGCCGGACCAGGGACCTGGAGAAGATTACTGCACAGGCGGATATTCTTATCGTTGCCATCGGTAAACAAGAGTTCGTCACTGCAGATATGGTCAAGGATGGTGCGGTGGTGATTGATGTGGGCATCCACCGTGTGCCTTCTGCAGAAACCAAATCCGGTTTTCGCCTGATCGGCGATGTGGCCTTTGACGAGGTGTCACCAAAGACCTCTTACATTACCCCGGTTCCCGGAGGGGTTGGTCCCATGACCATTGCATCGCTGCTGATGAATACCCTGAAAGCATCTAAAAAAGAAATATACGGCCCCGTTGAGTGATTGTGAACTGATAAACCTGACTCCTGAAAACAGCCGGCAACTTGAAAAAGGGTTGCTGCTGCCTGTAATGGAGATGTTTTACTCCCTCCAGGGAGAAGGGTTCAATACGGGAAAGCCTGCCGCCTTTCTGCGTATCGGCGGTTGCGATGTGGGCTGTCACTGGTGTGATGTGAAAGAATCATGGAATGCCGCCCTGCATCCCCTGACGCCTGTCAGCGATATCGTGGATTATGTGCATGCCTTTCCGGCCAATGCAGTGGTCATTACAGGGGGGGAACCCCTCAGGTACAACATGAATCCCTTGTGTGAAAGTCTTAAAGACAAAGGGGTGAGTATTTACCTGGAAACCTGCGGGGGGTACCCGCTTACCGGTCAATACGACTGGATATGTCTTTCCCCGAAAAGGAATATGGAGCCCAGGCGCGATATGCTTCACATGGCGGATGAGCTGAAGGTGATTGTGCATGATGAGGATGACCTGGAATGGGCGGAGCGGAATGCCGAAAGGGTGAAACAGAACTGCCGGCTTTACCTTCAGCCTGAATGGAGTAAGTATACGGAAATCCTTCCGGTGATCGTTGATTATATAAAGTCGCATCCCCAATGGATGATATCTATACAGGCCCATAAGTTCATGCATATTCCATAACAACCATATCCAAAGTGGTCGCATCCACAACCAATGCATCCACCGGCATATTATTATCACAAGTCAATAATCACCGTACTGATCACTGCTATACCTATACCCGCGCTGTGTGCCTGAACCGAACAAAACGCCTCCCGACCATTATTCTGCCCGTGCTCGTCGCGGGGCTGCTCATCATGGGCATGTCCCTGCAGTTGCCGGCCCAGGAAAGGGGGGAGCTGACCACCGACAGCCGCAGGGCCCGCAGGGCTTATGAAAGAGCCGAAGAGGCCTACCTCAGGTATAACCGCGGGCAGGCGCTGATTGAGCTGAGTGATGCGGTAGACCGGGATCCGGAATTCATTGAAGCCCACCTGCTGATGGCAGAAATTTATTTTGCCGGAGAGAATTATGCCGAAAGCATTGCTCCATACCGGAATGCCGTTGAAATTGATCCTGCCTTCTTTCCGCCGGCTGGTTTTTACCTTGGGAAGGCCCTTTATCGGACAGGTGAATACAAAGAAGCACGTGAACGTCTGCAGGCATTTTACCTGCGTGATGATGTGAGTTCTGCCCTGAAGGTAAGAGCCGAAAATCTACTGAAACGTTGTGATTTTGCCATCGAAGCGATGGCTGAGCCCGTGGCGTTTACGCCGGAAAATCCCGGACCGGCGATTAACAGCCGGCTTGCTGAATACAGTCCTGCCCTGACTGCGGATGAAATGACACTCATTTTTACCCGTGAAAAGCCCAGGGAAAGCGAAAGGGGAGGTACGATCATGTTTGAGGATTTTTATATCAGTCACTTCAGGAACGGGGAGTGGACGGAAGCCGTGAACATGGGTCCGCCCCTGAATACCCGTGGAAACGAAGGGGCCCAAAGTATTACCGCCGATGGCCGGCACCTTTATTTTACGGCCTGCAATCGAAGCGATGGAGTGGGGAGTTGCGATATCTACTATTCCCGCCTTGAAGGGGGGAAATGGAGCCGGCCGGTCAATCCCGGTCGCCCGCTCAACTCTTCTGCCTGGGATTCCCAGCCATCTGTGTCGGCAGACGGGCAAACGCTTTTTTTTGCCAGCAGCCGGGATGGAAACCTCGGACAAATGGATATCTGGAAAGCTACCCGCAATGAAGCGGGTGTGTGGAATGAGCCCCAAAACCTGGGGCCGGTTATCAATACTTCAGGCCGTGAAATGTCTCCTTTTATCCATCCGGACAACCAGACCCTCTATTTTGCCTCTGATGGCCATATCGGGATGGGAGGACTGGATATTTTCTACAGCCGGAAAGATGAAAACGGGAGTTGGACTGAACCCGTTAACCTGGGATACCCGATCAATACCCATGCGGATGAATTCGGAATGATCGTGGGTGCTTCCGGTAAAACGGCCTGGTTTTCTTCAGACATGGAAGGGGGGTATGGAGAAAGTGACCTGTACACTTTTACCCTTTATGAAGAGGCCCGACCCCGTCCGGTCACCTATATGAAGGGCAGGGTGACGGATTCTGAGAGCGGAGATCCCCTGGGGGCAGATTTTGAGGTGTCTGATGTACAAAACGGGCGGACCCTTGCTGCTTCCACGGCAGACCCGGTTGACGGGTCATTTTTGGTCTCTATCCCGACTGATCGCGACCTGGCACTGAATGTGTCCATGACGGGCTATTTGTTTTTTTCTGAACATTTCAGCTACGAAGGGGTGCGGACGGTGGTGGAACCTCATCTGAGAGACATTGCATTGCAACCGGTGCAGGAAGGTGCGGCTGTGGTACTGCGCAATATCTTCTTTGAAACAGATCATTATGCTTTGCAGGAGGCCTCTTATCACGAACTCGAACGCCTGAGGCGTTTTATGGAAGATAACCCGGATGTGTTTGTGGAGATCAGGGGGCACACCGACAGCACCGGGAGTTTTGCCCACAATATGGAATTGTCGGAAAACCGGGCCAGAAGTGTATACAGCTATCTTACCGAACAGGGGATATCACCCGACCGGCTTTCCTTTAAAGGGTTTGCCGACACCATGCCGCTGGATACCAATGAAACTGCTGAGGGCCGGGCGAAAAACAGGCGCACGGAGTTTCGTGTAATTTCCGGTAATTAAGGCCTGTGGTCATTGTTGATAATTATTTGCCGGCCAAATTGTCCGGGCACACGATTGATTGATTATTTTTGAGGTATGGAAGAAAAAGGGCAAAAAGTCCGGGAGTCGTCCGGCAAAAAGGTCAGAAAATCGTTTTATCCGGCAGATTATGCAGACCACGGTCGGGTGCCTCCCCAGGCCACCGACCTGGAGGAAGCTGTACTGGGTGCCATGATGCTGGAGCAGAATGCACTGACCAATGTGGTGGATCTGCTGAAGCCCGAGGTGTTTTATAAGGACTCGCATCAGAAGATCTTCTCGGTGATCCAGGACCTTTTCTCGGCAGGCCAGCCTGTGGATATTCTGACAGTTACCGAAGCGCTTAAGAAGAAAGGGGAACTGGAGGTGGTCGGCGGGGCCTACAGCATCACCATGATGACCAACCGGGTGGCCAGCGCTGCCAACGTGGAATACCACGCCCGGATCGTTTTGCAGAAATTTCTGCAGCGCGAGCTGATACGGATCAGTTCCGGGATCATCAAAGATTCTTATGAGGATACCACCGATGTTTTTGATATACTCGACAAAGCAGAGCAGCAGTTGTTTGCGGTAAGTGAGACCAACCTTCGCCGTAATTATGATGACATGCACTCCCTGGTGAAGGAGGCGGTGAAACAAATTGAAGGAGCCAAGAACCAGGAAGGGCATATCAGCGGGATTCCCAGTGGCTTTGCCGAACTGGACCGGGTTACGGCGGGCTGGCAGAAATCTGACCTGATCATTCTTGCTGCCCGTCCCGGAATGGGTAAAACGGCTTTTGTGCTGTCAATGGCAAGGAATATGGCGGTTGACTTCAAGAAGCCCATCGCGGTATTCTCACTGGAGATGGCCGGGGTTCAGCTGGTGACCCGTCTGATTGCCAGCGAGGCTGAACTCGCGGCAGATAAACTCAGGCGCGGGCAGCTGGAGCAATATGAATGGGAACAGTTGAATGCGCGACTGAATACCCTTACAGATGCCCCCCTCTTTATTGACGATACCCCGGCGCTTTCCATTTTCGAACTGAGGGCAAAATGCCGGCGACTCAAGGCGCAGCATGACGTGCAGCTGATCATTGTGGACTACCTGCAGCTGATGAGCGGAGGTAACGATAACAACCGGGGCAACCGCGAGCAGGAGATCAGCAATATTTCACGGTCAATGAAAAGCCTGGCCAAGGAGCTGAATGTGCCGGTAATTGCCATATCTCAGTTAAGCCGTGCCGTTGAAACAAGGGGCGGATCCAAAAGGCCGGTACTCTCTGACCTTCGTGAGTCAGGGGCCATTGAGCAGGATGCCGATATGGTGCTGTTCATTTACCGACCGGAATATTACCAGATCACCGAGGATGAACAGGGCAACTCTACCGAAGGCCTTGCCCAGCTGATCATTGCCAAGCACCGGAACGGTGCCCTGAAAGACATTGATTTGCGTTTCATTCAGAATTTCGCGAAATTTACGGATTACGAAACCGCCGGTTATGGTGCCGGAGGTGAGATGAAGCCATCGGATTCGTTTGATGACCAGAATACCTTTACCGTCCCGTCCAAAATGAATGACATGGACGATGATGAAGTTCCATTTTAGTTCGGGGCTGACGCCCCTCACGGTTAGTCGGGTGCTTCGCACCCTCCGGTTAGTCGGGGCTGACGCCCCTCCGGTTAGTCGGGTGCTTCGCACCCTCCGGTTGTTGGTTCTCATGGGCGGAGGATGGTGGGGGTAGCTCATATTCGGTGGACGAGGTTGGGCGGTTGTTGGTTGTTGGTTGTTGGTTCTCATGGGCGGTGTGATGGGGAAGCTGCCGATGGTCTGGTAAACGGGCGAGGCGGTTGTTGGTTGTTGGTTTGTCAATGCCTGAAGGGGTCACACGTTACTGGCCCGAAGGTATTTTCGATAGCCTGCAAGCCATTGAACCAAGTACGGGGTTGGATGGTTTATTGATTGGATGGTTTAATTTTATTACAGCTTATGTTTCTTGTACGTTATATATTCATTTTGTTTTTGCTGGCTGGTGTCGGTGCGCAGGGCTTTGCCGCCCAGATCCTGATCCCCATGGACGATTCACAGCGGAACCACCTGAAGGCTTATGGCATAGCCTATCACGTGCTGACCTACGATGTGGAAATAAGCTGGTTGCTGAATTACCGTGGTGGCAGTTTTATGTTTGATCATCACCGGGAATTTGAGGATGAATTGGTGGTAAGGGGTGTGACTTATGAGGTGATCGCAGATGTGCAGGCTGCCGGAATCCTTCGTGAAATAGCTGATCCGGAGGTGAATATGGAGGAAATCCGGTTACATAAAGTACCCAGGATCGCCATATATACTCCTCCCAACAGCCTTCCCTGGGATGATGCGGTTACCCTGGCCCTGACTTATGCGGAGATTCCCTATGATGAGGTGTATGATGAAGAGGTGTTGTCGGGCGAACTGCCTGTCTATGATTGGTTGCACCTGCATCATGAGGATTTTACCGGACAATTCGGAAAGTTCTGGCTGGCTTTTCGCAATGCCGACTGGTACCAGGAAGATGTCCGGCTGGCGGAGGAAACAGCCAGGGCTTTGGGATATGCTGAGGTTGCGGATCTGAAGCTGGATGTGGCCAGGGCCATACGCGATTTTGTGGAGGGCGGTGGCTATATGTTTGCCATGTGTTCGGCACCTGAAAGTATTGACGTTGCCCTCGCGGCTGAAGGAGTGGACATTCTTCATGAGGTCTACAACGGAACCCCGCCTGATCCGGATGCTCAGGAGCGGCTTGATTTCAGCCGGACTTTTGCTTTTGAGAATTTTACCATTGTTCCCGATCCGGCCATCTATGAAAAATCAAACATTGATGTGCCCAAGATCGGGCGTAACGAGGGAAGTGACTTCTTTACGTTATTTGAGTTCTCTGCCAAATGGGATCCTGTGCCAACCATGCTTACGCAAAACCATGAAACAGTGATTCGAGGCTTCATGGGGCAGACCACTGCGTTCCGCAAAGAGGTGGTAAAGCCCACGGTCACCATTCTCGGGGAAAACCGCTCAAAGGAAGAGGTGCGCTATATTCACGGATCACGCGGGAATGGCACGTTCACATTTCTTGGTGGTCACGATCCGGAAGATTATCGTCACCACGTGGGTGACCCGCCCACCGACCTGGATCTTTTTCCCAGTTCTCCGGGGTACAGGTTGATTTTGAACAATGTGTTGTTCCCTGCTGCCCGTCAGGAGCCTCTGAAAACATGGATGAACCCGGACGGAGAATTATGGTCAGTTACAAAGCGATCCCGCCGGTAACCATAAAAAACCTGCCGGAATCTGCCCTTTTTAAAATTGCCGCGAGGTGCGGTATTTCACTGCCTTACCGGACGGTGCCCGGTTCATTGCCTTAGATTTTTTTCTGACGGGTTTTTTTCTTGTAGGTCAGAAAAGCATAGGGGTATTTGTTTTTTTCGTCCGGTTCGTGTTCTTCCATCTCAATCAGTTCCCATTTTTCGGGATCAATCTCCGGGAAAAAAGCGTCGCCTTCAAAATTGCCATAAATCCGGGTAATGAATAAACGGCGGGCCTGGTAAAGGTCGATGGTTTGCCTGTAGATCTCCTCGCCTCCTGCCACGAATACATCCTTCTGGTCTTGCACCTTCTTCAGGGCTTCACTGATTGAGTTTGCCACCTGGCATCCCTGGGCATCATAATCCTTTGAGCCCGTCACCACTATGGTTGTCCGCCCCTTCAGGGGTTTTCCCATCGACTCAAAAGTTTTACGTCCCATGATGAGGGTGTGCCCCATGGTCAGATTCTTGAAATGTTTAAGGTCTGCCGGCATATGCCACATGAGCTGATTTTCGTTGCCGATCACGTTGTTATTGCCCAATGCAGCGATCAATAAAAGTTTCATGATGATTGTACTTTGGTTAATATTCCGGTCTTTACAATCTTTTGCCGCTGATAAAAAGCCACGGCCACATGTTAAGGGGCTATGCTAAGGAGCCATGTTAGGCGACCCGTGTTCTGCGCCTGTGTTCTGCGGCCCATGTTAAACGGTCCGTTGTTAAACGGCTACCGGAGCTTTAATGTGGGGGTGCGGATCGTATCCGGTCAATTTAAAATCTTCGTAACCATAGGAGAAAATATCCTTCACCTCCGGATTAATGTGCATGACAGGTAATGGACGGGGCTTTCTGCTCAACTGCAGTCTGGCCTGTTCAAGATGGTTCAGGTACAGGTGTGCGTCCCCGAACGTATGAATGAAATCACCTGCTTTCAGCTCACACACCTGGGCGATCATCATCGTAAGTAAAGCATAGGAGGCGATATTGAAAGGGACGCCTAAAAAGCAGTCTGCACTTCGCTGATATAGCTGGCAGGATAGTCGTCCGTCTGCCACATAAAACTGAAAAAGGATATGGCAGGGAGGAAGGGCCATTTTGTCGAGTTGCCCCACGTTCCAGGCGTTGACCATTAACCTCCGAGAATCGGGGTTGTTTTTGATTTGCCGGATCAGCTGGCTTATCTGGTCAATATGCCCGGTTTCTGTCGGCCAGCTTCTCCACTGTGCGCCGTAAACCGGTCCCAGATCGCCGGATTCATCGGCCCATGCATCCCAGATAGACACCCCGTTCTCCTTTAAATAAGCAATGTTGGTGTCGCCTTTCAGAAACCATAACAGTTCATGGATGATGGAACGAAGGTGGAGTTTTTTGGTAGTTACCAGAGGGAACCCATTTTTCAGGTTAAATCGCATCTGGTGCCCGAATACGCTGATGGTTCCGGTACCGGTTCTGTCTCCTTTTTCTGTCCCGTTTTTAAGGATGTGATCTAAAAGGTCAAGGTATTGAAGCATCTTCTCCCGGTTTGTGTAAGACAAAGGTACGTCTTTCCGCTATGCGATGATTGTTGTTTTTTGGCGGTTATCCCAGTATCATGCCTACGATGGTGGCACTCATCAGACCTGCAAGTGTGCCACCGAGCAATGCCCTCATCCCGAAGCGGGAAAGAAGCACCTTGCGGGACGGAGCCAGTGACCCGATACCGCCGATCTGTATTCCGATACTGGCAAAGTTGGCAAAACCACAAAGCAGGTAAGTGGCCATGATGATGGACTTGGGGTCGGCAAAAGCATCCATTTCCTTTAGCTCTGCCAGACTGAGGTAACCGATAAATTCCGTCATGATGATCTTTTCCCCCAGGAGTCTTCCTACCAGGGTGATGTCGGGTAAACTGACTCCGATGAGCCACATGATGGGGGCAAAGGTGTACCCCAGGATGAACTGCAGGGAAAGTTCTTCGTAGCGGCCATTTGTGGCCTCTGCAATTGCCGGGTTCAGGTTGATCATGTCACCGATCCCTCCCACGATGTAATTGAACATGGCAATGAAAGCGATGAAAACCAGCAGCATGGCGGCCACATTGGCAGCCAGGCGCAGGCCTTCTCCGGCACCGTTCGTAATGGAGTCCAAAATGTTGTCGCCGATTCTGTCTTTGGAGATCTCCATGGTTTTGTCAATCTTTTCGGTCTGGGGGTAGAGAATTTTGGAGATCACCACAGCTCCCGGTGCAGCCATAATCGAGGCGGCCAGGAGATGCTGAGCGAAAATCAGTCGTTGTACAGGGTCATCCCCGCCAAGGAAGCTGATATAAGCGGCCAGCACTCCACCGGCCAGGGTGGCCATCCCCCCTGTCATTACCAGCAGTATTTCTGACTTTGACATGTTGGCCAGGTAGGCCTTAATCATGAGCGGAGACTCAGTCTGACCCAGGAAAATGTTCCCGGCAACTGAAAGGCTTTCCGCTCCTGAAAGGCGCATGGCCTTGGTCATCAGCCATGCCATGCCATAGACGATCTTTTGAATGATGCCAAGGTAAAACAGCAAACTGGTGAGGGCGGAGAAGAAGATGATGGTGGGGAGCACCTGGAACGCAAAGATGTAACCATAACGTTCGGTGTCCAGAAAGCCTGCAAAAAGAAAGTCGGTTCCTGCCTTGGTGAAATCGAGGATCACTACAAAAACTGATCCGACCATTTCGAAAAAATACTGGACTGCCGGTACCTGCAACACCCCAAAGGCCAGAAGTACCTGCACGGATAAGCCGATTCCGACTACCCGCCAGGAGATCGCCCTTCGGTTGGCACTGAAGATCCAGGCAATGAATATCAGCACAAACATCCCCAGTAATCCACGGAAAATGGATGTTAACCCGAATGCATACTCGTGTATATCTGCCGGGGTATAGGTGAGATGGTACCGGTATTCGGAATCAGTCAGCACCAGAGTTTCCTCCCCGAGTTGTTCAATGACGAAAACAATGGGGCGCCTGTCTGTGGTGAGTCTTTCTTCGGTCTGTATGGCCAGTAATTCTCCCTCGCGATAATACTGAAGCAGCGGCTGGCCTTCGTCAACCCGGTAATTTACCGAGTCTACAGCGACTTCAAGGTCGTCGGGTATTGGTGCAAGATAGAGGGTGTCTCCAATCCTGGACCAGCTCCCGAAAGCTTCCTTGTCAAGGAATTGTGAATGAAGGGAAAAGGTTCTTTCCCCCTCTGCATCAACCAATGTCAGTGTATCTTGTTCGGGCAGGCCGGCACCTTGCCCGGTGGTCTTGTCAACCACTTCATCAAAGGCCCATATTTTAGAGATTTCTGCCTGGAGGCCGGGTTCTGTACCGGAGTTGCAGGAGCCGAAAAACAGTGCCGGCAAGATCAATATTAATAAAAACCCTGGAATCGTAAGTGTATTATTCATTGAAAAATCACTGATTGAGGTCATTAATTACTTCTTGCTTCCTTTTCGTTTATTGATTTCGTCTCTGATCACGGAAGCTTTTTCGTAGGCTTCAGAATCAATGGCTTCCATCAGTTTTTTCTCCAGCTCCTTCAATGTCATCTGGCTGTAATCTGCTTTATGCCCTTTGGGGTCCTTTTCAGCTGCGCCGGGGGGTGGATCGATGGAATCATCGCCTTCCTGCATGACAATACCGGCCGCATTGAGGATTTTCTCGTAGGTGTAAATCGGACACTGGAAACGGACAGCAATCGCGACAGCATCCGAGGTTCTTGAATCGATTTCTACTTCTTTTGCTCCGTCAAAACAGATCAGCTTGGCAAAAAAGATTCCTTCGCTGAATTTATAGATAATGACCTCGGTAATGGAAATGTGAAAGGTGGTCGCAAAGTTTTTAAAAAGGTCATGTGTCAGCGGCCGGCTGGGTTTCATTTTTTCCAGTTCAATGGCGATGGCTTGTGCTTCGAAGCTTCCGATAATGATCGGTAACCGGCGTTTTTGCCCCTCCTCACCAAAAATCAGTGCATAGGCACCGGATTGCGATTGGCTGTAGGATATTCCAAGAATCTCGAGTTTGATTTTTTTCATATGGCCACAGTCAGGTTGC
>Ga0207421_10006727_pt1 | contig 12455 bp, 9 predicted proteins | sample SodLakKL_010_SED_4_FD_187542 | JGI IMG/M metagenome (GOLD analysis project Ga0207421, IMG submission 187542) | Alkaline sediment microbial communities from Lake Tanatar, Kulunda Steppe, Russia - 8KL_010_SED (SPAdes) (version 2) | ecosystem: Environmental > Aquatic > Non-marine Saline and... | reverse complement strand
AGGACCTCGTTGAACTCAGCGCAAAGGCAAATTTTAAGGTCCTGGGTAAGCAGCTGGGTAAATATATGAAAGAGGTGGCCGGTCTTATTGAGAAGCTTTCCATGGATGAAATCCAGTCTATCCTTGAAGGCTCTACGCTGGTTCTTGACTACAGCGGCGGATCAATTGAACTGGTTGCCGATTCAATTATTGTACAGAGGAATGAGAAGCCCCATATGCATGTGCTCAATGAGGGAAACCTGACCGTAGGACTGGACAGTGAAATAACTGATGAACTGCACAGGGAAGGACTTGCAAGGGATATTGTCCGAACGGTACAGAATCTGCGGAAAGACAGGAACTTGGAGGTGACAGACCGAATACAGCTCCAGATCGACGGACCTGATGAGGTGAGGCAGGCTGTGGAAGAATACCGTGATCACATCATGAAGGAAACACTTGCTGATATACTCTCCATTGGTTCTGCGGAGCATGCTCTTGAAACCCCGTGCGGAGATACACTGTGTTATGTAGACCTGCGAAAACAGTAATTATACTCTTTGCAGTAACGGTGATTTCGTTTCTGGCAGGCTGTGCATACCGGCCTGCCTACCGGGAACCTGCATTCTTTGAGACCCTGGGAAAGGATACGGAAATGATGGTCACCATGAGAACTGATGATGTGCGGGATATGATCGTATATGCTGTTCCTGAGCTTGGAAGCCGGGAGATGCAGGATGTATTTGACCGTGCTGAACGGGTTTCTGTGGCTGCGCAGACAACTCCCGGGGAACATACCACGGGAGTTTACGGAGGAGTGGAGGGTGAAATCCCTAAACTGCTGACAAGGATGGGCCTGTCCTTCAGCAGCCAGTGGGAACGCAGCTGTGACGAATTTGTGTATTTTCAGGATGATTTCTCCGGGTTTGAAATATCTGTGCCGAAGCGGGGGATCATCGTATTTGCTGATCAGAACCTCTCAGAAGTGTACAGAAGCATGACAGAAGAACGGGTGATATACGTGCCCGGGAAGCTATCAGAACGGTTTGCAGAAGCTGATGCTGCACTGTATTCATCAAATCCCGACGGAATGAACTTGTTCGGAGAGGATGTATCATTTCCGTTTGAGCTGTATTTTGATGAAATGTGGCTTACCGTAAACCGTGTGGATGCGGTTTATGATTTGGACGGGACAGGTGACACTGCACAGCTGTACCATGTGGAAGGGATCATTACCCTTCCTGAAAATGTCCAGGCCCGGGTTTTTGACCGTGTTGTCAGAGTAGTGTATCAGAACTATATGAGGAAGCGGGACATGGATGTGGAAAACTGGAGGGTATCCGTGAACCTCAAGGAGAATACGGTAGTATTTGACAATTTGTTAATTTTTGATGATGTTATTAAAGAGGTGTTTAGGACAGCTGCTTCACGGTAGCACCTCCCATGCCAATACAGAAATGAAGGAGAACAGAGAGAAATGCCAACCTATGATTATGAATGCACTAGCTGCAGGCACACATTTGAATATTTTCAGGCAATGAGCGATCCCCCGCTGAACACCTGCCCTGAATGCGGAGAGCCGGTAAAACGGCTGCTTGGCGGAGGCACCGGCATTATTTTCAAGGGAAGCGGATTCTATGTTACTGACAACAGGAAGCAGACCGAGAAGCCTGCAGAGCCCTCAGGCGAGAAGGAAAAAAGCACTGCAGACTAACAAAGGACCTTCAGTGCACCGGGGAGGCACTGGGTATGCAGTTCACTCCCCGTGGTACTGACCGGATCACCGTCGGCATGAACGGCCAAAGCACCTGCTGCTGATTTCACCGACAGCATAGATGACCGGTACACCCAGGTATCATCAAGTTCTCCCTGTCTCCCCACACGGTATTTCAGTAAATCACGGATCATGAGCCGGCGTTTCTCCTGATGGGTGAAGGAAAGATCAAACAGTCCGTCCTGTGTATCTGCATGGGGCGCTATGAGGAATCCTCCTCCGAGGCGCTTCCCGATCATGCAGGATATCAGTGAGGCCCTCAGCGAATGGGTATGTTCATCGGTTTTCAGTTCAACCTCATGGGGAAGGGGGAATTTCACCAGTGTTTTCACCACCCCGTATATATATCCGAGGACACCGCGCAGATGCTTGGCTTTCCCTGCCTCGACGGTTACCATGGTATCAAATCCAATGCCTGATCCGTTGATAAAATACACAGGGTCCAGGTTATCAACCTGCACCATCCCTGCATCGACAAGCTTTGTCTTGCCGTTCAGCAGGATCTGCAGACTGTCATGAAGCTTAAGAGGCAGATTGTTGGCAAAGCAGAAGTCATTACCGCTTCCTAAAGGAAGCACGCCGAAGCACGGCTGTGTTTCTGTTTGAGCAGAAAACAGACCGTTTACTATTTCATTGCAGGTACCGTCCCCTCCTGCAGCAATGATCGTGCAGCTGCCTTCCTGGGCGCAGTCTCTGGCAATTTCCCTGGCATGGCCGGGATACTGCGTGTGCAGAAGAGAAAAATCAATGCCGCTGCGGGTGAGAAAATCACGGATAACAGGTTCTCTGGAAAGTGCTTTTCCCTTCCCGGCCACGGGATTCAGTACGATAACATACTTTCTGTTCATCCGGTGCTCCTTTTCACACTGCTGAGATCAGCTGGAGTTCTGATATCATATCATATATCACGCGGGGAGGGCAACCTGTCTTACCATTGCTCCCTCACTGAATTCTCTGCTGCTTCTTTAACAAGCGGACCCAGCTGCAGGGAATCATAACTGTCAGTGATAGCCTGCAGTTCAGGCTTTATCAGGGGGTGAGCAGGCGTAAAGAGGGTGCAGCAGTCATCATAGGGAAGGATGGATGTATCATAGGTGCCGATAGTCCGTGCAAGGGAAATAATTTCCTGCTTATCCATCCCGATGAGGGGGCGGAACACCGGAAGTTTTGACATATTGTTGGTAAAGGCAAGGCTTTCTACGGTCTGACTTGCCACCTGGCTCAAGGATTCACCGGTTATCAGGCACTGGGCACGTACCGGCCGTATCAAGCTTCCGCATATCTGGACCATGGCAGCACGCATGTGCAGTGTGCGTTCATTCTCAGGTGCATGCTGATTGATATGGACCTGCACATCGGTAAACGGAACGACCCATAGACGCATGCCTCCTGTATACTCACCGATGATACGCGCCAGGGTGCGCACCTTTTCAAGCGCATCCTCGGATGTGAACGGATAGGAATGAAAATATACAGATTCTATCCTGAGGCCGCGTTTTGCCATCAAGTATCCGGCAATGGGTGAGTCAATCCCGCCGGAGAGCATAAGAATCCCCTTCCCGGCGCTGCCCGGGGGAAGCCCTCCCGGTGAACTCTGCGTATCACCGTAGATGTATACTTTATCCCTTACCTCTACGGATATTTTCAGATCAGGTTTCTGAAGCTTCACAGAAAGGCTGGGAAAAGCTTCGGAAACTGCATTCCCGAGGTCACAGGATATCTGATAGGAATCCATGGGAAAACCTTTATCTATCCTGCGTGAATCAATCTTAAAGGTGGAAATCTCCCTTGATGAGCAGGCTTCTCTGCAGATCTTCAGGGCAGCTTCACGTATGGACCGGATATCTTTCTTTGTACTGCAGGCTTTGCTGAATCCCACCAGGCCGAAGGTCTTTGCAAGCCGGGACTGCACCTCCTCGGGCTGTGAGCCGTCAGCATAGAGAAAGAACCTGCCGTACTGCATTGTTAAAACCGGGTTGAATCCGCTGAGCTGCTGTTTTATATGCCTGCGGAGCTGCCGTTCAAAAAAAGGCCTGTTCCCTCCCTTCAGCCAAAGCTCGCCTGCTTTCAGTACATATAAGTCACGGTTCATGCGGTGCTCCTCATTTGGTAAGTACGTTACGGAGTTTCTGCGCTTCTTCACGCATGATATCCGCCAGGAGGCGTACGTCATCCTCGGCAGTTTCCCCTGCAAAGGATATTCTCAGTACGCCGTTGGATATACTTGATGAAAAGCCCATGGATGTCAATACACGCTCGCGTTTTTCACTGGTTTTGGAAGAACAGGCAGAGCCTGCGGAAAGATATATACCGCGGTCGCTGAGCACCCGGAGGAATACCTCCGATGGAACAGGAGCAGCTGAACAAAGCATGATAAACGGTGAATACCGTGCTAATTCTTCCCGTTTCCCGAGCCATGATACCGGCGATGAACCGTCAAGGCAGTCAAGAAATACAGAACGCAGGTTTTCGGCATGGGAACGGGCCTGTTCCTGATATTCAACCGCTTTTGCTATTGCGGTGCTGAATCCTGCAATACCTGCCAGGTTTTCTGTTCCAGGCCGCAGGGAAAATTCCTGTCCTCCGCCTCTGGAGAGAGGCTGCAGCGCTTTGCGCAGATAGAGTGCACCTGTCCCCCTGGGACCTGCAATTTTGTGCGCACTGAATGAAGCGCTGTCGATATCCAGGGAGGAAAGGGTAACGGGCAGTTTCCCCAGGGCCTGCACTGCATCTGTATGGATATGGATCTTCCTTCCGTTACGTGCCTCAAAGGAACGGATAACCCGTGCAAGATCATTGACCGGTGCGAGAGCACCTGAAACATTATTCACCATACTGAAGCAGACAAGCACCGTGTCATGCTGAAGGGACTGCTCCATGATTTCCGGGGTAATATGTCCTCCAGGTGCATCCGGCTGAATGACATGAAAGCCGAGCTCACGGAAGAATTCATGATACTCATAAACCGATGGATGCTCAGCTGCCGGAATGACTACCGACCCGCGGCCTCGTTTCCAAAGGAATGAGGAAAGAATCAGACTGTTGGATTCGCTTCCCCCGGAAGTAAACACCAGCTGATCGTCCCTGCATCCGAGGAAGCCTGCACAGGAAGAGCGCAGTTCCTGCAGAAGTTCTGAAGCTTCCTTCCCCAGACGGTGTGCCGATGAAGGATTTCCCGGGTACTGTTCGGAAACTTTCCTCTGACGCTCCAGTACATCGGGGTCTATCGGGGAGGTAGATGCCCAGTCAAAATACAAATGCTTCATGTACTAAATAGTGGTGAATCCTCAAGGTTTTGACAAGGGCTGTTGTTGCAACATCCAGCTTATTCATGTATAAAAAGTTATGTCCATGGTATGCAGTCTTTCAGGTAAAAAAACATTTATTGAGTTCATTGAAGAGCAGGAGCTTCGTTCAGTTCTTGACAAATCACTTACCGTAACTGATGAGACATTGAGGGACATCTGCCATGGCATGTTCGACCCTGTCTGCGTGCTTCCTCCGGGAGAACAGGCAAAACATCTGGATGCTGTGCAGACAGTTGTAGATGCGCTTCTCGAGAGAGAAGCATCAAGGGATGATACCCTCTGCGCCTTCGGGGGAGGGGTGATCTGTGATCTCACTGCTTTCTGCGGTTCAATATACATGCGCGGGATGAATCTCATCTTAGTTCCCACAACCCTTCTGGCTATGGTCGATGCTTCTGTCGGAGGGAAGACCGGGGTAGATTACCGGAAATATAAAAATCTGCTTGGAAGTTTTTATCCTGCACTGCGGGTGCTTATTTATCCGGAAGTCCTTTCAACGCTTTCCGACCATGCATATATGAACGGTCTTGCTGAAGTGATCAAACACGCATTCCTTGCAGGAGGGGAACTCTTTGAGATTGTTACAGAAAAGAGGAAGGAAATTCTCTCCCGGGATATCGGCATCCTGCGAAAACTCATTGAACTTTCCCTGAAGGTGAAAATTGAGATAGTGGAGCAGGACCCGGAAGAACTGCTCGGCATCAGGCAGCAGCTGAATTTCGGACATACCTTTGCCCATGCACTTGAAACAAGTACAGATTTTTCCTTATCCCACGGTGAAGCCGTTGCATGGGGTATGGCAAAGGCTTTTCAGGCTGGCAGGGAAATCGGGATTACCCGTCCGGAGTATGCTGAATCAGGTATTTCTCTTCTCAAATCCTACGGATATCCAGTGGACCTTGCTGTTGACCGGAGACAGGAATTCTTCAGTTCCCTGAAGCACGACAAGAAAAAACGGGGAATAGTCATTCCTTTCATCTTGCAAAAATCACTGGCTGATACTATTCTGTACCCCCTTGAGCTGACTGCGTTAGAACATATGATCTGACAGACATACATGCGCAGGATGCATGAATGCACTTTGCAGATGCATATATGCGACCATTTTTTGGAAAAAGGGCTTACACAATGAAGGGAAAAGCAGACATAGGAGTCATAGGACTTGCAGTCATGGGTCAGAACCTGGTTTTGAATATCAATGACCGGGGTTATTCTGCTGCCGTTTACAACCGCACTACATCAAAGATCAGCGATTTCCTCTCCGGTCCTGCCGAAGGAAGAGATACCGTATACGGCGCAGAAGACCTGGAGGAATTTGCCGATCTCCTTGAGCGTCCTAGGAAAGTAATGCTTATGGTGAAGGCCGGTGAAGTAGTCGACCAGTTTATCCAGATGATCCTTCCCTACCTGGAGCAGGGCGATGTGATTATCGACGGCGGAAATTCCCATTATCAGGACACCACACGCAGAACCAGATACCTGAGAGAACGGGGTGTGTACTTTGTGGGAGCAGGTATTTCCGGGGGAGAACAGGGAGCCCGCGAAGGTCCTTCCATTATGCCCGGAGGCAACCGGGAAGCATGGCCGCTGGTAAGGGACATATTTCAGTCCATTGCAGCCCGCAATGATGAAGGGGAAATATGCTGTGACTGGGTCGGAGCAGACGGAGCAGGGCATTATGTGAAAATGGTGCACAATGGAATAGAATATGGTGATATGCAGCTCATTTGTGAAGCCTACAACCTCATGAAGCAGGTGCTTAACCTTTCCCATGAAGAAATGCACAGGGTGTTTGCTGAATGGAACAAAGGTGAGCTTAACAGTTATCTGATAGAAATTACTGCAGAGATTATGACCCGCAGGGACAGTGACGGTACTGCACTTCTGGAAAAAATCAGAGATACTGCAGGTGAGAAAGGCACGGGGAAATGGACCGGTGTAAGCTCAATGGAACTCGGTGTGCCGGTAACCCTCATCGGGGAAGCAGTCTATGCCAGGTTTCTGTCATCGATGAAGGACCAGAGAGAAGAAGCTTCCCGGGTCCTGAAAGGACCCGATCCTGCCTTCAGCAAAGAAGAGACCGGTTCTTCTATCGAAGATATCCGCCAGGCGCTCTATGCATCAAAGATCATCTCCTATGCCCAGGGGTATATGCTGATGTCAAAGGCCGGTTATTCCATGGGCTGGGACCTGAACTTCAGCGGCATTGCCCGTATGTGGAGCGGCGGGTGCATTATACGCAGTGCGTTCCTGAAAGATATTCAGAGTGCATTTAATAGAAACAAGGAGCTAAGTACATTGCTTATGGATGATTACTTCTCCGAGATCCTCAACAGATGCCAGGAGAGTCTGAGGAATGTAGTGACATCCTCCGTCCGTCATGCAGTGCCTGTCCCGGCATTTTCGACGGCATTGTCTTTTTATGACGGATACCGAAGCAGCAGGCTTCCTGCAAATCTGCTGCAGGCACAGCGGGACTACTTCGGAGCGCATACCTATGAACGTATTGACAGGAAGCCCGGAGAATTCTTTCATACCGACTGGACAAAACGTGAGGATTAACCTGTGCATGCAGTATGCTGATCAGAGGTGGTCCAGCAATTCAGCTGCCTTCCTGTAGGCTTCATTATACTGGTTTGATGAAACCTTTCCTGCTTCTTCCAGATGCTCATCTGCTATCTGCTCCAGGCTGAAAAAGGTCGAATCTACACAGCTGTGCAGCGTTCGCTTTACTTTAAACCAGTACCGGTGATTACTGTCAGTTTCAAGGGAAATAAATCCCAGCAGAGAAGACTGCTTCTTTATCCTGCATAACTGAAAAAGCATATAGAAATGCTCAAGCAGAGCTTCAGTATCTCTGGGAAGGATAAACGTTCCCTTCGGGACTCCTTCATAGATGCCTTCCTCAGGCTGGAGGAACGGATAGATGCGCAGTAAATTATTGATTTTATCCCCTGGATGGATATCCATGCCCCGGTAGACAATTTTCCCTCTCAGGTTTTTCCCCCTGCGGCTGTATTCAGGCTGAATTGAGCGTAAATCCTCCAGAGGAAGCAGGACAAGCTTCTTTTTCCCCCGGTAGGGAACCAGGGAAAAGGTACGGTTCCAGAGAAATACCTTATCTTCAGATTTCGCCTTCTCCGTCTGTACTTCCCGTTTCTGCTTTCCTCCCTTTGCAGGAGCTTTTTTCTTTCCAAGGGTAGAAAGGATCCCCGGGTATATCGATTCCAGCCATTTCGGTTTCAGAGGGGATACCACCCGGGCATACATCCTGCTTGTCTTCATGAGCTCTCCGGCCACAATGTATTCAGGAGATTCCCGGAACAGGATAGAACCGGGATGTATCCGTATCCTGTCTGCTTTCATGCTCCGGTAGGTTTCTCTGCCGCTGCGGACGCATACGAACTGGATAAGACCCGTTGAAATACAGCTGAGGTACTCACGAAGTGAACCGCCGGAAAGAACAGGGATATTCTGATCTGCTACAATCTCTGTAAGCTGGGTATCTATATGCAGGATTTCCTCCATAACCTGGAAATCAAGATGATGGGAGTGTGAGAATGATTCCCTTTTCTCTCTGTCTTGAATTTTTGCGTAGGAGCGGAAAAGGTTCAGATAGGAGACAAAATCACCATGGGGTGAGGAAAACCGGTGATGCGCCTGCCTGGACTCTATCTCCCTGCCCGGAGTAAGCACAAAGGGAGAACGTGCTGAGAGGAAGGATACGGCAGTGATTGACTCTTCGAGAACCTGAGGATAGGAAAGGATGGATTCAATGATGATCCGGGAATGACGGGGAGTAAGGGGAAACAGCGCCATCTTTTCTCCCACATTGGTCAGCCTGTGCTCAGCATCAATTGCATGAAGCATTTTCAGGGTTTCTACAGCCGACTGGATCCCTTCCAGAGAAGGCTGGGTAAGGAAATCAAAGCCTTCAAAATCATAAATGCCCAGTTCCGACATGCGCAGCACTACTTCCGAAAGATCCGTACGGATGATCTCTTCGGGAGTAAATCTGCTGCGGTGCTCATATTCCTGTTTTGTATAGAGTCTGCAGCATCTGCCTTTTGCGGTGCGTCCGGCCCGTCCCTTCCGCTGGTTGGTTGATGCCTTGGAAACGGGCATTTCAATCAGCGAGGAGGTATAGGTCTTCGGATTGTAGTAGTTCAGCTTGGCAAGCCCGGAATCAATGACCAGCGTGATATCTTCTATGGTAATGCTGGTCTCAGCAATATTTGTTGAAACCACAACCTTAGTTTTTCCCTTCGGAGTAGGGATGAACACCCGGTCCTGCTGCTGCTTGGAAAGCCGGCCGAAGAGGGGAAGGAGAAACATCTTTCTGGAGCTGCTGCTTGATTCAAGCTGATGCATGCAGTCCCGGATCTGCTGTTCTCCGCTTAGGAAGATGAGAATATCTCCTTGTCTCCCCGATTCAATATGCTCTTCGACAAGTTCAGTGATTTTCCTGTACATTGAATCCTCATCGCCGTACTTAGGAGGGGTATAGGAGACTTCCACTGGATACATTTCCGCATCAATGTGGATAATCGGGCATGCATCAAAATATTCAGAGAACACATGGGGATTAATCGTTGCTGAGGAGATGATGACCTTGAACTCCGGCCGTTCTGAAATGATCTGTTTCAGCAGCCCGAGGATGAAATCAATATTCAGGCTCCGTTCATGGGCTTCATCAACCATGATCACCGAATACTCAGAAAGCATGGGATCAAGCTTCATTTCCTGGAGCAGCATGCCGTCGGTAAGGATTTTTATGCGTGTATCAGGTCCGGTCTCATCATAAAACCGCATCTTGTACCCGACCGTCTCAGATACATTCACTCCAAGCTGGCCGGCAATGTAGTCGCATACCGAAACTGCTGCAATCCTCCTCGGCTGGGTAACCCCGATTTCCCCCTGCCGGGCATATCCTGCTTCATAGAGGATCAGAGGAAGCTGGGTGGTCTTTCCTGAACCGGTGGGGCTTTCAACAACAATTACTTGATTATCTTTTAATTTCTGAAGGATCTTCTCCCGCTGTGCATAGACCGGCAGGGTTTGATGATCAATCATGCTCACCTTCCAAGAGAGAGGAACTTGTCTGTATTAATTCGTGCATACTGGATACTTCGTGCTGCATCCGGGTCCTGAGGTCCCGGATTGTGTAGGTTCCTGCCTGATATTCCGTATCACCGATCATCAGGCCGAGGGGGATCATGCGCTTTTCCGCATAGGAAAACTGCTGCTGCATTTTCCGTTTTGTCAGGTACACTTCTGCATGCAGACCGGCTTCACGAAGCTGGGAGGCGGTCTTCTGATAATATCCCATATGTGAATCATCCATACAGAAAATGAGGATGTCAACGGTCGATGCCCTGCGGCTGTAGAGGCCGAGTTCGTCAAGGGCAGCAAGAAGCCGGTCCAGCCCTATGGAAGAGCCTACTCCCGGGAGATGTTCTTTTGTATATAACGAAGCAAGTTCATTATACCGGCCGCCGGAGCAGATGGAACCGATATTCGGCAGATCGTTGAGGAATGTTTCAAAGACTGTTCCTGTGTAATAATCCAGTCCGCGGGTAATGGAGGGATCAATTTCCACTGAATCGGAAAAACCCGCCTCATCTGCATACTGGAGCAGGGTCTCGAGCCTGATGATGTCCTCGGTTTTCCCGCCGCACAGGGATGAGAGGGTATCCAGAATGGACTTGTTCGAGCCTTCAGCGTTGATAAAAGAAAGAATCTGTTCTGCCTGTCTGCTGGTTAGGTATTCCTGCAGCTGGACAAGCACTTCCGTTTCTCCGATTTTCTGCAGCTTGTCGACAATCCGGAGGATTTCAGCACTTGCACCGCCGGCACCCAGCTGATCCAGAAAAGTGTTCAGGATCCCCCGGTGGGCGATGCGGATTGTAAATGCAGGAATTCCAATGTACTTGAGGGCCGAATACATCATAAACAAAATCTCAAAATCAGCTGATACATGATCGATGCCTACAATATCAAAATCGCACTGGTAAAACTCTCTGTACCGTCCTTTCTGGGTATTCTCTCCGCGCCATACCTTGTTGATGTGGTAGCGCTTGAAGGGAAGGGGAAGTTCATTGACATGGGCAGCCATAAAACGCGCAAAGGGTACGGTTAAGTCAAAACGCATGGCTACATCACGGCTGCCGTGATCTGAAAAGGTATATACCTGCTTGTCCGTCTCACCGCCTCCTTTGCCCAGAAGGACATCACGGTACTCCAGGACAGGAGTGTCTATCGGTACGAACCCGAAGGATTCAAAAGATTCAGTCAGTGATCCTATAATCTGCTGTTTGAAAATTTCATACTCAGGAAGAGAGTCACGAAAGCCTTTCAGCACTCGGGGTTCAATCATGGTATTGCTCCTCGGAAGAGATAATTGCCTCTTTTTGCACTTGAAGCTTGTCTGGTTTCAATAGTACAGTATACTATCTAAAATACTGGTTATCTTCAATAAGCAAAGAGAGAAGCAAAGAGAGCATGTTACTTCGTTATTCAACCGATGAGTCCGGACGCAGAATTAATACAGCAAAGGTGTACGTGAAAAAAGAGCACGGGATCAACCGGAGGTCCATTGATCAGAAAGCTGTCAACATTGTCCGGCGCCTGAAGGAGGCTGGATTTGAAACCTACATTGTCGGAGGTGCGGTGCGGGACCTGCTTCTGGGAAGAAGCCCGAAGGATGTTGATATTGCAACCGAGGCAAGACCAAGACAGATAAAAAAGCTGTTCTGGAATTCACGCATCATCGGCCGGCGTTTCAAGCTGGTACATATACATTTCCCTGATAAGATTTTTGAAGTTTCAACATTTCGTGCCATGGGCAACGGCGATGACCAGGACAGTATAAAGAATAATGTCTACGGTACGGTGATTGAAGATGCAAGGAGAAGGGATTTTACCGTAAATGCGCTGTATTACTGCCCGCTGGAAGAGCAGCTGGTTGACTACGTAGGCGCCATGAAGGATGTGAAGAACGGAATAATCCGTTCTGTGATCCCGCTGGAAAGAACATTTCTGGAAGACCCGGTACGTATGATCAGGGGGATAAAATATGCAGCAGTCACGGGATTTTCGATGAGTTTCTCCCTGCGCCGCGCCATGAAGCGTCACACCACTGAGCTTGCCCGCGCATCGTCCTCCCGGATGACCGAGGAAGTATTTAAGCTGCTGCAGACCGGCCATGCCGAGGAAATAGTCAGAAATCTGATCCAGATGAAACTCTTTGTCCATGTCCTGCCGGTACTCAATGAACTGATGCGATCAGGGAAACAGCCTGCAATCACACGGGCATGTTTTTCATCCCTGAGGGAACTGGACATGCTTGTGCGGACCCAGGGAGAGGTGTCCAGGGAGAAGATGCTGTATTACCT
>Ga0207421_10006725_pt1 | contig 12456 bp, 10 predicted proteins | sample SodLakKL_010_SED_4_FD_187542 | JGI IMG/M metagenome (GOLD analysis project Ga0207421, IMG submission 187542) | Alkaline sediment microbial communities from Lake Tanatar, Kulunda Steppe, Russia - 8KL_010_SED (SPAdes) (version 2) | ecosystem: Environmental > Aquatic > Non-marine Saline and... | reverse complement strand
AAAAGTAGTTAAGGTTATGGCATCTGTCATGAAAAAGGCTATGGATTTAAGTGGAGCCGAATCTCTGGCTGCAGCTGCTAATGTTTTTATTGGCCAGACTGAAGCTCCTCTGGTAATTAAAAAGTATTTACCGCAAATGACCCGCTCCGAGGTTATGGCTCTGATGACCGGTGGTATGGCTACGGTGGCCGGTGGTGTATTTGCTGCTTTTGTTGGTATGGGAATCGACCCTGGATATCTGCTGGCAGCCAGTATAATGTCGGCACCTGCATCTCTGGTTATGGCCAAAATTATGATTCCTGAAATTGAAGAATCTACAACTGCAGGGACAGTAAAAGTTAATATAGAGCTTGAGCATGATAATGTTTTAGGTGTAGTTGCTGATGGTGCAAGTGAAGGATTAAAGCTGGCTTTAAATGTAGCTGCTATGTTGATTGCCTTTATGGCTATAATTGCTCTGATCAATCATGGGCTAGGATTTTTCGGTACCAGTCTTGAGGGAATTCTTGGCCTGCTCTTCTCGCCATTTGCTTATTTAATGGGAGTACCGATGGAAGAGGCAAGGGAAATTGGAAGTCTTTTAGGCCAGAAGATGGCTATAAATGAGTTTGTAGCCTATGCCAGCCTGACTGAGTTGATTGCTGAAGAGGCTATATCTCAACGTTCACAGGCGATAGCTACTTTTGCTCTCTGTGGATTTGCTAATTTCGGCTCGATTGCTATTCAGATTGGTGGTATTGGTCCACTGGACCCTGATCGTAAGGGTATGATCGCTTCTTTAGGTGTTAGGGCTCTTATTGCTGGTACTTTAGCCACTTATACAACTGCAACTATTGCAGGTCTATTTATCGGTTAGATCTCTGGGTTAATTAAATATATAAGTTAACCGCCCTGGATATAAGTTTCTGCCAGGGCGGTTTTATTATTAGTTTATATTAGAGACGATCAATAAATATAAGGGATAAACCGATATGGGACCTGTTCTTTATATTCTAAATAATCCTGGCCGTATTTTTCATGGAGCCAGGGTTCTTCTGCAAAGACCAGGAGAATTAGAAGTATCATGTGAATTAATGTTAGAATTATCATTAAGACTGAATAGGTAAATAAAACTGCGCCTAGAAAGTGAATTATTATTCCTGTTGACTGGGGATTTCGACAGTATTTATATGGGCCAGTAGAACAGAACTCTCCTTTTACTCCATAACTCTCTTTTATATTAAGTTCTATAATAGCCCAGATAGAAAAGCAGAACCCGATTATGAACAAAATTAAACCTACCCAGTTAATAATACTAAATTCAATAAGGGGTATTGCAGTAAGTATTGCAAATACTACGGTTGCTATATAAAAAACATGCCAGATTGTTAACTCTATAATACCAAATAAACTTGCTTCAGTTATAGGCCAGAGGTTGATTTTTTGATTCTTTAAATCGATGATTATGCCTATAATTAATATAATACCGGATATTAGAGCAATATAAAAACTGATCTGGCTGATATTCATTTTAATCCCCCTGTATAATTTTCATATTTATGCTAAGCTTATCTCATCATCTCTATAAATTTTTCTGCCAGTTCTGGATCAAATTGAGTTCCGGCACAGTTTTCTATTTCTGCCAGGGCTTCTTCTTTGCTAATTGGATCGCTGTAACTTCTTTTATTTGTCATGACATCATAGGCGTCTATTATTGTTATTATCCTTGATAGATAGGGAATTGCTTTTTTTGACAGGCCCTGGGGATAGCCATCACCATCCCAGCGCTCATGATGGAATAATATGTCTTCAGCTATTATAGATAGTTCTGCAATTGAAGATGTTATTTTATAACCCTTTTCTGAGTGCTGTTTTATTATTTCCCATTCCTCTTTATTTAGACTACCTGGTTTAGTTAAGATATCTTCTGAGATCGTTGCTTTGCCTATATCATGCATGGTAGCCAGTAATGATAATCTATTAAGCTCAGAATTATTTAAGTTTAATTTTTCTCCAAATTTAAGGGCTAATTTTGTCATTCTGATCGCATGTTCTTTTGTCTCGTCGCTTTTTGTACTTAAAGTATTTAATAATGCCTGAACAATATTGCTTTTGCTGCTTTTTCTTTCAGAAAGTTTATTCTGATACATATTGTCATCTGCTGTTTTTAAAGTTTTATTCATATCCTGATTGATTTCTTCTTTAGTTGCTGCCCCTAGCGCAAAGGATATTGGGATTTTTTCTCTTTGATTAAACTCCCTGACTTTATCTTTAATTCTCTTCATAATATCTGCGGCAGTTTTATTGTTTGTTTCAGGTAATAAGACTGCGAATTCATCTCCGCCATGCCTGGCTATTATATCTTCATCTCTTAAAACTTCATTTAAGATATCTGCTGTTTTTATTAAGGCCTCATCGCCTTTATCATGGCCATAGCTGTCATTGATAAGTTTTAGGCCGTTTAAGTCAGCTATTATAATGCTTACTGGCAGATTTCTCTCGGTATCCAGTCTATTCATCTCTTCTTCAAAAAATCTTCTATTGTATAGCCCGGTCAGGCTATCGTGAAATGATTTGAATTCCAGCTCTTTTTGATAATATATGGTTTCCAGGGCTGCTCTGGTGTGGGATACAAGTATTTCTGCCAGTTCCAGATCCTGCTGGTTAAAGGCTGCTTTTTCATTGGATGCTGCCTGGAAGACCCCTATATTTTCTATTGGTATAGCCATACCTGATTTATAAGTACTTTTTACTGGTCTGGCATCAGGGTCTATATTTATATCTTTATTTAAATAACTTTTATTATTTTTATATGCTTTGCCAAGTATTCCGTGGTCTAATGGTAATGATTTGATATCCAGATCACCAGAAGTTGCTTTTATTATAAACTCATTATCTTTAACCAGTGCAATACCACATAAATCAAAGTCCAGGATTTCCCTGGCTGCTTCAATAGTTTTTTTGCAAATAGCATCTTCGCTATTTAGTTTCTGGAACTCAATAGCTATTTTATTTAGTTCTTTGATCGTTCTCTCATTTTCTTTCTGCTTTGAAATATCAATGTTAATCCCTAGAACTTTTAATGGTCTGCCATCATCTGTGCGTGAAATTAATTTGCCCTGACCTAATACCCAGACCCAGTGACCGTCTTTATGTTTTACTCTTTTTTCACAGCTATAGAAGTCTAATTCTCCATTTAGATGTTTTTGAAAAACTTTCTCTGACTTTTTAGCATCTTCTGGATGAACAAGAGAATCCCAGGTTTTAATTGTGGTAGGCTTAAGCTCTTCTAATGTATAGCCAAACATTCCTGCCCATTTTTCATTATAGTTAGTTTCTCCTGTCTGGATATTATAATCCCAGATACCGACTTCGGTACCCTCAATTATTAAATCTAATTTTTCTTTCTGTTTCTTAATTTCTAATTCTTTACTTTTATGCTCGGTAATATCATAAAATAAGGTTGTGAAATAGCCTTTCTTTTGACTGAAAGCATTGACAGCATACCATCTACTCAGTGGTTTAGAGTATTCTTCGAAATTTTTATCAGTTTGTGTTTGAGCAACATCTCCATATTTTTCAATCCAGTCTTGATGGCTAAGATTTTCTAGAACTTCAGTTGCTCTTTTCCCGATTATATCAGCCTCATTTAATCCGGTCATTTCTTCAAAGGCTTTATTCACTTCAAGAAAAATATAGTCTATTGGGTTATCTTTTTCATCAAGTATAATTTTATGTCGGGCAAAGGCTGCAGGCATATTATCGATGAGCTTATTGAATTTCTTTTCTCCTTTTGTCTTAAAATAACTAATAAAATATGTCAAACCAGCAACTAATATATACGTGAAGAAGTAGCCTATTATAGAAACATCTGGACTTTCAATTAGTGATAATGTGGCTGCTACTAATAAGGCCAGAGGAAGATTAAGGTAGAGTTTTAATTTATTTTTACTAAAGAATAGGTTAGCCACAGCAATTACTACTATTAAACTTAAAGCAAGATCGAGCTGATAGTTGGAAATATAATTTAAATAGACTAACTGCAGGATAGCCAGATAAACAACAACCATTGTTATTTTTTCTATCTTAAGTTGTACCTGATTGCTAAAAAATGATATCAGAAATACTATTAAGAACATGGAAGCCCCTATAAGCCTGTGAATTAAGGGCATTGGATCAGTTATACCAGCAAAATAATAATAGAAAACTGGAAAGATGAAATAGAGTGCTGGTATTAGTATTAAGATAATCCTATAATTATTGATTTCTTCGAGGTTGTTAAGTATTTTTTTCAATGAAGACTCTCCTCATATAATATGGTTAATGATATTATATAATATTCATGAAATTTAAACAAACATGTACAGATTAAAACCCCAGGCGATTATACCTGGGGATTGATGATTAATTATTTTTTTGGAAAGGTCTAAGAAAGTCTAACCAGGGTTGGTTAGAGGTTGGTTAGATTAAGAAGCTGTAAAGATCATAGACTAATGCTGCCTGGTACAGCCAGTAAAACCACAATAGGGCAGTGCCTATGCCAATGTATAGAGAATGGTCTCTGTCATAATCAAGTAAATATATGAAGCCTAGACTTACTACTGTAACAACTCCAATTATTAATGGTATCTGACTGGCCGGTGGCTGATTTAAAAAGAAAAGATATTGCATATCGCCCTGTATAATTAAATTGAATGCTATGATACCTGTGATTATACCAGCAAAAGCGATAAGTGAATTGTCATTTGCCAGGTCTTTGAAACCAGACGATTTTTTTCTTAATAGATAGATAATCAGCATAACTACTAAAACTGGAATGAGTATATTTAACATTCCCATGGTAAAGCCAACGATAGGATAGAAAAAATAAATTGCCAGACTAGACATTATTTCCATTGGCGACTCAATAGTGTTAAGGCCTAAAAGTTCAGCTATGTTGTTATCTTCTGGTTCAATGGTATTTGAGTAGTATACATTAGCCCCTGTTGAGGCAGGTTCTGTCCAGAATAAATGTTTATTATTTTCATAATCAATTATTTTTGAATTGCTGCTATAGTTAAAAGCTGGAAATATTCTTTGAGTACCAGTAATTTCATCATCAGATAATTCATTTGTGAAAAGTCCAGCCCTCGCCTGTACTCCTAATGGCCTGGAGTTAATCAACTTCTTTTCTTCATCTATAAAAACTGATGGATTAAACCCCTGAATAGATGAATGCTCTTGAAAACTATCATCGTTTAAGTAGCCTGTATGGATAAATTGGCTTTCTGTCTCTGAATCAAATTTAACCCAGGAGATCCATAGTTGGTCATTATAAACTGCTGTATCTATATTAGCATTATTGCCAAAGGCCTCTCCAGGCTCTGCTAACTTATTCAATTCTTCTGTTTCAATATCTAATTGACCTATATTTAAGACATAACGATTGTACCTATCCTGTTGACCTGAAACAAACATGGTATCAGGATTTCTTTGGTGCCAGGCTAAAAATATTTCATTATCGATTGTATTTAGTTTTGGGAAGAAGGCACCGTTTTCAAAAGAATAAGTATTACTAAAGATCTCCTCACCATTTATATCATCAAAGGCTTTAATTGTTAATACATTTTCACCTAATTCCTGATCTCTTTCAATATAGGCCAGTACAAGCATATCATCAGTTTCTACAGCTGTTAAACTGCCTGGAAATTCAATGTTTTCTCTAAAAGTTATTGGATTTTCCAGGTCATTTAAATTCTTTGCCTTAAGATTTTGATTGCTGGAGCTGGTTCCAGCGAAATAAAGGAGATAATCTTCACCTAAATATGATATAGCTTCAGGTGACCCGAGTTGGTCTGCCCTGACTATCTCGTTTGTCTCCTGAATTTCTCCACTATTATTAAATACTGTTTGCTTAATAGTTCGCTGATCATTTTCGTCTTCAATTGTAAAAAGGTTATTTACTTCTTCGGTGAATGAAGTATCATAGTTTGAGGTTGAGATATTATTTGCAATATCGACTGGTTGTGACCACTCTTCTAGCCTTAAGTGGTTAACTTCTCCTGGATTGTTCTGATAAAAGTTCCAGTATAATAATGATGAAACTATTAGTATTACAAATGATCCTATAAAAAATAATATTACAGGTTTGAATTTCTTCAAATCAATTCCTCCAGTTAATAGTATATATTATTAGTGCCCACTACTTATTTCAATATTTATCTGCTTACTCCTTCTATTTAATGGAGCTCTTTTTATTTTAGTTGGCAAACAGCAGGAAACTCGCCCTGAATATAGCTCCATTTAGGTGCGAGTTTTTTTATTTTATAGATAACCTTTAAATTTCTTCAGTACATTCAGGACAGCCGATTAGCTTACTTTTATCCCAGGTCCAGTAAGTTCCTATTTCCATTGGATAACCCCAGCAACCACAATTGCAATCATGTTTATCTATAGCAGATGTTTTTTAATACTAATTTTATAAAACATTTAGTTCTTCCCCTCTATAATATATTAAAAAAATTTATTGATAAGTTATTATTTCCTTTTCATCATTAAATATTCATCTACTCCATCGATTGCAAAATCTGGAATCAGGCCCACCTCTTTATAATTTAAGTTTTCATAAAATTTCTTAGCTCTTTTATTGAAATCGGCTACCAGAAGAAAGACTTTGTCATAATCTGCTGTGATTACGTCTTCGAAATAATTCATAAGTTTCTGGCCTATTCCCTGGCACTGATAATCACTGGCTACAACGATTAAATGTAAATAAGGATATTTTCCAAAGGTTCCATGTAGTTCTACCCAGATGAAACCTGTAGTCTGGTTTTCTTTATTTAGAGCTACAAATATTTCCTGACTATCGATTGCCCTGGCCAGAAATTTTGCTGGATCTTTTTGAGAGAAATAGAGTTGGCCCAGTTTTGAATTCATGAGTATGTTATAGCAGGCCTCTAGATTTTTTCGGCTGGCTGTTTCAATTTTTATCTGCAATGGTTTCACTTCCTTATAATTATTTAAAGATTACTTATCAGCTTAAATAAAGTTGATTTAAAATATTTATTCAGTTTTTTAATATCATTTATTTATATTATAAATCTAAAATTTAAATTGTCAAGTTTTGATTAATAATTTTATTTATCTCTATATAGCCTTACTGTTCAATTGCTTTTTATGTAATACAGATGTTATAATATAGTTGAGGTGATTGATTATGAAAACTATAAAATTAAGAAAAATTGGGAATAGCTATGGCTTTACAATTCCTAAGGAGATTAAAGAAAAATATAATCTTAAAGAAGGTGAAGAGCTTCATATCATTGAAACTGAGGATGGCTTTAAGTTGACCCCATTTGACCCTGAGTTTGAAGAATGGGCCGAGACTTATGATAAAACAAATCAAAAATATAAAAACACCCTTAAGGAATTAGCTGAATGAGCGAGATTAAATTTATACCGAAGAATATTGTTCTCTACTTTCATAAACAGCTTATAAAAGATTATGGTGGCAGTTCTGGTATCAGAGATGAAAATTTATTGGATTCTGCCCTTGAGCAACCTAAAGCTACTTATAATGGTGAATATTTACATGATTCATTAATGAAAATGGCAGCAGCTTATGGTTATCACCTCTGTAATAATCATCCTTTTGTTGATGGAAATAAAAGAATTGTTTTTGTTGCTATGGATACTTTTTTGCAAATGAACAATTTTGAAATTACTGCTTCTGAAAAGGAAGCCTATAAAATGATGATTCAGGTGTCTTCTGGGCAATTATCAAAAAAAGAATTAGTTTTATGGCTTGAAGAAAATGTAGATGAATATCTTAATACGATTAGATAAATCAAAGTGCTGGCGCTAGCCGGCACTTTTGTTAAGTCTATTTAAATTTGAGTTGTTAATTTTTAGCTGCTTCAGTCTCTTCTAATAATCTGTCATAAGCTTCAGTTTCTACTAAATCCGGGTTCTCTTCTGCATAATCTAAGGCCGTCATTCCATCTCTATCCTGTATGGTTGGATCTGCACCAAAATCCAATAAGGTATTGATGATTTCAGGTGAATCATTATACCTGGCTGCGAAGATTAATGGTGTTTTATCATTTATATTTTGAGCATCTATTTCTAAACCATGATCCTTCCAATGCTGTCATTATATAAAAAAGTTATAGAGATTATAGACTAATGCAGCCTGACTTAACCAGTATAACCAAATTAAAACTGTACCTAAACCGATATATAATGAATGTCCTTTGTCATGGTTAAGAAAATATATAAAGCCCAGGCTAACTAGAGTTACAACTATAAAAATTATAGGACTCTGACTTGCAGGAGGTATATTAAAGGTAAAGAGATCATTAATATTTCCTTGTATTAATATTGCTGTTCCTGATATAGCTATAATTGCAATTATAAAAGAAACATAGGGTATATCTTGAGTTATTTCATAAAATCTAGTTGACTTTTTGCTAAATAAATATATGGCTAAAATTACAATCAATAGCGGAATGAAGGAATACCCTAACATTAAATTAATTGAAGCTATAGGATAGGTGAAATAGATTGCTAAGCTCGAAACCAGTTCTATAGAAGAGTCGATAGTGTTAAATCCCATAAACTCCATAATACCAATCTCTTCTGGTTCAATTGTATTTGAATAATAAATATCTCTTCCAGGAGAGGCTGCCTCTGTCCAGAATAAATGCTGATTATCTTCATGTTCTTTTATATTTGAATTACTACTGAAATTCAAAGCAGGAAATATTCGTTTGTTTTGTAAGCCATTATCGCCTTCAGAAAAGCGGTTCTTAAAGAGGGCTGCCTGTCCCCTTTTTTCAAGTTCACGGGAATTGATAATTACTTTTTCATCACCATCAATAAAAAATGATGGATTAATACCAGGATTGCGGGAGAACTCCTGAAAGTCCAGTTCGCTATTGAAATGTCCAGTTATGATTATATTATTATTAAGGTCACTATCAAATTGAACCCAGGATAACCATAACTCATTATTGTATTCCCCAATTTTTATGTTGGCATTATTTCCATAGGATTGACCAAGTTCTTCTGTTGCCTCTAATTCTCCAGTTTCAATGTCTAACTGACTGAGATTAAGGAGATAGCGGTTAAATCTATCATCATCACTGGAAATGAACATTTTATCTGGATTAATTTCCTGCCAGGCTAAGAAGACTTCATTATCGATAGAGGCTAATTTGGGATAGCCTACACCCTGTTCAAAGGTATGGGTTATTGAAAAAATCTGTTCTTCATAAAACTCATCATAGCCCTTAATGGATAGGATGTTTTGCCCCAGTTCTTGATCTCTTTCACTGTAAGCTAAAATAAGCATATCATCAGTTTCTGTAATGCTTAATGAACCTGGAAAACTTATATCTTCCTGCAGAGTGATCGGTGCACTATCTGTATTCAGGTTTTGGGATTTAAGGTTTTGATCACTGGAGCTTGAACCGGCAAAATAAAAGAGATAATCTTCATCTGCAAAAGAGACTGCCTGAGGAGAGACTACCTGGCCTGCCCTGACAGGTTCAGTTTCTGCCTGGATCTCGCCATTATAATCAATATCTTTCTGTCTAATAATTCTCTGACCATCATAATTTTTAATGGTAAAAAGGCTATAACCTTCATCAGTAAATAAAATATCATAGGATCTAGTCGGTATGTTTGCTGCAATCTGAACTGGCTGTGACCAGTCTTCTAATCTCAGATGCTGAATTTCATCTGGATTATTCTGATAAAAATTAAAATAAAATAAGGATAGTACCAGCAGGATTACAAAGGAACCGATAAAAAATAGTAAAACAGGTCTTAATTTCTTCAACTTAACCCCTCCAGGTTGTTTGGTTTGGACAACTTCTATATCTGTTAATTATCTAATTCATGATTGATCATAATCTTCCTGCAAATCTTTTTAATATTTTGGCATGGTTTGTGTTTTTCACTTACCCTTAGTCTAAAAAGTGCTGGCGATTAGCCAGCACTTTCGTTAAGTCTAATTTTTGATTGTTTACGTTAGATATTTCTGTAATTATTAATATTTAATACAGGTTAAGGTTATGTTACTTTAATATTTTTCAAAGCCTGATGTCCATAGGATTTGAATTCTATGCTGGCATTGCCGGCCTTTTGAGGGATAAGTGTTCCATTTTGATTGATTTTTATAATCTCTGGATTAAGTGATTTGAACTCTCCCTCTAAAGCTGACATTTTAAACTTGCTATCGAAGGTTACAATAGGATTAATCCTGATATTTGACGTGATAACCTCCGGGCCAGCCAGGTCAACCTGTTTGATTTTTCCGATGTCTCCGTAAAAGTAAAGGAGTGGGCAATAGACTCTGGCTGCCCAGGCTGTTTCACTGTGGATAGCTCCAGGGACCTGATAGTAAATTAAATCGAGCTTTGAATTATTTTTTAAATCTTTCAGTCGGGAGATAACCTTTTCATTAAAGGCCATAAATTTCCCCTCTTCCTCACCTGTATCGAGCCAGATTTTAGTATCAAGGTTATTATATTGATAGGAGTTAAGTTTTTTAAGGGGAGAAGTTCTGCCCCACCAGAATGATGGGGACATAACTGCAAGTTTTGAAAATAGGTCTCTATTTCTTAAACCAATATTAAAGGTCACTAAGCCCCCCATTGAAGAGCCCATCAGTGCTGTATTTTCTGGTCCCTCTTTTACCCGGTAATTTTCAGCTATATAAGGCATTAGTTCGCCAGTTAAGAATTTCTCATATTTATGGCCCCGGGCTTTTACTCTTTCATTTTTGAAATATCCGTTCCGATGAGCATATTCACTTAATCTCTCTTCGCCCATATTATCGATAGCAACAATGATTATCTCCTCTATTAAACCTTCTTTAATCATATAATCTGTAGTTTTATGGAGATCCCATGATTCTCCAGAGTAAGACTCTTCACCATGAAAGACATTCTGGCCATCATGGACATATAAGACTGGATAATATTTATTTTTTTGAGTTGAATATGAAGGCGGCAAATATATTCTTAATTTCCGCTGATTATCCAGAACTTTAGAATAAAAATCTTCGATGATTTCTATATCTATCTTTTCTTTTGACATGAAAAAACCCCTTGCCTGCAGTTATTGTATATTTTTAAAGTAATAATTTCTCAATATCTGAAAAACGGTGACCGCAATAATTACTTTCACTTAGTTTAATCTTTTATATAGTTAAATAATGCCGCTTTCTTTAAGCTTCCCTAAAAAATAGGGCATCTGCTCTCTCCAGCCGGTCCAATCATGATCTACATCATAACCCCAGTAGTCAAACCAGGCCGGTAGATCCTTTTCAGCAAAAATTGTATCCAGGAGCCTGGTATCTCTTAAAGTATCTTCTTCCCACCTGCCCTGACCGGCACAGACTATAAGGTTGTTTTTATGATAATGGTTGAGGTACCATTCATCTTTTAGCTCTTTCAGATAGTCTACAGGAGAATTCAGATAAACTTCTGCATCCATATAACCGCCTGTAAAGAATCTTGCATCATAAATTCCACTTAAGGCTATGGCTGTATCAAAGGCATCAGGATGCTGCAGGTAAAAGTTCAGGGCATGGAAAGCGCCCATGCTGCAGCCGGTGGCGATTAATCCTCCCTGCCAGTTAGAATGATATTTAATCAGGGGCAGCAGTTCATCAATGATATATCTATCATAATTGTTGTGGATTACTGCCATATCATGGGGATGCAGGCCATGATTTAGCCAGGATTTAGAATCAACGCTGCTGGCAGCATAGACTGTTATTTCTCCATTTTCAATAAATGGCCAGATAACATCAATCATGTTGAAATCTTCGTATTCATGAAAACTGCCTCCAGATGAGGGAAAGACAAGCATTGGTTTACCAGTATGTCCATAAATTTTAAAGGGCATTTCTCTATTTAAATTTGAACTATAAAAACTTCTATATTCTATATGCATTCTGCTTGCTGCTCCCTCCTAAACTTTCTCCAGTATATAGTTGACTGCTTCTTTGCCTAATTCAAGATCTTCAGTTCTTAAAATGATTCCGTAATCTCCAATTGCCGGTGCCAGGATAGGTGCTATACCCTGATGCAGAACAATATTGTCACCATATTCATCTAAAACATCTGAAAGTGAATGTCTATAGTTGATAAAATTCTTTCTGCCGATATAGAAACAGTTGTATTTTCTACTTATCTCGGCATCAAAGAGGTTATCTTTAACTACTTTGCCATACTGTCTGTAAATATCAATATCATTGGCATAATTAAACATATCCAGAGTCAATCCTCCAGGTGGCCGAATATTAACTTCCAGGGCAACAATGCTGCTATCACTCTTCTTAAAATACTCAAAATGAAAAAATCTCTCTTTAATATCAAAAGCCTCTAGAGTTTTCAAACCTGCCTCTACTATCTCCTGAGGCAGTTCTTTTGGGATATAATAAAATAGATCCAGGCCATAATTTACTGCTTCCATGATTCCACCGCT
>Ga0207421_10006724_pt1 | contig 12458 bp, 9 predicted proteins | sample SodLakKL_010_SED_4_FD_187542 | JGI IMG/M metagenome (GOLD analysis project Ga0207421, IMG submission 187542) | Alkaline sediment microbial communities from Lake Tanatar, Kulunda Steppe, Russia - 8KL_010_SED (SPAdes) (version 2) | ecosystem: Environmental > Aquatic > Non-marine Saline and... | reverse complement strand
TAGCAAGCCGGAAATGGCTATCAAAGTAAATATCAGGTTGGCCCGGTCATAACTGTATCCCCTTTCCTCCACCAGGAAAGTGGGGATAAAGGAATTGGCACCGGTCCAAGAAATAGCACCTAATCCACCCACCAGGGTGCTCCAGATAATAAAACGCTTGATCTTCGGGTCGCGGAAAATCTCCATAGAAGCTATCATTTTTTTCCAAACCAGTTGAGGCGTAGGGTTCCCCGCATCTTTACGTGGATAACTGGCCTCTTGTGCTTTCAGGTATTCAAGTTCCAAACTCATGGATGATCCTTTTTGTAGGAAGTAAAGAAGGGTTAACAATCCCAGTGCACCCCCCAGGACAGCAAACAAAAGGGGCCAATTCAAGTAGAGTACGAAGAAGGTAACCAGCAGGGGAGAAATAATACCTGCCGCTACGCCAAAGGTTTCAAAAGCCGCCGTAGCAGTAGTTGCCCGGCTACGGCTTCCGATAATTACCGCCAGGGAATAGCCGGCGGTCACATAAATGCCGCTGCTAATTCCCAGTACAAAGGTAAAAAAACTCATAGTATAATACTCCGGGGCCAAAGCCACGGCGATAAAGGACACCGCCATGCCCAGGCTACCCCAGATAATGGTTCTGGTGCAACCCCACACATCCGCCATTACTCCGGAAGGGAAGCGGGCCAGAGCGTAACCCAAAAAAACGAGGGTCACCAACAGGCCCGCTTCGCTGTGCCCTACAGCAAAGGTTTCCCTGATGGGTACCAATAAAGGCGGAAAAACATTCTTGGTCAAGGCCTGGAAAAAAAAGAAAAGTGCATTTACTATAAAAACAAAAACGGCAATTTTACTGAACATAATTACTGATGATACCTCCACCATCCACCTTTTTAGACACGTAAAATTGTTTCCAGCGCCGCCTCTACCACCTGGGAATCAAACTGGGTACCAGAGCCAGCCATAAGCTCTTTTCTTACCTTATAGTTATCTTTTGCTGAAGCGTAGGGTCTATGCGTAGACATGGCATCTATGGCATCAACCACCGAAATAACCCTGGCCACCATAGGTATTTCTGACCCTTTGAGTCCGCTGGGATATCCTTTGCCGTCAACCCTCTCATGGTGGTGTAAAACTAATGACACCGCCTCATGCAGTGATTCTACCGGAGAAATAATAGTAGCACCAATTACCGGGTGTTGCTTAATAAGGCATTTTTCCTCTTCGGACAGAGGCCCCGGCTTCATTAATACGTTTTCTGGTATGCCGATTTTACCTATATCATGCAACAGGGTAGCTTGCCGTAAAAGCTCCAGCTCTTGGTCAAGTAGTTTCATTTTTTTGCCCAAAATCATTGCTTTTTCCGCAGCTCTCTCCTGGTGACCTTTAGTATAAGAATCTTTGGCATCAATAGCTGCTATTAAAGAACTGATAGTTTCCTGGTAGTGCCGTTGGATGTTTTGATAAGCTTTGGAAACCTCTTGTTCCAGAGCCTCATTAGCCAGTTGAAGCTCGTTAACTTTTTCTCTAATGAACCGGGCATCTCTACGGCGTAAAAGCCCCTTTTTAACTGCTTCCCTAATCTCGACACTCTCAAAAGGCTTAACAATATAATCCATGGCTCCATAGCGCATAGCACTGGCGGCGGTATCAACTGAAGCATAGGCGGTGATCATAACTACCTCGGTTTCTGGCGAATCATGTTTTAATTTTTCCAATAGTTCAATGCCATTCATGTCAGGCATTCTGATGTCGAGAATAGCCACATCAAAATCATGGCTGGCAATCTTCTCTAAAGCCTGGGCTGCACTTTCAGCAGTGACCACGTCGAATTCATCCATTAAAATCATGCGCAAAGATTCTCGAGGCCCTAATTCGTCATCTACCACCAACACACGGCTTTCTTTATTCACCTTCTTCTCGGCTTCCATCTGCTTTCCAGCATTCATCTTCTTCTCCTCCTTCCCAGGTTTGTATGGGTAAAAGAGCCACAAATTGAAATAGTTTCTCTGGTGTTAAAGAGGCCTCAATACTTCCGCCATGGTCCTCAATAATTTTGCGGCTAACCGGCAAACCGAGGGATTCAGGTGATATTTCATTAACGGCAAGGGGATCGAACATTTTCTGCATATCCTCGGTATTAGAATAACGACCTTTTGAATTTACATCTTTTAAACGTATAAACGCTCGGCCCATACTTTTGGAATGTTCAGGTTCGGTTTCAATTTTTATTTTACCGTTACCTGAAATTTGGACTAATTCATTTAGTAGATACGAAAAAGCCCTGGCAAGAGTGGTTTTGTCTGCTCTTACGTATAAGGGATTACTATAATAATAAATGTCCAGATTACCGTTTTCCATCTTTCCTTGTTCCTGTAAAAGTTGAATCCCCTCCTCTAAAATTCTGTGTAGATCCACTTCGCTAAAATGATAATTTAGGGGGGAGGAAAAGCCTATAAGTTTTTCTACCAACTCGTTTAAACGCTTAAGTTCTTGCCGAACCGTAGCAGTAAAAAATTCACGAAAAGATTCATCTTCGTATTTTTCATGTAGCAATTCAGAAAAAGTTTGGATAGACACCATAGGGTTTTTTATTTCGTGGGCCAACTGCCCCACAAATTTGTTCAAGACTTCGATTTTATCGGATTTGCGGCGTTCTGCTTCTAGTTGTTTTCTTTCAGAAATGTCATCAAAAATCATCACGCTGCCTAGAATTTCATTTTTTCCGTTGCCTAAACGATAGGTGCTTACCTCTAAAGGGATTTGCTTGCAAGGCAATACTATTTCTTTTTGGTGATAGCTTTTGCCGGTAGTATAAGTTTCAAACAAGCAGTCTCCCAGGGGGCTTGGCAATAAACGCAGGTCTTTACCCAATACTTCTTCCCGGTCAATAGATAGTATTTCTTCTGCACGCGGGTTAAAAGTGGTGATTTCATCATGGGTATTTATAGCCACTACTCCACTGGCCATCCTCTGCAGGATGCTCTCGATGTAAGACTTCTGGTACCTTACCTGGTGATGAAGGTCAATGTCGTGTAAGGCCATGGCTAAATTCCCACTTAAAAAGAACAGTAACTCTAATTCTTCTTCGTAAAACAGCGAACCTGTAATTTTGGGCCCCAGGTTTAAAGCTCCCACCAGCTGCCCATGAGCGCTTAGGGGTATGGATACCGAAGCTTGTAGAAGTTCCATCTCTTGCAAGGCCTCGCCGGCGGAAGAAGTGGTTTCGGCAGAATAAAGCAGTATACGGCTTTCTTTAAGCAGCCAGGAAATAAGGCCTCTAGATGAATAAAAACGAAGCTGCGAACAAAATGAAGGATCCAGGCCTTTTTGAGCACAAACAGTGTAATAATCCAATTGATCCTTACAAAGAAGGATAGAAATTTTACCGGTGGGCACCAGCTCTATAACCGCATTCATGAAAAGCTCCAGAAGCTTTTCACTATTAAAGTTGTTAGCCATAGATTTTGCAAAATCATACAAAACGTGCTTTTTCCATCCCGGAAAATCGCTATTACTGCCCGTAGGGACAAAAGCCTCTTTCCCAGAAGGCTTGTCTTTAATAGAACGGAGTTCTTGCCAGAGCTGACTTCTTTCCCAGGCTCGTTCCAGCAAATTGGTTACTTTGGAATTCGTATAAGGAGGACATAGATAATCGTAATATAATGACGACGAATCGTTAATTAATTCTTCCTTAGTAACTCCTATATAGGAGAGTTCAGGCTTTAATTTATAGGCTTTTTCCGCCATTGACGAAGCGTTAGGGAAAGTCAAATCCACAAGCACGACTCCCATAGATGTTCCTGTTATTAACGATAACAGATCATTTTCTGTGGAGCTTTCAAAAACAGTATATCCTTCCGGGATAAACTCCTTGAGTTGTTTTATGTTACTCTTTTCCTTCCCCACCAAAACCACTAGTTTCAACCAAAACACACCCCTTAATAAATCACTTTGCCTTAACTTGCTGAAACAACGGGAAGGACCACTTCAAAGCTAGTACCTCGTGAGTTGCTATAAAGCTGTACTGTTCCCCCGTGCTCAGTAATAATCTTGTGACTAATACTTAAGCCTATCCCTATTCCATCAATTTTAGTGGTGTAAAAAGGGTTAAATATCTTTTCCCTTTCCTGGCTCGAAATCCCGGGACCCGTATCATTAATTTCGATTTTTACCCAGGAAGTATTTTGAGTAAGATCAATTTTTAAGTATCCTCCTTCTCGCATGGCCTGGATCCCATTTAAACAAATGTTTAAAAAAGCCTGCTTAAGTTGATCTTTATCGGCCAAAACATAATAGTTATCTTGCTGATATCCTTTTAACAGTTCAATCTTTTGCGCCTCAAGCTGAGGAGAAAGCAAATCCAGCACCTCGTCCAGCAAAGAAACAAGGTTGAGTTCATGGTAAACGCCTTTGGCGCTTTTCGAAAAATTCAAGAGTTCCATTATTAATTTGTTAATACGCTCTATTTCCTGAATCACCATCCGGGAAAAATTGTCACGAAACTCCTGGTCACCGTACCTTTCCGGCAAAAGTTCGGCAAAAGTTTTTATGGAAACCAAAGGGTTTTTTACTTCATGAGCTATCCCTGCTGCCATTTCTCCCAGGGATGCCAACCTTTCAACCTGGCTTTTTTCTCTTTCCAGTTCCTTGATCCGGGTAACATCACTTATGATAATTATTAGCCCTTTTTCTCCTGTGTAAGGTAATTCCACGGTGGCAGAGTTGCAGGTAAGAAAGCGATTTCTGCCATGGAAAGTTAATTCGACCTCCAGATCTCTAACCCCCATTTCTTTTTCCAAGCTCTGCTCCAAGACTTGATTTAGCTCCGGGGCAAGAACCTCAGCTGCATTTTTCCCCATTACTTCTGCCGCAGTTTTTCCAGTTATTTCTTCTGCAGCGAGGTTAAAGGTGGTGATTTCACCCCGGGAGTTAACAGCTATTAAACCGTTGCCCATATTTTCAAGGATGTTTTCCAGGTACTGTTTAATTTCGCATACTTCATCAAATAGCTGCGAATTATGCAAGGAAACTGCCAACTGGTAGCTAAGCGTGGAAAGCAAGCTTACGTCATCTTTGAAATAAGGTTCACCGGATACTTTGTATCCCAAGATAAATACGCCTTGCAGTTTGTTATAAATTATTACCGGAACTATGGCCTGTGCTTTTAATTGTTCCATTTCCGCTTCCAGTGTCTCTTTTTCCCCTAGGGATAGCAGTTTCTCCAGGTCGGTTTTAAGCAGCACTTCTCCTCTACTTTCCAGGTAAGAAAGAAGAGGACTTTCGGGAGAAAGGCAATCTACTATTATGTCCTCAAAATTATAGGGTTGCCGGTATTTTTGTGCTGCCACCCTAAAAGAACCGTCCCGCTCTCGGAGGTAAAAAACCGCCCTTTCGATATACATGGCGCTAACCACCCGGTCTACTATATAGTTTAACAGGTGGTCCAACTTTAAAATTGAAGTCATGGCTTTACTTGCTTCCAGCAAGGTATCATGGTAGTTATAAGCTCCCTGATAATAAAACCGATTGACCAGCAACCGATTTTTTTCTTTTAATAAAGGAAAGACTATCGCCGCCAAGAGCATTAACACTAGAGCAAAATAAAAAGAAGGGAGCTGAAAATACAAGCCTATATGTTTCCCGAATAATACAACTACCAAAATATACATACCGGCCAACATAAGTAATGATAACGCATAACTCATAAATTTACCCAATGCCAGCCGTATGTCCATAAGGCGATACTTTACCATAGCGTAGGTGATAGAAACAATCATGATTATGCTAAATACCGGACCAAAATCGCGCAAGCTGACTCCGGTAATACCAATCAAAGGCAAAAAAAGATTGGACATACTGCCTAACATAAAAGATGCGATAATGCCGCCGATAAAAAACCGAATCTGGTGTCGAAGAAGACCACTCACCTTACGCATATGGTAAAAAAGCCTGAAAAGAGCATAACCTGTTACCACGATAAAAAACACCGGATAAACATTAAAAAGGGAACCGTATAAGTAATCCAGCCTTTCCTCTCCCAGGGTCAAATCTTTGATCATCAAAGGAGTAAGGCACAACACTGCCAGCGTCAAGCCGAAAAAAAACAGGATAGCCATTATTCTATTTGCGAATAATGTCTGCTTGCTGCTGTCTAAAAAAGAGTATACCAAGGCCAGGATAAAACAAGGAATCATAGCTGCTATGGCATGGGCTATTCTTACCCACATAAGCTTAGCGTCGTAATCGCTGGTAAGTGATACCATGAGTACCGCAAAACACCAAAAAGCCACATTGGCAGCAAGGCCAAAAAACAGACGGTTGAGCAACGCGCCGGGATCCCTGCGTAAAACAAAGGTCCCTAGGATTAAATGAAGTATCATGGTAATGCCAAGCATACCGGAAGCAATTAAAGAAATACTCATTTGTTAATCACCTACTGTTCCTGTAACTGCTCGAATTGCTCGTACTCCCCCTCCCCCCTTTATCCCCCCTCCCCACCGGGAGAGGGGGGATAAAGGGGGGAGGGGGAGATAAAGGAATGATGGGGAGGGGGCACAATTTTAAGCTGAGTAGATACATGCTCCTTTTCATTAATGTTTCAAGTAACAAGCAAAGAAATAATGCTACCACCTAAACCTGATAAATTGACCAGAGCTGAATTAACCCTTGAGGTGCGCCCTTTTTCGGGTACAAAATCTAGATCGAAACCTGCCTCAGGATACTTATAATTTAAAGTGGGAGGGACAAAATTATCCTGCATTGCTTTTAATGCAGCAATTACTTGTAAGGGACCACACCCTGCCAAGGGATAACCAATCATGGATTTAATAGAACTTATTGGCAAGTTATAAGCATAGGTCCCAAATATATCTTTGATAGCTTTAACTTCCATCTTGTCCACTAAAATATCTCCCGGCGCATTTGCACAAATATAATCCACTTTTTCCGGTTCAAAGTATGCCATTTTAAGGGTATCGGCAATAGAAGCTCTAAAAGCTGATTTCATTGCTTTAGGGGAAGACGCATTGGACATGCCCCATCCCCCGATCTTCCCGTAAATCCTTGCCTTACGCTCACGGGCTTTTTCTGCGCTTTCCAGCAAGAGCATTCCTGCTCCTTCCGATAAGATCCCTCTGTCTCTTTTGGCATCAAATGGCCGGCTGGCTAAAGTAGGGTTATCGTTGTAACGAGTGGAAAGAAGCCCTGCAGAAGTAAAGCTGGCCAAAAGAAAGGGAGTTAAAGGAGCATCTCCCCCGCCGGCCAAAACCATATCCGCTTCTCCACGCAATATAGCTTCCGCCCCGGAAGCAATACTTACCAATCCCGCCGAACAACCCGTTGCTATAGTTATAGCTTTACCGGAACATTTAAACTCACTGGCCAATTCGCTTGCGGCTGCGTGAGGGGAAGAAGAAAAAACACTGGTAGATTGGACCAAGCCAACTGCCTTAAAAGATAAATATTCTTTCTCTACAATATCCATATCCGTAGTGCTGCTACCAACAAAAATCGCCGGCGAACCAGCAGCAAATTCCGCTTCTGTAATCCCGGCATCTTTAAGAGCCAGGCGAGCCGCGTTGATAATAAAATTAGTACTTCGCGACACCTTTTTTTTTGACCAGCCCCCGTCCTCAGAGATCCACTGGTTGTCTATTTCACCGCCTATACAGCAGCTAAGCCCTTTTGTGTCGAAAAGACTGATATGCTTTATCCCTGATCTGCCTTTTTTAAGGGCCTTCCAATAGTTTTCATTTCCAATACCCACAGATGAAACAGGGCCCAGGCCGGTAACTACTACTTCTTTTTTTATATTGCTCATAGAGCAATCACCAATTCCATACCCCTCCTATAAATCAACCCATTGCATATGAAACAGAATTCGTTATTTAACCTCAAAATTCCTGCATATTTTTGCCACATTTAGAAAGTTTGTCAACACAAAATTACTCCGGGAGTAGATAAGCCCGGAGTAAGGGGGAAGGTTCGAAGAGACATCCCCCTCCCGATGGAGAGAGGGGATAAAGGGTGAGGGGACAGAGGAGAAAAGGGCAGGAAGATATGTTGTCCTTAGTTATTGCTCTTAACCGACGTCAATCTCTTCGTTTTCTTTTTCTTCGTCTTCCTCCTCTTCATCCTCTTCTTCTTCCTCTTCCTCCTCTATTTCTTCTTTTAACTGCTCCTCAATATCCACCAATTGTTCCATCACCAGCGATGCTTTTATTTCTACCAGGTCCGGTTCTTGCTGCTGCAAGGCATCTTCAAGATTATCTATAGAAGTTTGTAACTGCTGGTCTTTTTCTTCCGCTTCTTCTTCGTCTTCTATCCCCCGCGTCACTTCCTGCCTGCTTGCCTCAATATTTTCTTGACTTTCCAGATCCTCTTCATAGTCTCCAGCAGCGGTACGGATAACCAAATTTCTCAAGTGATATTTCATTTCGTAAACTTCCGAAACTCCATCTTCAGTAAAAGGAACCAAAAAACTACTCATAGGTTCGGTGATTTCATTGCCGGAATCCAAGGTGCCTATACGATCCTGTTCAGAAGCACGGATAGTCAATTCATCCAAAGCTTCTTCAAAAGAAACTATTTCTTCTTCCGTAACATTTTCTTCCCTTAAGGTAGGCTCCAGTTCATCCCATTGCTGATGCAGTTCGGTAATCTGCATCTTGATACTTCCCCAGGCTTCTTGGGAATCTTCGGGCATTTCTTCTTCTCGGGCTTCCATCTCCTTAGCCAGAACCTCACTTAAAATAGTGTCATCGTAAGCAAATTCTTCTGCAGGTTCATTGTTTTCTGTATTGTTCTCTTCATCATTATCGTTACTTTCATTTTCTGCATCTTCCGGTTCGTCCAACAAGACGACCGTATCAGTTTCTTGCAAAATTTGAAGTACCGTTTCTTCTATAGCTTCTATTTCTTCTAACTCTTCTGCTGTTTCTTCCTCTTCATCCTGTAAATCTAAACCCTCTTCTCCGGGGGCACCTTCAAAAAGGGGGCATCCTCCCATCAGAAAGGGCAAAAATAGTGAAACCAGCAACGTTATTTTTTTCGGATACACCTACATCACCTCGTTATTAGTGTATCCGGCTGGGCTCAAATTACTTCTGGAAAACATTACTTTTATTGGTTTATTATAACTAATAAAGCTGCTTAATCCCCACTCTCGGGCGGCTATATAGTTGAACACTTGGCACCGGAGGGGTATTAGAAAGTTGGGGTACCCGGGTGGCGACTGACCCCACGCCGACCCAAGCCCAGTGAGTTATTAGTAAAGCTTGGCGAAGCTGGGCCTGGAGGCGGGCCGGCCTCCAGGAGAAGGCCGGCAGGGTATGGTTGGCCTGGGGATCTTGAGCTAGGAAGGCGGATATCGAGGGAAGCCCGCCGGGGGCATGGTTGGCTTGGGAGGCCCAAGTTTGAGCTTTAGCTTTACTCAGGCGAACGATCATGGAAGGAGCCCCTGGATACACCAACTATCGCCTCTCCATTAAGATGCCGGTTCAAGTGTGTATAACGACTAGCCCCGGCGGGGAGTGGTAGCGGGCAACAGCTGCCTGGTTAAAACCAGACCGAGTAATCCCACCAGGCCAGTCAGCCAAAAACCGGCTATTATTCCCACGCTGTCGCTCAGTGACCCCACCAACGCCGGTCCCAGGAACATTCCTATCCCGTAAACTGCTTGGAAGAACCCCATGGCTGCGGCTCGTTGATTATCCGCAAAAGGTTCTATGCTTAAACCCATTAACATGGGGAACAAAATTCCTCTTCCTACCCCGGCTACTACTTGAAGCGCGTACAGTAAGTAAAGTTGACCCACTACCGGAATTAAAAAACTGGGAATACCGGAAAGTAAAAAGGCAATCATCATGGTGGTCTTAAACCCCATCTTTTTACTAATAATTGATGGTCCCAGGTAAGAAACCGCTATGGCAGGAGAAACGGCAATGATGGTGAGTAAATAAACTTCTAAACTGGAGGCGCCTAAATGTTTTGCCACCACGGGAGTAAAACCAAAAAAGGTAGACTGGGTTATTATTTGAGACAGCAAAGCCAGAAAGGAGGCTACCACCAGGCTTCGTTCCGAGAACAAGTTTTTAAAATTTGAAATTTCGCTTGAATCGGAAGTTTCTATTCCCTCTGATACTCTTTCTACTATCCAAAAGCTCAAAGCAAAGGCGAAAAAAGCCCCCAGCGCAGCTATTAAAAAAGCTACCGGCATTCCGTAATACCAGGTAGCTACACCGCTGATTACCATAGCCAGCACTTGTCCCAAAGCTCTTGACGAGTGCAGGATACCCATAGCTTTAGCCGTTTCTTCTTTTTTGAAATAAGCGGAAAAAAGAACTGTAATAACCACCCAGGTAGTTGCAGTAACCCCGGATAACGACCTGAAGAACAAAACCAATAGAGGTTCTTTAAAATACCAAATTCCCACGCTACTAATAATGGAGCAGAACAGGCCAACTACAATAAAAATTTTTCTTTTTCGGATTTTATCGGATACCATGCCCAGAGGAACTCGTAAAATGGTTTGCACCAAACCGTAGGAACCTATAATAATACCTATCATACGGTAGTCTATCTCGATGGATTCTAGATAAGGGGACAAAATGGGTACGTAGGCGTAAAGAGAAAACCAAAACAAAAAAGTAACCGTACCGAATAAATACAACCTGTTATTATTCTTTTCCTCTGGCAAAAATACCTGGCCCCTCCCGTTAAGAAAATATTCTTAATCCTGGAAGTAGGTTATAGTTTGGCCTGTGCAGAGAGCGTAATAATAGACCCGAGCGCATTTTTCCAATAATTCTGCGCGATAAAAGGCTTGTGCAAGGTCATCGCCCAGGCATAAAGCGCCGTGATTTTGTAGTAAATAACAGGTAGCCTCGTTATTTAAACGTTTTTTTACGTGATTTTCCAGTTCGCGGCTGCCGGAAGGCGCGTAAGGGACTATTTCTACTGGATGGAGCAACCCATGAACTGCTTCATCAAAAAGAAGGGGAAGAGGGTGGTTAATGATGGATAGCACACTGGCAAAATCCTGGTGAGTATGGATAACGGCCCCCACTTCCGGACGATGACGATAAATAGCCAGATGTATCCCTGTTTCTACGGAAGGACTGAAAGGACCTGTTACCACCTTGCCTTCTAAATCTACCAGGCATATTTCCTCTGCGCCAATCTGGTGGTAATTCTTGCCAGAAGGTGTCACCGCTATGGGCCCTTCACCGCTTACCCGCAATGACACGTTACCCCCGGTTCCAGTTTGGGTTCCAAAAAAGCCATCCCGTGAAAGCTTCTGAGAGTACTTTAACACTTCTTGTTTCTGCTCTAAATATGACAATCAATCTCTCTCCTTTAATACTGCAAGATCTCTTGTATCTTGGTTTCCAAATCGTCCAGTGATACCCGGGTATTGCGGCAAGGGCCTGAGGGTCTTTCGTTTAAAACTCCCCAAACGGGCAAAGGATAACTATCTACTATGCCGCTGGAAAGATCCCTTTCACAAGCCACCGCCAGGACACATGAGGGGCGAAGGCTTTTAATAGCGCGCCGTGCTAAGGTGCCGCCGGTTACTACCAGTATATTAACCTGCCACTTTTCCGCCAATCCCAACAGGTTGTCCATAGGGCATTTACCACATCGTTGGCAGTTGAACGGATCCTGGGTTATCTTGTGAGGGCAGTTTTCGTCTTGAAGGCAGTGGGGCAACAAGAGCAACAGCTTCTGAGGCGACACTTTTACATTTTTGATATCTACCAGCTTATTGTTAACCTCCACAAAAGAACTCTGGATCTTTTCCTGGGCAATTCGCAGCAATTTGCCCAGCTGGAGTATGAGAGGAAACAAGAAGACCATGGTTTTATTTACCAGCAAGTTTAACCCTGGCGGAGGAGTTCCCCGCAGTAGAGAAAAAGAAGCAAAGGCCAAAACTAAAAATAAAAGTACCGCGAGAAGGCCTAAGACTACGAAGAAAAACATGAAGATATATTGAAAAATGGGAGCTTCAGGATTCCTGATAAAGTACACCAAAAATCCCAGAACCAACATTAACAGAAGGGTAAAGAGCATAAACAACCCCAAAAAAAGACGTTTCGGCGATCTCAACTTACTCCTCCCCTTCAATTTCTATTCTAGTCCGGTTCCTTAAGTCCAGTTCTTTATTCTTGATTCTTGGTTGTAATATTATATCGCATTTTATCGCATATTTCTACACCCGTGTTATTGCTATTCCCTATGCAGTAAATTACTAACTATCATACATTGTTCACCGCATACATTGTTTACCAATACATTGTTTACCAGTAACTGCTCAACCTATCAATTCTCTACCAGGTCGCTAAGGCTATAGTTCCGGGTCAACTCGGAAGCAAGTGCACGGCTCAGCCTTTACCCCTTAGCAGGCTACCCTCGACAGTCGCCGGCACTCAACTGATTAAAAAGATGCAGTTGTAGTACCGGCTCCGGGT
>Ga0207421_10006723_pt1 | contig 12459 bp, 11 predicted proteins | sample SodLakKL_010_SED_4_FD_187542 | JGI IMG/M metagenome (GOLD analysis project Ga0207421, IMG submission 187542) | Alkaline sediment microbial communities from Lake Tanatar, Kulunda Steppe, Russia - 8KL_010_SED (SPAdes) (version 2) | ecosystem: Environmental > Aquatic > Non-marine Saline and... | reverse complement strand
CCACGGTGCTCCTTCATGGTCGGGGTGGTGCTTATTCGTTGGTCCGACTCGGGGTAAGGGGGCTGAACGGTGGCGGGGTGCGAGATCTGGCGATGAATGGCCTTGTGGGCTAAAGTCCGGCGCAAAGAGATCAGGAAGGAGTGATGGACCATGGTCATCCGTATGCTCATCCCTGTCGCGTTTTTCATCTCGCTGTTTGCGTTCTCGCTGGCAGCGGCGGGCGCACAATCTCCGGAGGCAGAGGCCGTGACCAGCCAGGCCACCGACTCCTCCGCGATTCGTGCCTTCGTGCAGTCACGACCCACACCCGAGGAGTTCCGGGAAGCCTACCCGGACGTCTGGCTGATCCTGCCCGGCGACATCGTAAGCCGTGAAGTCTGCTCCGAGTACTATCGCTTCATTGCCGAACTCGACGGCGACGGAAGGATCAAGGGCGGCTCCCTCGAGTAAGCCGCTCCCCCCGGACAACGCGGACGCATTGGTTCGCTGCGACCGGGGATCAAAACAGGCGGTTGAGCCCGTTGAGCGCCGCGATTCGGTAGGCTTCGGCCATGGTCGGATAGTTGAAGGTGGTCTCCACGAAGTACTCGATCGTGTTGGCCTCGCCGGGCTGAGCCATGATCGCCTGACCGATATGGATGATCTCGGAGGCCTGTTCGCCGAAGCAGTGAATGCCGAGGATCTCCCGTGTTTCCCGGTGAAACAGCAGCTTCAGCACACCCACCGTATGCCGGGTGATCTGCGCCCGCGCAATGCTCTTGAAGTTGGCCTGCCCAACCTCGTACGGAACCCTCTGTGCCGTGAGCTCCCGCTCCGTGCGCCCGATGGAACTGATCTCGGGGCTCGTGTAGATGCCTGTCGGGATGTCGTCCACCAGGCGCCAGTCGGTTTCGCTGTCGGCGATCAGGGTGCCGACGAAACGGCCCTGATCGTAGCTCGCGCTGGCGAGCGCCGGTGCTCCAACCACGTCCCCCGCCGCGTAGATGTGCGGCACGGAGCTCCGGAAGCGTTCGTTCACCTCCACCTGGCCCCGGTGATTGACCTGCACACCGATCTCCTCGAGCCCCATGTTCCGGGTATTGCCGGAGCGCCCATTCGCCCAGAGCAGGACATCGCTGCGGAATTTCTTGCCCGATCGGCAGTGCAGGATCACGCCATCGTCGCACGCCTCGACGCGCTCGTACTCCTCGTTGTTGCGGATCACCGTGCCCTGGTTGCGCAGGTGGTAGCCGAGGGCATCGGTGATCTCGTCGTCGAGGAAAGACAGCAAACGGTCGCGGGTGTTTACCAGGTTCGTCTTGATCGCGAGATTGCAGAAAATCGACGCGTATTCACACCCGACCACACCGGCTCCGTAGATGGTGATCGCGGCTGGCGACTCGGCGAGGTGCAGGATCGAATCGCTGTCGTGAACGCGGGGGTGGGAGAAGTCGACGTCGTCCGGGCGATAGGGTCGCGAGCCGGTGGCCAGCACGAAACTGTCGGCGGTAAAGGTGCGCGTTGCGCCGCCCTCGGTCACCGCCAGGGTGTGGGCATCCATGAAGCGTGCCCAGCCGTTCAGGACGGGCACACGGTTGCGGGTGTAGTGACGGTTGCGGGTGCGCACCTGCTCCCCGATCACGTCCGTGGCCGAGGCCAGCAGCTCCGGATAATCCACCTGCGCCGCGCCCATCAGACGCCGGAGCACCGGATCCCGGCGCGTGTCCGCGACCATCTGAATCGCCTGACGCAGGGCCTTCGACGGGATCGTACCCCAGTGCGTGCAGCCACCGCCGACGCTGCGATGCGCCTCGACCACGGCGACGCGGCGTCCGGACTTCACAAGCTTCATCGCCGCGCCCTCACCCGCTGGCCCACTGCCGATCACGATCGCGTCGAAGTGCTGGTGTTTCATCGCCTGTTTGCTCCGGCTCTGGTGGCCCAAGCATAACTGCATTCAGCCCGGCGGTGACGCAGGCCGCCCCGAAGTCCCATAGACGGGACGTACCGCGCCGGCTGCTTTATGCTCCATATACGGCTATCTGCACGGCAACCCGTCGCAACTGACGCGTCCACCCGAGACCCCGTTGATGAAGAAACCCGTACTGGCCACGACCCTGACCATCGCCCTCCTGCCTGCCCTCGCCTTCGCTGCGCCGGATTTTGCCGACTGCCTCGATGGCATCCGGGACCGGGCAGTCGAGGAGGGCGTGAAGCCCGAGGTCACGGATCGCGTGCTGGCGCAGGTGGAATTCCTCGACCGGGTGATCGAACTGGATCGGCGGCAACCCGAGTTCACGACGCCATTCGCCGGTTACCTGGCTCGAAGCGTCAGCCCCCAGCGTGTCGAAAAGGGCCGGGAACTGCTGCAGACCCACCGCGCGCTGCTCGAGCGCGTTCAGCGCGAAACCGGCGTTCCGCCCGCCTACCTGCTGGCCTTCTGGGGGCTTGAGACCAACTACGGCAGCTACTTCGGCGGTACCGCCGTACCCAGCGCGCTGGCCACGCTGGCCTGCGATCCGCGCCGCTCGGAGTTCTTCACCGGGGAGCTGATCGCGGCCCTGCGCATCGTGGAGGAAGACGCGATTCCGCTGGAGCGCATGCAGGGCTCGTGGGCGGGCGCGATGGGCCACGTCCAGTTCATGCCCTCGGTATTCCTTCGCCACGCGGTCGACGCCGACGGCGACGGTCGCCGGGATCTCTGGAACAGCGTGCCGGATGCGATGCTGTCCGCAGGCAGCTTCCTGCAGGACCTCGGCTGGAATACCGGGTATCGCTGGGGGCGCGAGGTGCTGTTGCCGAAGGATTTCGACTTCGCCGCGGCCGGCCAGTCCCTGCGCCGCCCACTCACCGACTGGCGCCGCCTCGGCGTCACCGACGTCTCCGGCCGTCCGGTCGCGGAACTCGAGCTGCCGGCCCGGTTGCTGCTGCCAGCCGGACACCGGGGGCCGGCGTTTCTGGTCTACCCCAATTTCAACGTGATCCTCGGCTGGAACCGCTCGGAGTACTATGCACTGGCGGTCGGTCACCTCGCGGACCGGATCGCGGGTGCGGGACCATTGCACACGCGACCGCCATCGGATGCACCCCGCCTGTCCCGCGAGGAAGTGATGCAACTGCAAGCCACGCTCAACGAAAGGGGCTTCGACAGTGGCGAGGTGGACGGCATCCTCGGTCCGGCGACACGCAGCGCGATACGCGGCTACCAAATGTCGGAAGGCATGATCCCGGACGGCTTTCCGGACCGAAACCTGCTCACGCGGCTCGATATCCGCTAAGAACCATGGGGTCGGACCAACGCAACCAGTTGTTTTAATTACCTTTAAGGACTTTTTAGACGCCAATAATCGCCTTAAAATGCCGTTTTCGGCCTCGAAAACGAACCTCCGGGAACAGATCTGCGGCGGTCGGTCGCACCGCCCCGCTACCGCGCCTTCGCCAGGCTTTTTGGCCCAAAAATGGCGACTTTAAGAGCAAAAACGGCCCGTTTTTCGACCTTTTTCTTCTCCGATTCAATGGCTTGGCTTGGTCCGACCCCGCAGCCGTGGAAACGGTCTAGACTCAGGTGCAGACCGGGGATATCGCGCACTTCGGTGCGCGGAAGAGCCCGGGATCGGTAGCGGAATGTTCCTTAGCGCCGATCCACGGGCAGCACAAATACGCAAGCCCGGCCGCTGAAGGAGGAGAAATCATGAGCAATGGCATCGTGGACGTGACCGTTCACATCGACGAAACCCTGGACGCGATTTTGCGAGGAGAACTTGCCGACAAGCTGCGCGCGATCAGCGGAGTCAGCAATACCTCGATGTTGGACCACAGGCCCCACCTGATGGTGGTCGAATTCGACCCCGAGCGAATCGGTACCCGCGAGATCCTTGATGCGGTCACGAGTACCGGTGTGCGCGCGGAGTTGATCGGCCTCTGACTCCGATCAGAGCGACGGGGGAGGCGCCTCCGCAAGCGCTGTAACGGCCGCCCCTCCCACCTCCGGGCCGTAAACCGTTAGTGTTGCCCGGGCTGATCGCCCGGACAACACCACAGGCGCACTGTCGTTCAGGAAACGTGAGGCGGTCCCGGCGGGGGGCCGTCCTTGTCGTTGTCCCGACGCGCCGCCTCCTCCCGCTGTTCCTTCAGATACTGCACCTTTTCCTTCACCAGCACGCCTGCGAGGAGGACCAGCGCGATCAGGTTGGGCGCGGCCATCAGCCCATTCAGCGTATCCGCGATGTCCCAGATCGTGGTCAGACCACCGATCGCACCGAGGAAGAGGAACGCAATGAAGATAATCCGGTAGGGTTTCACGACCTTCGGGCCAAAGGCATATTCCCAGCTCTTCTCGCCGTAGAAGTTCCAGGTGAGCATGGTGCTGTAGGAGAAGAGCACGATCGCAATCACCACAATCCAGCCACCGAGGCCTGGCAACCCGGCGGTGAAAGCGCTGGTCGTCAGCTCCGCGCCAGTCTGGCCGGTCTGGATCACCCCCGTGACCAGGATCACCAGCGCGGTCAGCGTGCACACCACCAGCGTGTCGATGAAGACCTCCCACATGCCCCACAGGCCCTGCGCATACGGCTTGCTGCGCGCCTGGGCGTGGACGATGGAGGCAGAACCCAGGCCGGCCTCGTTGGAGAAGATCCCGCGTGCGAAGCCGTAGCGCACGGCCATCGCGACCGTGGCACCAGCAAAACCGCCGATCGCGGACGTCGGCGTAAAGGCCCCCGCAAAAATCATCCCGAAGGCCGCCGGGATCTGCGAGTAGAAGCTCACCAGTACGCCGACTGCACCGATCACGTAGATCAGGGCCATCGTCGGGACAATCTTCTCGGCGGTGACCGCTATGCGCTTGATGCCCCCGAGCGTCACAACCCCGACGAGGATCATCACGACGATGCCGGTGAACCAGGGCGGCACCCCCATGCTGGATTCGAGCGCATGGGCCATGGTGTTCGCCTGCACCATGTTGCCGATCCCGAATGCGGCGAGCCCTGCAAGGAAGGCGTAGAGCAATGCCAGCCACTTCCAGCGTTTCCCGAGTCCTTTCTCGATGTAGAAAAACACGCCCCCGGAGAACCGGCCCTCGTCGTCCACCTGCCGGTATTTCACACCGAGGGTGGCCTCCCCGAGCTTGGTTGCCATACCGACTAACGCGACCACCCACATCCAGAATACGGCTCCGGGGCCACCAAGGGCGATGGCCGTCGCAACCCCGGCGATGTTGCCGACACCGATGGTCGCGGCCATCGCTGAGGTCACCGCCTGGAAGGAGGTGATCGCACCCTCCTCGTGGACCGCCTTCCGCCTTAGCAGGCTGCCAAAGGTGCGCCGCCAGGCGAAGCGAAGATGGGTGAACTGGAAGAATCCAAGCCGGATGGTCAGGTAGAGACCCGTACCCACCAGCAAAATCATGAATGGTGGCCCCCAGACGATGCTGTTGAGCCAGTCGTTGAACACCATGAGCCCGTGGACCATTGCTGCCCCCCCTGGTTGCCCGCTGCGCGGCCCCTCTGAATGCCGGCTCCCCACTGCACACCGGCGCCTGCGTGAATGCTTTACTCCCGGCGGCCGCAATCCGCAAGTTTCAACAACCATGCTATTGCCGGAACAGCACGGCTCCCTGCAGGCCCGCCATGACAGCGGCCCCCGGTTTCGGACCCCACCCGGCCTCTCCGGGAATCAGATCACCGGGCACAAGCCCATCGCTGAACGCTTGCCGACGATCCAGCGCATCTGCCCGGATCCTCTACCGTTCACGCCCTTCTGGGCGCGCGACCCGCCGGTGCCCCGATTGCGGCGCTAGTCGCGGCCGCTCCGACCCTGCGGGCCAAAGGGGTTGAACTGCTGCTTGAAGGTCTCCTGCATGCTGTCGACCATCGCCTGCTGCATGCCTTTCATCATTGCCTGCTGAAAGCTCGCGGCGAACTCGGCCTGCTTCTCGGAGGGGATGAAGAGTTCCTTGAATTCTTCCGGGGTGCATTCGATATCGATTCTGACGTTCATCCTGCTGCTCCTCCCGTGTTGTCGTTCCGGCCCGGAAGTCCCGGGTCCGTCAGCCCAGTATGCCCCTGCGCAACCGCTTCTGCTCATTGGCCCGTAGCACGTCCGGAACGGGTTGGCGGGTCGCTCCGCGGCCCGGCTATCGGGCGGAAAAAGACGCGGATGAAATGGCCGCGGGCACGACCCGGCACTCCGCCGAACCATCGCAAGACCGGATCCGGCACGGCGCCGAATGCCAGCCGCGGTCGCTCGACTGGTTCCCGGCGCTATACTCTGATGTTTGAGGCGGATCGCATCGACATCGGTTCGTTCTCCTGGCTCCGGGACGCACCGGTTGCGCCTGCAACGTACGGTTTCAGTCAAGCGAGGTTCAAGCCATGGATTTGTTGGTCCTCTTCCGCCCCGAGGTGATCATCTTCATCATCATTCTCGCCCTGATCGGCTTCAAGGTCGGCAAGATCGCCCTCAATGAGCGCGTGGAGCAGGTCCTCGAAGCCGAGCGCAAGAACCAGTCGCGCACTTTGAAGACGATGGACTCTGCTCACGCGGATACGCTGGAGAAACTGCGGGAGGGCCACGCAGAGGAGCTCAGGCGCGTCAGGGAGGACGCAGAGCGCACGGTCGAGGCTGCACGCGCGGACCAGGCCGCCGAGCTCAAGCGCCTGAACGATGAATACAGCGCCTCGATCGAACGCCTGAACGAGGCAAACATTGCCAACGTCCGGGAGACCCGGGCCGAGTACGAGAACCAGTTCGGTGCCCTGCACGAGCAGTACGAGGGAGAGGTACGCGCCGCGCGGGAGGAAATGGACCGCACGGTGCAGATGCTTCGAGCGGAACACAGCGAGGCGAATGATGCCCTCCGTGCCGAATACGAGGAACGCCTGAAGGCGGAGAAGAAAGAACACGACCAGGAGCTCGCGGCCGTCCGGCGCGACCGCGAGGAGGCCCTCAAGGCTTTGAAAGCCGAGCACGACGACGCCACCGCGACGCTCAAGCGGGAACACGAGGTCCAGCTCAAAGCCCTGAAGAAGGAGCACGAAAACGCGGCTGCCGAGCTTCGGGCGGAACACGCCGAGGCCCTGAAGGGGCTCAAGGCCGAGCACGAGGGGGCTATCGCGGTGCTCAAGCGCGAACACGAGACAAACGTGCAGACGCTCAAGACCGAGCACACCGACTCCATCCGGACCGTCAAACAGGAACACGAAGGCGCCCTGCACAGCCTGCGCACCGAACACGGTCACTACGTCGATAGCCTCAGGCGCGAGCAGCGGATGCTCATCGACGAGAAAGACGCGGAAATTCGCCGCGTGCGGAGCGAGGTCGCGGAACTGGAGTCGGCCGGGGCCCGCCAGCAGAAGGAGATCCAGAAGCTGCAGGACACGATCCGCGAACTCAACGAAGGCGTACGCGAGGCCAAGCAGAACAACGCCTTCGCGCTGTCGCGTTCGGGTGAGCGCTTCATCCGGGTGATCCGGACTGTGCAGGAACTGGCGATCGAGCTCGAGGAGACCTCGCGCACGGTCACTGGCGGCGAGTACTCGTTCATCAACGCGATCAAGGACCAGCGCGACCGCGATACCGTGCTGCGCCTGGCTGGCGGGGGCGATGCGGGTTCCCACGAGGAAGACGACGCGGAAGCCGCCGCAGGGCTTGCCGGGACGGCTGCGCCAGCGGGCGGCGATGGTGAAGAGCGTGAGCCTGGCGAGGCCGTCGCGGCGCCGATGGCGGCGGCAGCATCAAGGTCTGACGCCACCGACAAGACGGCGCTCAAGCGGGAAACCGCTGCGAATGCATCCGCAGCGACCGGGGCCGCGTCCGCGCGCAAGACCAACGGCTCGGGTACCGGACCCGAAGCCGCTTCGGCGGCTGGCGCAGCCGCGCCCCGACCCAAAGAGGATTCCGGGGTTGCCGAAGGCAAGAAGCCCAAGGCCGAATCCAAGCCCGAAAACGCCAAGGAGGCATCGAAAGGCAAGGGACCCGTGAAAGGCGAGCAGGCATCGCCTACCGGGGCAACATCTCGAAACAGGACCGACAGCACCCCCGGCAAGACGGACGGAACGGGCAAGGGGGAAGCCAGTACACCCGGCGCCACAACGGGCGCGAATGCGAAGGTGAAACGGGAAGCGCGGGGGGCGACCAAGGCCGCGAGCAAGAGTACGCCAGAGGCTCCAGCGACCGGGGCGGCGCCCGCAAAACCGGCCAAATCCGCGTCGACAAAAAAGGCTGGTACCAAAAAACCGTCTGAAAGCAGCACCGAGGGCAGCAAGAAGGCGACGCCACAAAAGAAGCGAGCTGCAACGACTAAGCCGCGGCAGCCGGCCGCCCCGAAGAAAACCGCGACCACCTGAGTCCGGGGAATGCGCTTCTTCGCGGGAAAGTGGGTGATCGGGGCGGCAGCGCTGGTCGCCGTTGTCACGATTCCGGCCCCGGTTAGCGCGTTCTTCTGGTCGGGCCCCGGTTGTTTTGTCGCCAACATGCTCGGCATGGGAAGCGCCGGCGGCCTGCATTTTTCGGTGGGCGGAAGCGCCTTCGGGAGCGGTCCGGGATACGGTCACCATACCGGCTATCCACCGCCACCCCGGGTCTTCCACCCGCGCCCACCGCCTGCGCCGCTGATGTCGCCCACCCATTACGCGCCGTTCGAGCCGCCGCATCGCCCGCAGCACATCATTGAGGGCAATACCTGGAGGAGTCAGACCACCGACCGGCAACCCTTCGCGTCCGGTCGCGGTGCGACGGCGCCCGGGAATCTTTGGAGGCAGGGTCACTGAAGCCGGCCGAGGATGCCGGGAGGATCGACCCGAAAAGGACTGCGGCTTGACCGCCCGGGACACCGCGGCTATGATCCCCGGCTCGCTGTACTGGGCTTTCGCGGTTTGGCACTTCGGGGTATAGCGCAGTCTGGTAGCGCGCCTGCTTTGGGAGCAGGATGTCGGGGGTTCGAATCCCTCTACCCCGACCACTGCTCCCGCCACATGCGCTCGTAGCTCAACCGGATAGAGCATCGGCCTTCTAAGCCGACGGTTGCAGGTTCGAGTCCTGCCGGGCGCGCCACCGCCCAGGCATCCGTGGGACAGGCGGTACGGCGATACGGTGGTGACCGTAGCTCAGTTGGTAGAGTCCCGGATTGTGGCTCCGGTTGTCGTGGGTTCGAGTCCCATCGGTCACCCCACCCCTCCTGTTGCGGGCCGTTAGCTCAATTGGCAGAGCAGTGGACTCTTAATCCATTGGTTGTAGGTTCGATTCCTACACGGCCCACCAATAAGATCAAACTCTTCCGTTACCGGCCTCAGCCACCGAAAGATGGATCGGCAGGCTCGGGATCCCCGCACTCAAAAGCCGATGCCGGTCCGGACAGCTCCGGGCGCCCGGGTACTGGTGGGGTCACACTGGTGGGCTCAGGTCTCACAATCCAGCTTTTCTTAGTGCTGGGATGTGCCGGGATGTGCTGGAATGTGAGACCTGACCCCGGGCCTCGTGACCCTGGCCTCGCTCCGAGACCTGACCCAGTGATGCTCGCGAGGACGCTGATCGAAACTGGAACAATCCAGGCAGGCGGCCTCGCGAGAAATCAGCCGAACCGGCAGTTAGCCCACTGGCGCATACCAGATGGGTAATCCAATCAAGATTGCTGACACACTGCCGCCAAACGCCTGACAGCGTTGATCATTAGCAGCGAGCGATACGCGACCGTGGGTGTTGAAAAATTCCTGGGAACCGAGGTCCGCCTTCCGACGGCGCCCGCTATTGCGGCGCGCATTCTCGAGGCTGTCCGGGATGATGGTGAGTCCTATCATTCTCTGGCTGCCGTGATTGCAACCGACCCGGCGCTGGCCGCTAGACTGCTGTCGGTGGCCAATTCCTCGCTCTATTCCCCGCCCAGCCAGATCACCCGAATCGAGCAAGCCATTGCTCTGCTGGGCCTTAATCTCGTGAAGAACATCGCCCTCTCCTTCGCAGTGGTCCGGGGGCTTGAGACCAATAGCCAGTTCGGCTTCGACTTCTCTCGATTCCTGAAACGGGCCGTCACCGGAGCGGTGGCTGCCGAGATGATCGCCAACCAGATCGGGCACCCCAATGAGGACCTGTTCGCCTGCGCATTGCTCCAGGATGTGGGCATGCTGGTTTTCGCGCTGATTTCGCCTAAGGAGTACGCCCGGGTCCTGGAAGAAGAAGCTTCGTCGCCGGAACATCTCTGTGTCCTAGAGGCGCGCATTTTCGGCTGCGACCACCAGGAACTCGGGTCGGAAATCCTGCATCGCTGGGGTTTGCCGGAGAGTCTCGCCGAGCCGATCCGACACCATCACAGACTCGCTCGCGGACCCGAGTCGCGTCAAGTCGCGATCGACCTGCTGTATCTCGCCGATCGTGTCGCCTCGCTCTACCACGGTTTCCACAGCGCCGAGCGCGCGATGCAGATCAAGGACTTTCTGGCTGAGCATTACGGGCAAAGCGAGCAGTCTTCCGATGAACTGATCGACGCAGTGGCAAGCCGCGCCCAGGAAATGCTTGCGGTGTACGAGATCGAAACCGGGACCATCAAACCGTACTCCCAGTTGCTCCAGGAGGCGAACGATGAACTCGGACGCCTCAACCTCTCCTACGAACAACTGGTGATGGAACTGAAGCAGGCACAGGCACGCACGGAGCAGCTTGCCGCCGAGCTTGGTGAGGCCAATTCCAGGCTGCGCGAACTCGTGTCGCGGGACGGTCTTACGGGGCTCTACAACCACCGCCACTTCCAGGAAATGCTCCGCAAGGAAATCGGAGAGGCCTCGCGCTACGGGCGGCCGTTGACCCTGATCCTGTTCGATGTCGATTTCTTCAAGAAGGTCAACGATGGATATGGCCATCCCGCCGGCGATGCGGTGCTCAAACAAATCGCGAATTACGTCGCACAGACGGTGCGTGCCAGCGACCTCGCTGCGCGATACGGTGGCGAGGAGTTCGCGATTATCCTCCCCGAGACCGATGCGCGCGACGCGGTGGTGCTCGCGGAGCGGATCCGGCGCGGGATCGAGGCGCTGGAAATCGATGTCGGCAGCCAGATGCCCCGGTTACGCGTAACAGTGAGCCTGGGGCTCAGCGGCCTGAAACCCGGTGCTTCCGAGCAGACCCAGAGCGAACTGATTGAGGCGGCCGACAAGGCGCTCTACGCGGCAAAAAGCGGCGGACGAAACAGACTCGTGGTCGGCCGCTGACAATCGAGACGCCGGCCATAGAAATGCGCGGGCGGAATGGCGCCACGTGCGCATCTTCGTGATGCAAAAAAAGGTTTCTGCCCGGGGTGCGGATGCGCTGGTTCCGCGGGAAGGCCCATCAGTCGCCCCACGTCAATGGCGTCGGGTCTCACAATCCAACTTTTGTGGGTAGGCCATGCTGGGAATGTGAGACCTGACCCCAGGCCTGTTGCGCGAGGCTCGCTCCGGCGGGGCGACGATGCGCCGGAGCGGCCTCTCCGTTCGGGCGGCGCGACGCTACATCCGTGCCTCGAGGATCAGGTAGGTCTGGTTCACGTTCCGGCGATGCCACTGGTCGTAGTGCAGCAGATGCTCGAAATCCGGCCAGTCGGCAAGGCGCTCGACCGTTTCGTCGAGGGTCTCCCACTCCTCCAGGCCTGCACGCACCTCGGTCACGAGCCGTTCGAGATACTCCCCCGCTTCGCCCCGGGCGGTCTCGACATCCACTGCGGCCCCGTGCCCGGGAACGACGATCTCGGGATCGAGTGCCTCGATGCGCTGGAAGTTCTCCACCTTGCCCTTCGGATCGCTCCAGGAATGGATGCCGACGATGCGTTCGACATAGACCACATCACCCGCAAAGACGACCTCCTCGCCGGGAAGATGCAGCAGGATGTCCCCCGGGAAGTGGGCGTCCGCTACGTACATCATTTCGAACTGGACTCCCCCCACTTCCAGGCTGTGCGAGTCCGCCTGTATGGGTGCCGGCGCCACTGTGGGCTCGGTTCCCGCCATTGCCTCGTCGCCAAGCACCCGCCGCGAGCGGTTCATGTGCGATTCCGCATACTGCTCCTGGGTGCGGGCCGTGCGTTCGAGGGCCACAATCTCGGCGCCCTGTTCGAGAAACCAGCCGTTACCGAGCCAGCGGTGATCCTGGCTGCCGATATTGATCACATGCGTGATCGGGAGATCGGTGACGGTGGCCACTGCGTCGGCGATCATGCCGGCCACGCGATGGCTCGGCCCGCTGTCGACCAGCACCACGCCGTCATCGGTCACGACGAATCCCGTGTTGTTGTTCATGCCCTGATTCAGCGGCGAGCGGGCCTCGATTGACCCGTAGAAGTAGTAGACCCGGTCCGTCAGCGCGATCGGTTCGAGGATTTCCTCGATCGCACGGTCGGCATCCGTTGCCACGGCCGCGGGCGTGGCAACGAGGCCCAGAAGCAGGAAGGCTGAAATCCATCGGTGCGGGGTCTTCATTCACAGGTCTCCGTTTGCGGAGGGTTGCACACGCGTCCGG
>Ga0207421_10006721_pt1 | contig 12461 bp, 7 predicted proteins | sample SodLakKL_010_SED_4_FD_187542 | JGI IMG/M metagenome (GOLD analysis project Ga0207421, IMG submission 187542) | Alkaline sediment microbial communities from Lake Tanatar, Kulunda Steppe, Russia - 8KL_010_SED (SPAdes) (version 2) | ecosystem: Environmental > Aquatic > Non-marine Saline and... | reverse complement strand
TGGGAGCGTGGTGCAGAACGAAAGGATGTGCGGGGGTGGATAGACAATTTGGCGGCGACGGCGGACGAGGCTGGTGTCGTCAAGATTGCCCTGCTGGGTTGGCCGGGGCCCGGCAACCAGTTGGTCGTTGAGGCGCTGGAACAGTATCCGGATCTGTTTCACGGCATGGCCATGCTGGACATGGATGAAGACAACCCCCGGGTTGTGCAAGAGTATTATCAGCAGGGATTTTCCGGCCTCAAGATGATAAACCCCCGCCGCAACTACGATGATCCTTCGTATTTTGGTTTCTACGAAAAGGCAGAAGCTTTGGGGATGCCTATTCTCTTCCACACAGGTATCATGGGCGGTCCAGTGGATTATCTGATGGGCGGCACCGAAGATGCGTGGAAAGCCATTCCCCGCGGCGAAGAAGAAGAACAGTTGGTGCGCCGGTTAAAGGATCGGGCTGTGCTCCATGGCTACGGGCGCTCATCGGCGCGCATGCAGCCGATTTATCTGGACACCATTGGCATGTATTTTCCCAAGCTGCACATGATCGGAGCCCATCTGGGCTGGCCCGATTATATGACAGCCTGTGCCATTGCCCGCTGGCGGCCGCGCTTGTTTTTCGACATTTCCGGAGGCGATGTGGTGCAGAGGCACATTGTCGAAGGGGGTTACATCAAAAAGGAAATTTCCGTGGGCAAGCTGGTCTACGGTTCTGACTGTGACCTGCAGCGCCTAAAGAGCGATATCCAGGGTTGGAAAGAGGTCTTTGACCAGATGGGTTTGTCGGAGGAAGAACAGCACCGGATCTTCTACGGAAATGCCGCCAAGATATTCGGGGTGGAAGATGGGGAACCGGCTGTTGATGAGGACGCTTAAAGGAGTTAAGGGAAGAAGAGCCCCGCAGTATCATACTGCGGGGCTCTGCACTGTACCGGAAACAATTCGATGCCTATTCTATTCGGTCATATAATATTGGGCGGGCATGGTAATGGCCGGATAGGCCATGATCCACGGGTGAACGAAACCGCCTAATTCAAGGTCGTCACCATCCGGTACGTTGTGCATGTCGTCGCTGACAATCACCGGTACCGGGAAGTCTTTGATGGTACCGATAAAGAACGGCCCTTCTTCGATGTGAATGCGCATGATGTCAAAGGCATGCTCATCACGCTTTTCTTCATCGGGTTCGACCCGGGCTTGATCGTAGATCCGCTGCAGACGGCGGACAGGGTCGTCGTCGTCTGGCTGTTTTCTAGCCGGCGAACGGTCGCGCGGATCGAGATCATCCTCATCATGGGCCGTCGATGCCTGCTCTTCCATATACCAAGCGCCGTAGAGCGGGGCCCAGCGGCTCAGATCCACGGGGACAACCCACTGGGGGAATACCCAGAAGTTCGGTCCGTCGCTGACACCGAACTGATACCAATCAAATTCGGCGGTGCTGACCATGACTTCCAAGGCAGCTCCATCAGTTGGGTTGAGAACGACGTCAATGCCAATCTCTTCCCAGTCCGACGCGACCATTTCGATGGTGCGGATTATGCGATCGGTTTCTTCGGCATCGTAATCAATGCGGATCTGCAGTTCCTCCCCATCGGGCATCTGGCGCCAGCCGTCCTCGTTTTGATCCACAACCCCGATTTCGTCCAACAGTGCCTGGGCTTTTTCCGGGTCGTGTTCCACGTAGGCATCGCGCCATTGCTCATACAGTTCCTGCCCGGTGTCTGTTCGATGAAACTCAATGGTGTTGGGACTCAGGGTGCCCGTTGTCGGCGTTCCCATGCCAAAGAACAGCATGTCCTGGATCCGTTCCCGGTCCATGGCATGGGACATGGCTCGACGAAACTCCGGTGTACGGTAGAGCTCTCGCTTGTCTTCATCGGGATGGTTCCAGTTGGGATAGAGGTTGACGCCGGTCCCGGAACCACTGTCCCATTCTTTCATGGTATAGCCGCCGCGCTCTTGGGCATCAATTAACATACTGAAATCGGTCATTTCTGCGTAAGGGCGCAGGTTCATGTGGGCGTCGCCTTCCATCCAGCGCAGAAGGACCACTTCGCGGTCTTCCAAATATTCCACGACCATGCTGTCAATATAGGGCAATTGGTTGCCCTCAGTATCTACGGCATAGAAATAGGGATTGCGCTGTAACTCTAGCCGTTCACCGGGAGCATGGTCCACCGGCATCCATTCGGACAGCACCGGCATTCCCGGGTTGATGTGCCATTCTTGACGCTCATGAAGTTCTTCCATGTCGTCGTACTCATCGGTAAAGTCCGGATGGTATTGGGTTAGATAGTGTTTGGGGGCAATCATTCTCTCTCCATGGCCGGCATTCGGCCACATGGCCAAGCGTTCCGGCAGCAGGGGTGCCGGTGCTGCGTATTCGATCTCGATGGTATAGTCGTCCACGGCTGTGACCTCAGCAGGCTCCCCTTCCACGGCAAAGATGTCTGGGACAGGGTCTTCGTGTTCTTCGTGGAGTACCATTTCTTCCCACCAGAACATAAAGTCTGCCGTGGTCAGCGGCTCGCCGTCGGACCATCTGACACCTTCGCGAAGATGCAGCGTCCAGACGGTGGCCTCTTCGTTGCTTTCCCAATCAGCGACCCAGTTCGGTTCGATCCCCAAACCATCATCGACCCAGCGAACGGGCGAATGGCCATACATCTTCATGATGGTCCAGTCGAACGTGTCATCGAGCGTAAACCGATACCAAGTGCCGCCATATTCTCCCACTTCATGCACGGGCTCAACTACCAACGGTTCTTCTGGCAGGCGTTCCGCCACCGGCGGCAGTTCACCTTGGTCTACCAAATCACCGAGCATGGGTGCTTCACCGTAGTCGGCGTCTGCGGCTCCGGGCACTGTTAATATCAAAGCGACAGCAGTAAAGGCATATAGCAGGATATGCGTCTTTCTGTTCATGTACAAGCCCTCCCCGTTGATGTTTGCAGCAGCCGGCGGCTGCCGTGTGCGCTTACGTCAATAGGAGCCATAGATGTCGCAGTTCTGTGTCGAGAGCTGTTCCTTGCATCATGCCTGTGTTGTCAAGACGGTCTGTCCAAAATCCCATATACCACCTCCCTATGCAGGCTTTCACGGTGTACAGCCAGCATGATGCCTGTACGCCGGGCGCAAAAAAACTCTACGATTGTAACGCGAGTGTATCAAACGGTTCCCTTTGCCATCAACCGGAGACACATTCAACTATCCGCTGCCTATGGGAGTCAGCTGTGTGTGGTTAGAATAGAGACTGCGTCTCGCAGAAATGCGCGGCGGTCGCGTTTCCATGGCAGCAGTTCGTTCTAGTGTCTGCTTTGGGTCACAAAATAAGGGCTCTGCATAATGCAGAGCCCTTGGCTAGAAAAGCGGAGCAGTGTTCTATTCTATTCCGAGATATAGTATTGGGCCGGCATGGTGATGGCGGGATAGGTCATGATCCAGGGATGGACAAAGCCGCCTAAGGCTAAATCCTCGCCCCTGGGAACATTGTGCATTCTGTTGCTGACAATGACCGGAACCGGGAAGTTCTTAATGGTCCCGATGAAAAACGGCCCGTCTTCGATGTGGATCCGCATAATGTCGAAGGCGTGTTCGTCCCGCTTTGCTTCATCGGGTTCCACCCGTGCCCGGTCGTAAATCCGCTGCAGGCGGCGGACTGGGTCATCTTCGTCGGGCTGTTCCCGGGGCGGCGTGCGATCCCGGGGATCCCGATCCAGTTGCTCGCCGGCGGTACTGGCCTGCTCTGCGGCGTACCAGGAGCCATACAGCGGTGCCCAGCGGCTGAGATCGATGGGTACGTACCACTGCGGGAATACCCAGAAGTTCGGGCCGTCACTGACGCCGAACTGGTACCAGTCAAATTCAGCGTTGGTGACCATGACCTCTAACGCCGCCCCATCCATGGGATTGAGGTTCACGTTGATGCCAATGTCTTCCCAGTCCGCCGCGACCATTTCAATGGTCTGAATAATGCGAGTGGTTTCGTCGGCGTTGTAATCGATGCGAATGGTCAGTTCACTGCCGTCAGGCATCTGGCGCCAGCCGTCTCCGTTTTCGTCTACAACACCAATCTCGTCCAACAAGGCCTCGGCGCCTTCCGGATCAAAGTCAACATAACCGTCACGCAGTTGTTCATACAGCTCGCGGCCAGTTTCCGTACGGTGGAACTCAATGGTATTGGGGCTTAAGGTACCGGTAGTCGGTTTGCCCGTTCCGAAGAACAGCATGTCCTGGATGCGCTGGCGGTTCATGGCCAAGGACATGGCTCGGCGAAATGCCGGCGTGCGGTACAATTCCTTCTTATCCTCGTCGGGGTGGTTCCAGTTAGGATAGAGGTTAACACCGGTTCCCGACCCGCTGTCCCATTGATATACTTCATAATCGCCCTGTTCCTGGGCATCAATGAGGATGGCGAGGTCGGTCAGCTCTGCATACGGACGCAGGTTGAAGTCTGCGGCACCGTCCATCCAGCGCAGGATAACGACTTCTCTGTCTTCGACGTACTCTATCACAACACGGTCAATATAGGGAAGCTGGTTGCCTTCGGTGTCAATGGCGTAGAAATACGGATTTCTTTCCAGCTCCAATCGCTCACCCACTTCGTGGGCGACCGGCATCCACTCGGCGAGAACAGGCATGCCTGGGTTTAGCTGCCACTCCTGCCGCTCGTGAAGCTCTTCCATGTCGTCGTAGTCGTCAGAATACCGCGGATGGTACTGGATGAGATAATGCTTCGGTGCAATCAGCCGTTCGGCGATTCCAGCATTGGGCCACATGGCCAGGCGCTCGATGAGAAGCGGGGCCGGGGCTGCATAACTGATTTCCAACGTAAAGTCGTCGATGGCCCGGACTTCCGCTGGTTCACCTTCCACGGCAAACAGATCAGGAACGGGGTCTTCATGCTCTTCATCGAGAACCATGTCTTCCCACCAGAACATGAAGTCTGCCGTGGTCAGGGGCTCGCCGTCGGACCACTTGACGCCTTCACGCAGATACAGTGTCCAGACAGTGGCATCTTCGTTGCTTTCCCAATCAACGACCCAGTTCGGTTCGATTCCCAATCCATCATCAACCCAGCGAACCGGCGAATGGCCGTAGACTTTCATGATGAAATGGGAAAAGCTTTCGGAAATCGTCAGGTTGTACCAGGTGCCGCCATATTCACCGATTTCCCGCAGCGGCTCCACAACCAACGGTTCCAAGGGAAGGCGTTCTTCAACCGGCGGCAGTTCGCCAAGTTCAACCAATTCCTGGAGCATGGGTGATTCGTTGAATGCGGAGAAGGCACCGCTTGCGCTGAGAAGCAGAACCAAGGCAGCAGCCAACAAACCGCTTCCTACTGACTTCATACGACAAAACCTCCTATCTAAGATACGTAAGGCATTTCCCGAACTCTTTCCCTGTCTGCAGTCATGTCTTCTCTGCAAAAGCGGTTCTCTTGCCACCTCCCTTCCATGGAATGCGGTCCACGATGCCAAAGCGGTCAGCCTTGGGCAGTGGCGGGCAGCACGGCGGCAATGGGACCGCATTCGGTGCTCATAAACCGGCATGCCGTACGCCGCGAAACCTAAGCGTGGGTGGTCCTCTTGATGAGACACAGCAGGTCTTTCCAAAAATATTCCTTCAATTCGTTGATTTCCACGCTTGGCTATGAAATCCTGCCGATTAATGATAATAAAAAATGTAGTCTGCAGGCAGGGCTCAATAAGATAGAAAAGTTGGACATTACTCGCTGCGGGTAATCCTATTGTGGGGAGTCTAAAAGGCCGAGAACCAGGTGAGTACACCTGGTTCTCCGCTGCCTGATGCATGAAATGCCGACGCAAGCGTACGCAACAAATCTGCTAGGAAAGTTCTTGAAATACGCGTCCGCTCCCGCTGTTGAAGCTGATCGTGGCTCTGGCCCCGAGGATGTATGTCAGCTGCGGGGGCAGGTGGCCTAGGTCTGCATCGTAGATGACTGGAAACGGAAGGTCGGACAGGGCTTTGGACAGGGCATCGGTGAAACTGAAGTCTGTTTCCTGGGCAATACCTGCAGGACGTCCCACAACCATTCCGCTGCAATATTGAAACCAACCGGCGTGGCGCAGCTGCCACAGTGTGCGGTAGATGTCGGGAGGCTGCATTTCGCAGGACTCCCACAGCCACACGATGCCATCATCGCGATAGCGGTCCAGCCACTGCGGAACGAGGGCAAAGGGTGTTCCGGCCAGTTTGCAGAGAACGTCCAAACAACCCCCAATCAGACGTCCGCTGAACTTGAGCTGGCTTTCACCAGACAGGGTCTTCCATACTACTGGGTGCGTAAGCCGATAACCAGAAAACACACCGGCCTCCAGTTCGGGCCACTCCGCCTGGTACTGTTCTAAGCTTTCTTGTACCACGCTGTCTTCCTTCTTGGAGCCGAGAATTCCCAGGGCCCGCAGAACCGAAGGATCCATGGTGTCCATTCCGAAATCCAGGAAATTCGGTCCGTGGGCAGAGGCAAGATTTCCGTTGATCGTCAGAAAAAACAACAGCGTACTGATGTCAGAATAACCCATGATCCATTTTCCAGGCATAGAGCGAATCGCGTCCATATCGAGGCAGGGGAGCATGTCGCACAAAAATTCACCGCCCCAAGGGGGAATAATGGCTTTGACCTTAGGGTTTGTGAATAGGTCCATGAACTCCTCGGCCCGGGTATGCCCATCGGCACTGACATGTTGGTGGCTGCTGCGTACCGATGGGGTCTCTAAAATCCGATAGCCCATTTTTTCCAAATTATCCTCCGCTTTATCCAGCTTGTCTGTGAACGGAACCTGTACACCCGACGAAGGGGCACAGATTCCAATGGTCGTACCCGGACGCAGAGGGGGCGGATAACGCATGGCGTCTACCCCTTTCCACAGAGTCTTGCATCATGGCCGGAGTGTTCGGCACCAGGATGGTGTTGGTGTGCAGGGGGCCGCAGCAGGTGCCCGGCCTAGAACACACTGTGCTCCTTAGAGCAGCTGACAGAGTGTTAAGCGAGGGTCACTCCTGAAAAGGTTTCCAGTGCTTCCATACTCACTTTCACCGATTGTATCTCGCCTAGCTGACTGTGGTCCTGCTCCAAAATGATATAGTCGAGATGGGGCGCCTGGGCAGCGGCGCCGACAATATCTTGAATCGGAAGTATGCCGGCGCCGATTTCCGTGAAGCACCGCGGATGGACGCTATTTGCAAAAACTTCCATATCGATCTCCTGTTTTGGATCGACGATGTCTTCGTATAAGATGAGCGGCTGGGGAGCATCTTGGGGAAAGTCCTTTTGATGCAGAAGAACCAGTCGATCCCGATGCTTCTCGATCAGTGCCCTCGGATCTTGCCCCCCTCGAAAGGCCCAATATGTGTCTAGTTCAAGAAAGACCAATTCCTGCTCGGTGTTCTCCAGCAGCAGATCATACACCGTGCGGCCGTCAAATTCCTGGAATTCATGGTAGTGATTGTGATAATAGAACTGCATGCCGTGTTCTCGGCAGAGTTCTCCCACTTGGTTGAAGGCATCCGCGGTCTGCATAACAAAATCGCGGTCGCCGTAAGGGAAGAAAACCATGGCGCAGCCGATGCGGTTGTTCCCCAATTCTCCGTGGTAGTCCAGCACCGGTTTCAACGCTTCCGCGCTCCAAGGGTGGACGTGACAGCCGACTATAGAAAGTCCTAGATCATCCAAACGCATCTTCATTTCCTTCGCCGAAAGGCCGAATCCGACACCGGGATCCGCCGAGGCGTTGTGGTTGGCGGCTTCAATGTATCGGCAGCCTGTATTTGCCACCTCTTTGAGCGTACCGCCAGGATCACGCTGCAGGGACTCGCGAACGGAGTAGAGTTGAAGGCCGACATGTAAGGCCATGGGCAACATCCTTTCGGTAATGGACTCATGCATTGCTGCATACTGCTTTTCTTCGAGCTTGGCTGGGAAAACCCTTCTATGCTGGAGAGGCCAGGATGTCTCCAGACGATTATGGCATCAGCTTTCAAAGCCAGCCAAATCACTGTGCATGTGCTGGTGAAGGACCTTGACAGGGGTTTTAAGGTGTCAGCCGGTGGCGATCCCTAGGAAACAGCGCGGCCTCACGGATATTCCTGCAACCGCACAGCAGCGCCGTCAGACGCTCAAGACCGATGGCAAGGCCTCCATGGGGAGGCATGCCGAAACGGAAAGCTTCCAAGTAATGCTGAAACCCCTGTGGGTCGAAGCCCCGCTGCTCCAGAGCAGCCTGCAGTTGACCACCGTCGTGGATGCGCTGGCCGCCAGTGGTTATTTCCATGCCTCGGAAAAGCAGATCGAAGCTGGCCGTTGTTCCGCCGGCCTTGGGCATGGTGTACATGGGTCGCTTTGCCTGCGGATAGTCGGTGACAAAGAGAAAGTCGCTCTGGAGCTCTTCGGCGGCATACTGGGAAAGCAGCCTCTCGCCTTTAGGATCTAGATCCCGGTGCTGTCCAACATAGTGGAAGCGCCGTTCCAGCAGGTCGGCCGCTTCGCTTAACGGTATTCTCGGTATCTTGGAGACCTCGGGCAGTTCAACCTGCAGCTGCTGCAGGGCTGGGGAGCTTTCCTGTGCAGCGCTGGCCAGCATGGAATGCAGGAGCCGCTCCTGCAGATCCATAATGTCGTGCTCATCACGGATGAAACCCATTTCCAGATCCAAACTGATGTATTCGTTCAGGTGCCGTGCCGTGTCATGTCTTTCGGCGCGGTAGACGGGGCCAACTTCATAGACCCTTTCATATCCAGCGCCCACCAGCATCTGTTTGTAGAACTGCGGACTTTGGGCCAGATAGGCCCGCTGTTCAAAATAGGGCAGGGAAAACAATTCCGTGCCGCCTTCGGTCCCGCTGGCCACCAGCTTGGGAGAAAAGACCTGGGTAAACCCTTCGCCGTCGAGAAATCGCTGGAACCCATGCACCAGGGCAGCTTGAATGCGGAAAATGGGCTGGATCCGGGTATGACGGAGGCTGACGCTGCGGTGGTTGAGCTGGGTATCCAAGCTAGCTTGTATGGTCGGGTTGTTGATGGAAAGGGGCAGTGGTTCGGCCCGGTTAATTAACTGCACAGATTCCGCGTGTACTTCGAATCCCCCTAGAGCCCGCTCTTCGGCGTGCACCAGCCCCTTCACCGCGATAACGCTTTCATTGGTGAACCGCCCGTGATCCAGCGTATCCGATTTCACCACAACCTGCACCCGTCCGGTCCGATCCCGGAGCATGAAGAAGTTTACCTGTCCCAGGCGTCTAATACGTTCGATCCATCCGCACAAATTGACCTGCTGTCCTTGCCATTGCCCGATGTCGGAAACACAGATGCGTACCATCGTCTTCACCCTTTCATGGTGAGAATAAAAAGACCCCGACGCCAATGCGCCAGGGACGAATAACCGCGGTGCCACCCTGCTTTACTCTTCCTAGGAGGTGAAACGCAAAAAAGCTTTCGTCCAGATTGGGACGAAAGCTTCCTTCGCGGTGCCACCCAAATTAACCCATGAAGAGTTATCTTTGTTCCCGGTAACGGGGGAAACCGGCATCCCTTTGATTCAGGACGCAGCTCCGAGGTGTTCTTCCATCCTCTGGATCCACCGGGCTTTCACCGGCCCCGGCTCGCTGTGGAATGCTTGGGAAGATGTACTCGTCTCTTCACAGCCGATTGCTCTAGTATTACTGCTTATTAAACCATGGAGCCTTCGGAGTGTCAAGCACATAATTTCTCAGCACTTTGCTAACAGTTCCAGTGCAGCGGCCGGCGCTATGCGTACCAGCCGTCGGGCAGAGCATCTCTTTCCTCGGCGAGCAGTTCCTTGATAATGGTATCGGCATCACTGATGCTGTTGACGATGGGATCGGTCAGCATAGCCCGCCGCAGCAGATCGTGATCGCATTGGACGATGGCTTCTACGGTCAACTCATGGGTGTCTAGTACCTGCATCTGCAGTGAGCGGAGTCCCCGGGGGAAGGAGGAGGCAGGCCTGGGCTTCGGGCCATCCATGTCAACGTCACAGAGCAGTTCCAAAAAGGCATCGTCAGGGAGATTGGGAACGGCACCGCGGTTGGCGGTATTGATATAGAAGGGCTGCTGTGATCCGCTCCACATGGCTTCGATAATGTCTGTGGCATGGTCGGGTTTGATCCTTTCCTGGAAGTCATCCATGGTCAGGTCGCCGCTGTTGAATCGGTCTACCTGTACCCACATTTCGTCATGGCGCTTCTGGCGTTCTTCCGCATCGAAGCTCACAACGGAACTGGGATGATCGGGCAGTACGCCTCGGCCTTGCCAGTAGGGAAGGTATTCTTTGGTGTGTCCCATGCAAGCAGGCCACTTGCCGAAAATGTCCCACAGCATCAGGCCGTAGGTTACGTTGAAGCGCGCCTTGGAGTGGCCTTCGTTTGTCTCCAGGGCGGCCCTTTCGGCCATGGTGCGCCGAAGCTTATCTTCGGCGTTCTGTCCATTGTAATGTATGTCCAGCAGCCACGTAAAATGGTTAACGCCGGCAATGGTCAGGTCCAACTTATCCGGGTCTTCGCCGCCCACTGCGTCCAGATAATTTCTGTGGACGTGGGGCATGTGCAGTCCGTCGCAGAGGGCGAATGTCTTGAGATTGGGGAATTGGCGCATGAGACCGATGCCGTTGACGGTGGTGGGGTTGATATAGTTGATCAGCCACGCGTCCGGGCACAGCTGTTCAACGTCCTTGGCCACTTCCAGAATGACGGGGAGTTCACGCATGGCCCGAAATATGCCTCCGGGACCGATGGTGTCGCCGGAGGGCATGGTTACACCGTATTTCTCAGAAATTCTGCAGTCGACGCCGCGAAAGTACACGCCGCGGTCGGCGAAGCTTAGGACCACAAAATCGGCGCCGGACAATACCTCCCGCCGGTCCGTGGAACTTTCAATGGTCACCCCGCAGTCACTGTGCTCCACGGCCCGCTGGGCCAATGTGGTCATTTTCTGCAGCCGCTCGGCATGGGTGTCCACCAGCGACATCGTACCGCCTCGAAATACAGGGCTGTTGGTCATGGCCCAGATGAACTGGCGGCCAAAGAACATACTGCCTGCACCGATCAAAACGATTTTCGGTCCTGTCATCGATATAGGCTCCTTCCTTTATCGGCGCCGGGTCTTTGCCTACCGCGGTGCCGTTTTCCCATATTCATTATACGGAGACCCGCTGATTCCTGCAATGGCAGGGAGTCGGGCGTTGATGTCCAAAAGTCATATATAGAACCATTGTCCATTTGCGGGAAAGGGGATCTACTATGCAGGGACTAATGCTTTTGAACCAATTGGCCGATGAACTGCAGCTGCGGCTGGGAGCGTGCCACCGCCAGACCCATGATGGCCGCTGGGTGGAACGGAAAATCCACAGTGACTATGATCTGTGGCTGATTGATGAAGGCTCTGTAGATCTTGAGGTGGCTGGTGGTCAACAGCGGGCGAATGAGGGGGATCTGGTACTGTTCTACCCGGGAGTCTATTATACGGCCCGCGCGGGTTCCGAGCGTTGTAAGCTCATCTACGCGCATTTCCAGCTCTCCCTAGGTAACAACCGAGATATCCTGCGGCAGTTTCCCCTGATGGGGATCGTTCCCGGGTCGGCCGTACGACGTGAAATCGGGCACTTTCGAACCGTATTCTGGCAGTATCGCCGGCGGGAAGCAATGAGCTATCTAGCGCTCAAGGGTGAACTGCTGACCCTTTTGGCTGCGGTACTCAAGTATCACAGCCGCCAGCCGCGTCCAGCCCCGGAAACTCTGTCTCCCGGCGTCCAGCAGCTGGTGCGGCTGCAGCCGGTGCTTGGCCATGTGGAGCAAAACCTGCACAAAAGAATCCCAGTCAGGGAAATGGCGGACCTAGCGGACATGTCGGAGAAATATTTCCTATCCTATTTCAAGAAAGCCTTGGGAATAACCCCGGGACAGTATGTCCTGCAGCGACGCATGGCCAAGGCCCGCGAGCATCTCTACCAGCGTCGCTTCTCCATTAAAGAATTGGCAGCGCTGGTGGGCTATTCAGATAGCTATTCCTTCTCCAAGGCCTTCAAGAAACATCATAAACTGCCGCCTACCGATTTCTTGTAGATATGACATCTGTCATGGGCAGACGGTGATTTTCTGCACTGGCGGTGGCGGCCGGCCTTGTATATAGTGAAGTCGAGGCATGAAACCCATGCCATATTTCCCATTAGGAGGACTGCACCTATGATCCATGTGAAGTACGCCGCCTTACCCCTGCTGTTGGCCGCACTCTTGAGCACGGCGGCCGGAGTCAGCGCCTGCAGTAGTTTCGCCGTGTACGCCGATGAGATCTACTATGGAATGAACTTCGATTTCGAACCGCACACCGATGTCCGCTTGGCCGTTAGGCCCCACAGTGACGGATATGTTTTCTTAGGCAGCTTCGAACATGAGGGGCAATGGCTGGACATGGCGGGAATGAACAGCCTGGG
>Ga0207421_10006719_pt1 | contig 12462 bp, 8 predicted proteins | sample SodLakKL_010_SED_4_FD_187542 | JGI IMG/M metagenome (GOLD analysis project Ga0207421, IMG submission 187542) | Alkaline sediment microbial communities from Lake Tanatar, Kulunda Steppe, Russia - 8KL_010_SED (SPAdes) (version 2) | ecosystem: Environmental > Aquatic > Non-marine Saline and... | reverse complement strand
TTAGAATTTATTATATCAGATTTAGTAACTACTGTGTGCCTTTTTATCGTATCTATTTCTCATACCTAGCCGCTCGACTCATCCAGGAGCGCCCGTCCCGAGAGCCAACTCTCGCCGTGCTCTCGCTAGTAGTAGGCTACTCCGTGGCGAGCACAGCGAGTCGGCTGCCGTAGACACGAGCTATGATCGCGGGCGTTGTGACTACTTGTCGGTGGCCTGCTCGGTTCTCTACGGCTGTTCGACCGCTGCCGTATACGTCTGGATCCACTCCAGGAGCCCGCTGGTTGGAACCTCCAGGCTTCGAGCCGTCTTCGAGTAGTCGGGGTAGCCGCCGACCTCGTCTTGGCTATCGATGATTTCGCCAGCGTCGTCACCGACGCGTTCATCAATGAGTGCTTTGCTGACCGACGGCCGATCCCCCGGTCGCGCGCCGGCCATACCGACCACGAACTCGGGGACGGCCTCCGCCGAGCGGATTCGATCCTGGTCGAGACCTGGCGGCCAGATCGGTGGCTCGTCGACGAGGTCGGGTTCGTCGTCGGTCTGTGGGCGGCCCTCCGGAATCGAGACGGTGTCGTCGGCGTACAGCGTTCCGGTGTAGTGGTGAATCGCCCGCTCGTCGAACGGGTAGGAGTCGGGTCCGTTCTCGAAAACGTTGCCGACCGAGCTGATATCCGGTTCGGCGGGGCTGTTGAAGTTGATGAGCGACCGACCGTGGTTGTAGATGTAGTTGTTGGCGATCACCGCGTCAGCGCGCGTGAGTGGGTTGCGGCGATTGTTGTGGGCAAACAGGTTCCCCATGATACAGATGTCGGTCGCCTCGTCGTTGATGTGCAGTCCCCGCGAGTGGGGGCCTTTCGGATGGATCGAATCGTACAGCCCCTCGGCGATGATACAGTTGATAAACGAGCCGCGGTCACAGACGTTCGACATGCCGCCGACTTCGTCGGTGCCCCACATCGCCGTGCAGTGATCAAACATCCCGTCGTCACCGTCGATGACAATGCAGTTTTCGTCTTCGTCGGTCTCGTCGCCCGCCAGCACGCTCAGATGCTGGGCGACGTTCTGGTCGCCGTGCATCCGAAACATCCCCTTGGTGATCGTGATTCCGGGAGCGGGTGCGGTCTGGCCGGCAATCCAGACCTGGTCGGCTTCGAGTCGGAGGTTCTCCGAGGAATCGAGTTCGATCACGCCGCCGACCTCGAAAACGACGACGGTCGGTTCGTCGACCGCGTTGTCGAACGCCTCGCTGATCGACCCCGATCCGGTCGGCTCTAGGGTCGTGACGGTCTCGACGTTGAGATCGTCGCCGGCCTCGGTGATCCACGACGTGTCGGTGAACGTCTCGTCCCACCCGAAGCCGCCGGAGGGTCGGACGGCGTCGCCTGTGGCCGAGTCGGCTCCGGTGCCGTCAGCAGTCGCCGGTCGGCTGCCGAGCAGCGACGCAAGGACACCGCCGCCGAGCAGGCCGACGTACTGCCGGCGACCCAGCGGGCTGTTCGATGGGGTCGACCCAGTGGTCACCCCGTCGACCGAGGTGGGCGTACTGTCGTCGGGATCACACGATTCGGAGACAATCTCGGTTTCGTGACTGTGACTCACGAAATCCGGTTCCGATCTGGGTATTATATGCTTTTTGGAATACTATTCAAATCTGACTATCATTACATCTGATTATAAACACGAATTCTGCGGTCGACTCTGTGCTCGCATCCCAACGTTCGGCTTCAGTGTCAGTTTAGTAAAACAGAGCAGAAGAGTTTATACGAGTTATATCTATATTTGTGCCGTCGACAGCACAGTAGGTAGCTCACGGTTTGTGTATTCTGTTGTTCTCATCTCTGTGCGTTCCGCATTCAGCTCAGTTAGCAAATACATTTTATATCAATTTTAGTATCTACCTGTTCGCCGGACGCGTTCAGTTGTGATCCAGTAGGTCCCACAGGCCGCTGTTCCGCGTCGGCCGCGCTGTCGATTCAGTGTCTCCCTCGCTGGACGGCGACGGGTCGACTGCCATCCCAAAAGACGGGCGGTCCGAGCAGACGTCGCTCCGTGATTAGTTGTCGTCGACAGGGACCGGCGTCTCGGGCTGTTCGACCGCAGCGCTAAAGGAGTCGATCCACGCCAGACGGTCGCTGTCCGGCACCGTCAGGCTCCGGGTCGTCCGTTCATACGCCGGATAGCCGCCGACCTCCGCCTGACTGTCGATGATCCCGCCGCTGTCGTCGCCGACACGCTCATCAAGCAGTGTCCGGTCGACGGGCGGTCGGTCCGCCGGCCGCGCGCCAGCCATCCCACGTACGAACGCCGGCACGTCTTCCGACTCGACAAGCCGGTCGCGGTCGAGAGCCGGCGGCCAGATCGGTGGCTCGTCGACGAGGTCGGGTTCGTCGTCGGTCTGTGGCCGACCGTCCGGAATCGAGACGGTGTCGGCGGCGTACAGCGTCGCGTCGTAATGGTGGACCGACCGCCGCTCAAGCGAGTAGGAGTCGGGTCCCTTCTCAAAGACGTTGCCGACCGAGCTGACATCCGGTTCGGCGGGGCTGTTGAAGTTGATGAGCGACCGACCGTGGTTGTAGATGTAGTTGTTCGCGATCACCGCGTCGCCCCGCGTGAGAGGGTTGCGGCGGTTGTTGTGGGCAAACAGGTTTCCCATGATACAGATGTCGGTCGACTTGTCATTGATATGCAGCCCCCGCGAGTGGGGACCTTTCGGATGGATCGAATCGTACAGCCCCTCCGCAAAAACGGAGTTAATAAACGACCCGCGCTCACAAACGTTCGGCATGCCGCCGACCTCGTCGGTGCCCCACATCGCCGTACAGTGATCGAACAGCACGTCGTCGCCGTCGATGACGAGACAGTTTTCGTCCTCCGCGGTCTGGTCGCCCGCCAGCACGGTCAGATGCTGGGCGACACACTCGTCGCCGTGAATCCGGAGCATCCCTCTGGTGATCGTGACCCCTGGCGAGGGGGCAGTCTGGCCGGCGATCCAGACCTGGTCGGCTTCGAGTCGGAGGTTCTCGGCTGCATCGAGTTCGATCACGCCACCGACCTCGAAAACGATCACCGTCGGCTCGTCGACCGCGTTGTCGAACGCCTCGGTGATCGACCCCGAACCGGTCGACTCCAGAGTCGTGACTGTTTCGACGGTGAGATCGTCGCCGGCCGCCGCGATCCACGAGGTGTCGGTGAACGTCTCGTCCCACCCGAAGCCGCCGGAGGGTCGACTGGCGTCGCCAGCGGCCGAGTCGGTGGCCGGCCCGTCGCTGCGTGACGACAGACAGCCGACAAGCGAGGCGAGGACACCGCCACCGAGCAGCCCGACGTACTGTCGTCGACCCAGCGGGCTGTTCGAGGGGGTCGACCCGTGTTCCATCTCGCCGCCCGAGGTGGGCGTCCTGTCGTCGAGCTCGCCTGATGCAGAGCCTATCCCGGCGTCGTGGCTGTGAGCCGTGAACACCGGCTCGTTCGAGCGTTGCATATCGTGTCGTGTCCACCTACGTACAGTTCGGTTGTTTCTACTGGCGTATATATTTTATATCAATTTTAGTGTGTAAATTTTTGCCAGCAATATCAAAGACGAAGCGGTGGCTGTTCCGAGTTACATCTATCAGCAGATGGGTTTTGTCTCAGTTGGCGTAGCTAACTGCCGGCGAGCGGTATGCAGAGACGGTCGGGTCTCGTCAGCCACCGTGCCGCGTCGGTCGCCTCAACGGGGCAACGAGACTCGGGGCGCGTCCGTCCGAATCAAAAAGGGCTGCAGAACCGCCAGACGGCTGTGCCGTCGACTACTTGTCTTTCAGCATGTTGCCGATAACGAGTCGTTTGCCGCCCGGAATCGTTTTCGTCAGTGCGTTGCGGTAGGCGGTTTTCGCAACCGCCATCGGCACGCCGTTCGATTCGACCGTGTAGTAGCTGGCAAGCGAGCCGTTGAACGAGCTCTTATACCGGCTGATCCGTTCGTTGTTTGCGGTATAGAAGTCGTACGTCGAGACCGCATCGAGGTCGGGGTCCTCGATGAGATCCTCGATAACTCGCCAGTGGAGCAGGTTGTTGACGCTCACGCTCGTCTCGATCTCTGCGGGTTTCGTTCCGCCCTTCCAGTTGTAGGCGGTGTCGCCGGCATACAGGATGATCATCCCGCTGAGGAACGCCCCGTCGTCGGATTCGGCGACGTAGACGCGGGCGCGATCACCGACCGCAGCCAGCAGGTCCTCGATGAACTCCCGGGAAACGGGCTGTGTTCGGCCCTGATCCCGGTAGCGATCCATCATCGCCTCGTATATCCGTCCCACATCGCCGTCTTCGCCCCGCCGTATCGTCACCCCCACCTCCTCGCGGCGTCGGACGTCGTTCCGTAGATCCCGGCTGAACGACCCGAGCACCGCCTCGGCCGACCGGGAGTCGACATCGAGCTGGTAGGTAAACTCCGGCGTCGTATCGAAGCCGTCCCATTTGAACGGCCGCGGATCGCTGTAGGTGGTCCGTCCGACCATGCGAAACAGCGTGAACTGATCGGTCGCATCGAGCGTCTCGATCACGCTTCGGACGAACCGTTTGTTGACGGCCTCGCGCTTGCGCTGTTTCGGACTCGTCGGCATCAATACGGGGCCGAGCCGGCCGATGCCGAACCCGATCGGCGGCGAGGAGATGAGTCGACCAAGCGGATGATCCCGGACGAAGACGGGCAGCAGCCCGATCGGCTCGTTGCCTTTAAACCCACCAAACAGCCGAAGCTCGCCGGCCCAGTGTGAGTCCATCACTTCGAGCGCCTCGGTCGTATGAAACGGCTCGATGCCCGCTGTGGGAAGCGCGTCGTCCCACGCAGCAAATGACATCTCTTTTACATCCATGTGGGTAGATACATGCCGTACCACAGTATAAGTTCAGTGGCGGTTCGGGTGACTACTCCGCCGAATGACCTGTTTGCCGTGGGTTCTGTGATAAATCTGGCCGGACGTCCTGCAATCCCAGACGCTCAGTCCAAGTATCCGAGATTTGACAGCCGTTCTTCGATGGCTCCGTCGCCTGTCGTCGACACCGCCCGGTCGTCGGGCGAGGGGTAGGTCGTCGTTCCCGTCGGCTCGACAGCCGAAAGCGGCGTGCCGTCCATCTCGGCGCCGACCGGCAGGCCGAACAGCGAGAGAATCGTCGGCGTGATATCGAACAGATGGGAGTCTCCGAGCGTTGTGGTCGGCGTAATACCCTCACCCGCGATAGCGACGATTCCCTCGCGTTTGTGCTCCCAGGGCTCGGTTGGCTCGCCGAACTGCTCGCCTTTGAGATTCGCCACCAGAAAGTGGTCGAAGTCCGTCGGGACGGTGACGATATCGGGCGCGTCGTCGAGATGCGGTCCCTCGAACACCGCTTCGCGGGGCGCGACGCGCTCGAAGACTGCCTCGCCGTCGGGCGTTCTGGCGGCTTCGAGCGTCTCGATGACCTCGCGTCTGACCTGTTCGTACTCGTCGGGGGCAACGACGCCGTCGGGCTCGCGGCCCGCGACGTTGAGCCGGACGCCCATCTCGGTCCGTGAGCGCATGTACGCCGTCGAGGCCGAAAAGTCGACCTGCTCGGTGCCAGCTCTGATGATGTCGTCCGGTACGACCGACCGCACGGCGTCTTCGAGGCCGAGCTGTCGGACCACGCCCGCGAGCCGTTGGCTTGTCACCCCCGCCCGTGCGGCCACTTCGAGCGCGCGTTCGGCGGTCGACTGGGCGACCGCACCCGGGTCGTCGCCGTTTCGCTGCTGTTTGCGGGAGATCGCCTTCCAGGAGGGCATGCCACCGCCTTCGGCGGTCGTCGACACCAGCCCCGCCTCGCGGAGATAGTCGTTGACGCGGAACTCATAGCCGTCCATCGGGCCGATGCCGTGATCGCTGACGAGCAGCGTCACGTCGGGGTCGCACGCATCGAGAATGGCACCGACCTCGCTGTCGATTGCCGCAAACACACGGCGGACGGTGTCGGTTTCGTGGGGAAACTCATGAAAGACGGTATCGCACTGCTGGAACTGCACGAAGCCGAAGTCCGGATCGTGCTGGTCGACGAGATACCGGAACGCGCTGCCGCGCATCCGCGAGAGCCGTTCGTAGCCCTGTTTTCGGCGTTCGTCGGTTGATTCCTCGCCGAGCGGATCGGAGTACAGCGAATACGCGCCGAGTTCGCTGTTGAGTTCCTCCCAGAGGCCGCTCGGATGGCAGTCGGGAGCCTCGGGAGCCGTATACCCGGGGACAACCACGCCGTCGACCGGCCGGGGCGGATGGGTGACCGGCACGTTGCAGACGACGCTGCTGTAGCCCTCCATCGACAGCAGTTCCCACACCGCATGGGCCTCGACGTGCGAGCGGTTGACGATTTCCCAGTCGTAGCCGTCGAACCGCAGAAAGTCGTAGACGCCGTGGTTGGCGGGGTTGCGGCCGGTGTACAGCGACGGCCACGCGCTCGGGGTCCACGGCGGCAGCTGTGATTCGAGCGGCCCCACAGCACCCCGCTCGCAGAGCGCGGCGATGTTCGGCACAACCCCGTCGTCGACCAGCGGCTCGAGCACCGACTGACAGGCTCCGTCCAGGCCGAGTACCAGTACGTTCATACGAAATCTGAACAGTCGACAGCCAGCCGCAGGTGTCCGCTGGCGTGTTTCTCCAGTCCATCAACAAGAACGCGAGTAGGTGTCGACGAGACGGAGATAGATGCATTTTTTCTGGTCTGTACGTATGGTTTCGCTACGCGATACACGTGATTGCAGACTGTCACATACTGAGTCACGGCCGAGTGTCGTATAAATATTTTTCTCGCTTAAACCTACAAACTACCAGATACCTGAGAACACCAGCAGGGCCGGCCTCCACCGATTCGGGTGCTACTCGGGCGGTGCTCTGCTGTGGGTCGACCCCCGACAGTCAGGTTACCAGATAGTAGGGATCGTCAGCCAGTTTCGGCCTGAGGGCCTCACGGAGGTCACGGGCGTTGAATGCGAAGATTCGGAGGCCGTTGCAGTTGTAGCGGTCGAGTGCGCCCGCAGCCACCAAGTCGTCAGCGATTTTGGCGCGGTTCCACGACACCGGCCGGTGGTACTCGTGGGTCGTTTGGCAGACCGGCTCGTGGCTCGTCTCGTCGTAGTAGATGACGCCGTCGTACTCGACGCGGTCGACGTAGGGCAGCTCGTAGTACCACTCGACGTAGTGGAGCTGTGAGGCCCGCAGCCAGTCGGTGCCGACGGCGAGATACTGGACGTTCTGGCGGTCCAGCGCGCCGAAACAGCCCCTCTCGCCCCACGTGGTGTGGTGGTCACAGTCGTCGAACCGGGCGGAGCCGTGGACGAACACCGAGTTGGTCGCATCGTCGGTGCGGTAGTCGGCGACCGACTGAAACAGTCGGGGAAAGGTGCCGAACCCCGGCTTCGAGTACTGTTTGTGGTAGACGCGGCCGTCGTCCTTCCGAAACGATGGGGTAAACCCCGGCGTGAGCACGCTCTCGAAGCGGGCGGTAAGCTTGGCAACAATGAACTCGAAGGGATCGCCGTCGACGGCGGCGTTGATGTCGCTGAGGCCGATGTGGACGAAAACGGTGTCGCCGGCGTACCGATCCAGAATGCGATCCAGCTCCGGTTCGGCGACCGGCCCCGCTTGTCCCGCCGTCCGCTCCCGGAGCCGGCGGCGGGCGACCGTCGACGCCCGGTTGCCGATAATGCGCGCCGTTCGATACCGGTCGAGGAGGGTGTCGACCGTTCCCATCTCCGCTGTCTCCGTATTCGAGGGCGAATCGAGAATCCGTGGCATTCGTCAGACAGCTGAGAGTATCGGCAGTCACAGATAGCCGTTTTGGCCGCCTTCCGGAGTGTACCGCCAGTCGGACGGTCCGCAACCAGCGGTGGACGCTGGCCAATCGGTGAGTAGCTGGTAAACACCACTAACCCGTATCGGGCCAAACACACCACTTGGACAACAGAAATGCGGCGATCGGAAACAACTGTTCGGCCGCCGTATCGGGTCGCTCGACTCCCTCGTGCTCGCACGGGGCTGTTCGCCTCTCAGTATCGCATGTCGACACGCACGTTCATCCAACAGAAGGGCATTGGCTTGCTGTTCACAAAAACCACGGAGTACGTCCCGGTCGCGCGGGCGATGGCTCCGCTGTTCTACTATATGCGTCTCCAGGCGAGTGAGGCCGATCCGATCTACCGCATCAGGGTCGACCCAAGCGAGATCAGCCAGTCGAAACTGTTTCCGCCGGAGGCCGTTCCGATAACCGGAGCCGACGCCGTCTACGGGGCTGTCGGCGGGCCGTGGGACGTGGCAACGCTGTCGTTCGAGGACCACTACCTGTATCAGTCGATCCGCGACCACCTGGACGGCGTCGACTGGGAGCAGACCCAGCTTTACGACCACCCCAAGTACGCCGACGATCCCGAGCGGGCCGCCCGGCGGTGTCGGAAAATCGAGCGACTGATCGCCTCGGTCGGGGCCAACGGCTACCGCTCCCAGCAGGAACTCGACGACACCGACAGCCCCGCAGACTGGATCGGCTCGACGGCGATCGCCGACGAGATCATCGTCGGACTGGATCGCCACGGCGAGTTCGTCCATCTCAAAAACGGTCGACACCGACTGGCGGTGGCACAACTGCTCGGCGTCGACCGCATCCCGGTTATTCTCTCGCTGTACCACCCGACGGCGACCGATTCGATTCCAAGCGAGGCCGAACCGATTGGGCCCGAAGCCGTCGAGACTGAAGCCGTCGAGTCGACGGGGTAGCGGTCAGACCGAACACTACTGTGGGATCGTCTCGGAGAATCACGCCAACGGCCAGAACTGTTTCATATTCTCAGATCGTGTTTGTTCACTAACATGGCAGAGTCGTTAGTCGACACCCAGTCGGTTTGTATCCCATCCGGAAACGACACCAAGAGCTATTCGTGCGTCCGATCGCTGTCCGAAAAGGGCATTCACACCGTTCTCGCGGCGGGCTACGACGGCGTGACCGCCGGAGCCTCACGCTTTTGCGACGAGGAGATTCTCGTTCCCTCGCCCGAGAACGATCTCCTCGGCTACCGCGATGGGCTGCTTGAGATCGTCGCCCGCCCCGATATACAAACAATACTTCCCGTCCAGTCGTACGATCCGTATCTGTTTGCGACCTACTACGACCAGTTTGCGGAACACGTCTCGCTTGTGACGCCGTCGCCGGAGCTGTATGCAGCCGTCACCGACCGCATCCAGCTCGCGGCGGCCGCCGAGCGCGCCGGCGTCGCGGTTCCCAAAACCCAGCTGTTGACCGAGGTCGACGACTGGAGCGGCGAGCAGATCATCAAAGCACGCCACAACCTGCTGGCGTCGGCGACCGTCGACTCGCTCGGCCCGCGGGATGGCGAAGCCGTCAAAACGCTAATCCATCTCCCGGCGGGCGAAGCGGCGGACATCGAGCGCGTTATCAACGAGATGAAACACGTACCCATCGTCCAGGAGTACGTTCGGAGCAGCGACGAGTACGTCTTCGGCGCGCTGTACGACCACGGCGAGCCGCTGGCGACGTTCCAGCACCGCCAGATCCGCGGCGATTCGTATACGGGCGGCGGTGGCGTCTACCGCGAGACGGTCGACATCCCCGAACTCGAAGCGGCGGGTCGCAGCCTGCTTGAGACGTTCGAGTATCACGGGGTGGCCTGCATCGAGTATATGCAGGACGCCGAGACCGGCGAGTTCGTGCTCACCGAGATCAACCCCCGGATGTGGCAGTCGCTTCCCTGCGCGGTCCAGGCAGGAGCCGACTTTCCCTACTATTATTGGCTGGCCTCTCAGGGACGGGCCGACGAGATCAGCCACGACTACGAGGTGGGCGTGGGCAGTCACCTGCTGTACGGTGAGGTCGGCTATCTGCTCAGTATCCTTCGGGAGGACTCACCACTGGTCGACCGCCCCTCGCTGGCCGGCGAACTCCAGGAAGTGGTCACCTCGTGTTACGAGATGCCGCGGTTCGACAACCTCCGGGCCGACGACCCACGACCGTTCATCCGCGGGGTGAGTCGCGTGCTCATGGACAAACTGGCCAAATGAACAGCCGGCTGCTCGCGTGGCCGGTCGACGCCTCGGCCACCACACCGGTTGACGGCTGAGACGTTCTTTTGCTCAGTCGACGTTGGTTCGGAGGAAAGAATTCAGTTTTTGTGTGTTGGTGTGATCCATCTGATAATGTCTGCGCCCTCCCTGCTCGGTCGGCTGATACCGTTCCGGCTGCAGCCCTCCACCGTGGATCTCATTGCCGTGACAGCACTGACGCTGCTGGCGGTGGTTGTCATCCGGCTGCCGCTGTTTTCCGAGACCATCGTCCAGTTCGGTGTCGGGCTGCTGTTTCTCCTGTTCGCACCGGGCTACGCGCTGGTTTCGGCACTGTTTCCGAACGACATGCGTCCAGCCGCCGTGGCTGACGATACTACGGCCGGCTCGGCCGGTTCCGATTCCACCGCCGACTCGACCACCGCCGATGCCGAGATGACCACCGCCGATGCCGAGACGACCAACGCCGACGGCGGGTCGACCGGAATGCTGCCGGGGCGGCTGTACACCGGCACTGGGATCGACGGCGTCGACCGGGCTGCGTTGGGGTTTGGAAGTAGTGTGGCGGTCGTCCCGCTGATCGGCATCGCGGTCAGCCTCACGCCGTGGGGCCTTGGCGTCGACTCGACGGTCGCTGCTGTCGCCGGGTTCACGCTCTGTGCGGTCGGTGTGGCGGGCTACCGACGCCGGCAGCTCCCCGCCGCCCGACGGTTTGGCGTGCCGTACCGGGCCTGGATCGCCGGCGGTCGACGCCGGGTGTTTAGCCCGGACTCGCGTGTCGACGCGCTGTTGACGGTCGTGCTTGCGATTAGCGTGCTGGTGGCGTTCGGCAGCGTCGCCGTCGCCGTCGCCGAGCCGCCGGACGGCGAACAGTACTCGGAGTTCTATCTGCTTACCGAAGACACAAGCGGCGAGCTCGTCGCCGACGGCTACCCCACAACACTCGTCGTCGACGAGCCTGAGCCGGTCGTTGTCGGCGTTGAAAACTACGAGGGAGCGACCACCGAGTACACCGTCGTTGTCGAACTCCAGGCGGTCGAAATCCGCGATGACAACACGGTGGACGTCGTCGACCGCGAGCGAATCGAGACGTTCGAGCCGACGCTCGACGACGGCGAGCAGTGGCAGACCGAACACGATCTGGTGGCGACGATGACCGGCGAGGAGCTCCGTCTGAGCTACCTGCTGTACACCGACGAGCCGCCGGCGACCGCTTCGACCGAAACGGCCGACCAGTCGCTGCATCTGTGGGTCGACGTCGAAGAACCGGAGATCGTCGTCGAGTAACCCGAAACAAATCAGTTTTCTGTCATTCATCGGCGGCCGCGCGACTGGCCGTCGACGACCGGTCTGTCATCGTCGACGACTGCACGCGCAACTGCCGTCGGCTGAACCGATCTCTGTCGACGGCTCATCAGCAGTGACCACCTTGGGGGCTGTCGTTCGAGTCGACTGTTCGCGCGGTATCAGATCGACAGACGACGGTGAGGTGCGCGCTCGGTACTGTGGTGTAGTTACCAGATACTAACCGAGTACAGACGTATATAAACAAATGTAGAATAGGAGTAAACATAGTTAATTGAGAATAGAGTTAATAATATATAAAACTACAATAGAGAAATGATAATCACTCAATAAGCCGAAATTTATATGGTGGCATGCACTGTTTGTGTAACTTGTGATACATTACTCGGGGCGGTCGACCCGAGAGGAGCGTACATTCATGGACACCTCACTACCCAGTCACGCAGAGCCACTGGATCACTCTTCGCGGACGATCTGTGTCGTCGGGCTTGGATACGTCGGGCTGCCGATTGCAGCCGAGTTCGACCGGGTTGGACACGACGTGATCGGCTACGACATCGATCCCGACCGAATCGACCAGCTGACTGCTGGATGCGATCCAACGGGCGATGTCGGCGACAGCCGAATCGACGACGCCAGCATCTCGTTTACGACCGACCAGACGGCGATCAGCGACGCCGAGTACGTGATCGTCACGGTGCCGACTCCGGTCGACGACCTCAAAAACCCGAATCTGACGTTCGTCGAGAGTGCCGGCGAAACCATCGGCGAGCAGCTCACCCCCGGTACGACTGTCGTCCTCGAGTCGACGGTTTACCCCGGCGCGACCGAAGAGATTCTCGGGCCGGCTATCGAACGAACCTCTGGACTCACTGCCGGCGAGGAGTTCTATCTGGCCTATTCGCCCGAGCGCCTCGTCCCCGGCGACGAGGAAAACGGGTTTCGGGACGTGATCAAGATCGTCAGCGCCCAGACCGACGACGTGCTCGATGAGCTCGCCGACCTGTATGAGTCGGTCGTCGACGCCGGCGTCCACCGCGCGCCCGCTATCGAGGTCGCCGAGGCGGCCAAATGCGTCGAAAACATCCAGCGCGATCTGAAT
>Ga0207421_10006716_pt1 | contig 12464 bp, 26 predicted proteins | sample SodLakKL_010_SED_4_FD_187542 | JGI IMG/M metagenome (GOLD analysis project Ga0207421, IMG submission 187542) | Alkaline sediment microbial communities from Lake Tanatar, Kulunda Steppe, Russia - 8KL_010_SED (SPAdes) (version 2) | ecosystem: Environmental > Aquatic > Non-marine Saline and... | reverse complement strand
CCTCGGTGTCGGGCTCGGTGTCTTCGCAAGGGCGCGTACAGGGGAGCGCGAGGCGGGCTGCCCAGATCACGGCCATGGTCGGTGCTCAGGGCTCGATCTCCGCACAATCCTACGCCCTTCCACAGGCGCACAGTGCGATCTCTGGGAGAGCCTGGTTCGAGTTCGTCTTCCAGACCCCGATTATCCCCGGAATCGACCTCTCGGTGGTGTGGGGTGCCCCGCACTATGTACTGGCCGAGTCCTTCGGTGCGCTAGACTCTGGCTGGGTTAAGGTCTACAAGGCGTGTATCATCCCACCCATAGAAGCCGAAGGACCACGAGCCCTCAAGCCCTCCGAGGGAGGCGCTAATAGCGGGGTGCAGATCAGAACCGGATCCCTAACGGTCTAGGAGAGAGACACATGATTACGACTGAGCGCGAGTCTACGGTCTACGCGCGCATCCCCCTCACCGTAGAATGGGGATCCCTCACAGACATCACCGAGACCCGAGTTGCTGCGGAAGACGACCCCGATACCAGACCAAGCGGGTGGGTCGCTGCGATCCTCATCGAGAACGACACCCACCCTCTCTGGCGCGGCCAGGAAGAGGTTGCCGTCCTAATCGGACCCCCCGAGCCCGACGACGAGCGTACGGCGCAACTGCGGCACAGTGTAGGATCCGTGGACAGCCCGAAGACCTACCAACTCTGGGCCGCTATCGGGACAGAGGATGAGTGGATCGTAGACCGCGTTGGTGTCTGGGAGGTTACGTAATGTCCAGGCGAGCACACGTCGTTGGGGGTTGGCTACGGATTCCCTACGCAGGGAAGTCCACGGCGAAGGTGCTTCTCACCATTGACGGATCTCACCCCTTGCGCGCGTGGTACGACAAGGACGGGGACGGAGCATGGGTTCAGGTTAAGGTCCCCGAGGGAGTGGAAGGCAAGAAGGGGGTTGCGGTTCACGCTGACGGGTATACTCTAGGTGAGTGGCAGGTCCGCTTCTAACATCTAGGAGAAGGAGCACGAGATGGCAGAATCAAAGATCGTACAGAAGTTTCCGAAGGTCCTCAATGTGCGAGAAGATCTTCAGGTACTCACGAGGATCCTTGATGTCGATGGAGTAGAACTTCTCGACATTCGTCAGTACGTACCGAGTCTCGACAAGTATGGTAGTGGAATCATTATCCCCGCGTACCTTGCCGAAGATCTCCGGGACATGCTACACGAGACCCTGTACGGAGAAGAGTGATGGCGATGATCGACGTTCGCTGCTCAATCTGCAACCGTAGGATCGGCTACTCCCGCAAGCCGGTCAAGTACTTCGTCGCCTGCCAGCCGTGGGAAGTTGTTCTCGATCTCCCCGCCGAAGGCCCGACCGCCCTCGACAGAGATCTCGCAAAGGCTCTCCACGCCGAGGGGGAGTCCCAGAAGTCGATTTCTGAGGCCTTGGGGCTCTCCCAGCAGCGGATCAGTCAACTCATCCGCTCTTGACCAGGGGAAACGCCCTGAGAGCCGTTCTAAGCCCTTTTCAGGGACGGGTCCATAGTAGGAGACCCCCTAGAACGGCCCCAGGGCGTTCCTAGTAGTCAGATTTCACTAGAATCGGTGTTCCGAGCCTGTATCTCGGAGACCAGAGCGTAGAGCACCTCCACCTCTGAGAGCGCCTGGTCGATGTACCGCCTGGTCTCAAGAGGCCCATACTCCTTCCGCGCCTCAGAGACGGCCCGACCTACTGAGTAGAGCGTCGTGTCAACCCATTCGTGAAGTTGACGGCTATCGACCATAGCCGCTCGACGGGACGCTTTCTCGGGGGGAGAGATTCGGTCTTGGCGCTTGGTGCGTCGTAACTCGATGCCCATCCCTGTATCTCCTCTGTCTCGGTAAGCAGTTCAGTCCCTTGAAGCGCCTCGAAGAGCGCATCATCCTCGGTGAGGTGTTCTCTCGGCGGTCCCCAGAAGCCAACGACGAAGGTCGTCTCCGGTAGCAACCGCACCGCGATTCCTTTTCCTCTTCGGTACGGCTTCGCAGTCTCGACTGAGTATGCTGAGTCGAAGATCGGAAACTTGGGAGGAACCGAGATAGTGTCGAAGTAGATTCTGCCAACGTCTCTTGTCACGTCTTTAACCTCCGCATGAATAGGCCCCCCGGAGTTTACCCGGAGGGCTCTACTCAATCAACGAATGGTGCGTGTTAGTCCTACGGTTCCTCCGTAGTGAAGGTGACCGAAGCCTCGAAGACCTCCTCATCGTAAGTGAAGTTCTCCATGGTCTTCTCCCCCCAGCCGCCGACGAGACCAGCACCAAGGACCGTCACGGTGTAGACGCCCCCACCGATTTCGGCTAGGGTGAACTTGGTTGCATTAGAAAGGTCAGTCTCGTTATCGAAAGTATCGAAGGTAATGTCGGCCTCTTCGACGCCCTCGATACCATAGCCATCGCTGTTCTTCAACGTGACCTCAAGCACGGGGTCCTCGACCTCATTGGTGGCGACCTCGACGCCGCTCATCTCGGGGCCGAACTTTGGCACGTTAGGGACGCCGGGAGCCTTCTTCACGACGCTCTTCGCCGGAAGGCCACCATTGTAGTCCTTGCTCGCATCCCAGACCGGCCACGAAGTCGCGCCGACGTTCCACGAGCCGTAAACTGGAGTCTTCTCGTACAGGTTAGCGGGATCTGCCCAGGGCATTGTATTTCTCTCCTATGAGATTGGGTGGTGCATTGCTAGCAGGATCATCATACTAAAACTGCTTCGTGCCCCGAGTGATGTCCTTACCGTAGGGGTATCCGTTCAGAACTCGATTGATGTAGCGGCCTGGCGAGTCCGAGGTACGGAACTCACTCCACACCTCAGGAGGTACATTATAGTACGCCCAAGGTGTGCCGTCTCGGAACGTCACAAGCACTGTCTGGTTCTCTGCGTCGTAACCCGCTTCTCTCACGCGCGGGTTTGCTGAAACAGAAGAACCCATGGGGATGAATTCAACATCTCTGGGATCCGTGAGACCACGAGACTCAGCACGACCGGTGCTGGAACGGAGACCGATGTCCCTCGTCGTACGGACACGGGTCTGGAGGTCAGGATCTCCCGAGTCCTCGGGGCGCACACGCTCGAACCCGTCCCCCGAGGGCTGGAGTTTCGTCGCCAGCCTTCTCGGGGTCGGGGGCTCGATCTTTCGTGCTGCACGCCGAGTGGGAGGCATGTTAGGCCAGTGCCTCGATCAGTTGAGCCTTGTTCATGCCGTGGTAGCCGACTACTCCCGCCTCTCGGGCGAAGTCCTTCAGTTCCTTGACGGTGTAGTCCTCGATCTGCGGCTCCTCCTCGGGCTCAGGAGAAGGCTCAGGAGCGACGATCTGCTCTTCGATCTCCTCGACCACCTCCTCAGCCTCTTCAACCACCTGACGGCCTCTGATGGCTTCGAGGTAGGCCTTCTGCGCGGTCCACCCGCGCATCGGGTCATTGCGATCCAAAGACATCAGACCTCTCCCTCCTGCATCTCTCCGGTGTCAGCGACCTCGACCACCGATTCCGGGGTCTGGAGATCGACGGTGTTCGTGACCTCGGGCTTGGGCCGAGGCTTGGGGATCTTTCGGTAGGGGCCGCTCTTGGGCTTGTGCTTGGCGCAGAAATGGACCTTGGAAGCGACCTTGGATGCAGAAACGAAATACGCATCAGCATCGCAGTTCGCGCATTTGATTTTACTCACGATGTATTACCTCCTGGGAATAGGCTACCACGAAGTCCCGTCGGGCTTAGGAGAGAGGATGAGGGTACCTCTCGTCGTGACCGAAACCTGATCTTCGCCTTCGAGAAAGGCTTCCTCGTTAGGCACACTCGCGTAGCCAAGTGCTTCAAGGGTCTTGACCGTAGACTTTTCCACGGGCGAGCCACTAGAGAAGACAAATCGCTGCGTCGTCCCGCCCCCAGAGGGGTGGGGATCGTATGAGACGAGGAGGTCCCCCCTCCCGGCAGCCAGGAGGAGGGACCGTTCCCAATACGAGATGATGGGGTGGGGCTTATTAAGCACTCCTCAAACCTCTCTGCCGCAACTGCGAGCGAAGGTTGCGGATAGAGCGTACATCACTCGTCGTCGTGGAGTGAAAGACAAGGCCAGCGTCAGGGTCCGGGGGGACGAAGCAGAGATGCCCCTGCTTCGAGTCCCGCCGGTAAACGTCCCAACCCTGATCGAGAGCCATGTCCACGATCCGGGCTACGTCCTTGTCCTGGACCTTGATCCGTTTCCTCCTACTCCTAGACAATGACCCCACCCCGCTCCTCTTCGTCCTCGAAGGTCTCGGGGACCTCGTGGGGCTGGAGGACCCTGATGACCTCGTAGCGGCAGACGCGCATCTTCTGCCCGTGGCAGTCGGTCGGCACCGACACCACGTCGCTGGGGTCCACCGCGACCTCGATCAGCACGGCGTCGTAGTTCCACTCACCGAAGTTCCGCGCGTAGGCAACCGTGCCGACGTGGAGACCCGCACCGCAAGCCTCCGAGGGGTCCCAGGCCACGTCCTTACGCTCCATCTCCAGGACAGAGCCGGGGTTGTTCGGCAGGAAGTCCACGTACTTCACGCCGTCCACGACCCCCCTACCGGCGGTGTGGCTCACGTACTGCCCGTTTCCAACCTCACTCACTGACTTGTACGCAGCGATGCGGCCATCCTCACGAATGCTGAAGGACAGGTGCCGCATCCACGAGTACAGGTGCTCACGGCTGTGCTTGCCCGAGTTTCGCAGCAGCCGGTCCAAGAAACGGACCAGAGGCACGAAGTCACGGCTGCCCTGCCGGTAGTAGGCCAGGATCGTCTCACTGATGACCCCGTGCAAGGCCTCACCGTCGAAGATGACGTTGCCGTTGGGGTCGATCTCGATGCGCTCCGAGAGGTCCTTGAGGTGCGAGTCGTCCCCGCTCGTGATGCGGGCGAGGAAGCCGCGAGCGGCCTTGAAGCCCCGAGCGAGCACCGAGCGCAGGTCGAACATGTCCACGATCTCCTGGGGGTCGTGGTCGGCACCCTCCTGGAGCGCCTGCACGATGCCCTCGAAGGAGGGGTGACCGGGGGCGGCGGTGTAGAACCGCCCGCCCTCGAAGACCGTCACGGATGTGGGCTGGTCCTGCTCGTAAACGATGTTGTACTTCATCATGGTTCCCTTCTGCTCGTCTGTGTGTGCTACTAGAGGCGGTACAGGTGGATCGCGTTCAAGTAGTCAACCATGTGCGAGGCCTTCGAGTCAACCTCATCGTTCGAGAGCCCGGTGAGGAGCGGGTAGTCCTCAAGGAGGCCGTCAAAGATCTCCTCTGCCCGCTGCCCATACCAGCCCGAGAAAAGGTCCTCGACCCGGTAGGAGGGGATGTGCTTCAGGATGCTGTCGAGGGCGTGGACCTGCGCGACCCAGTAGTCGCTCGATGCGACACGACGGACAGTAGCGACCCGCTCGTCCAAGATCTCGTCATACCCCTCAAGGCTGTCGGGGTCGGTCCAGAACTGACTCCGCTGCGACCAGCCCCAACGGCCCAGAAGAGCAGAGCGCCAGTACGCACCGCTGACCGAGTTCGGACCAGTCAGAAGCGCCGCTGCGAAGGACCGCTGCGAAGAGGTCAAATTTCCGTAGATCCGATCCACGGTCTTAGTCACGAACCCAAGGAGGTCCGTGTCGGTGATGATGCTGTCCCCGTGGTTACGGTGGAACCTGTTCCACGAGCGCAGGTCCACGAAGACGACCATCACCGGCTCGTCAATGAGTTCGAGGAGGTCGTTGCGGTAGTTCTCCACACGGTCCCGGTCATACTGCTTCACGAGGAGCCGGTACCCATCGAGGTCTTCCTCGCGGATCGAGAAGGAGCGACGGTTGGGCATCCAAGCGGTCACGTAGCGGGCGTTGTTGCCATTACCGTTATCATTACGACTACGCTTCTGGCGCGGCAACTTGATCGAGGAGATCTCCGACCACTCGACACCATCGACGGGAATGTCGAGTTCCTCATTGAAGAGGAACACCGAGTTAACATCGAGATCATTGTCCTCGATGTACTTGTGGATCTTCTTACGCTGGGAGACCGAAAGAGTCTGGGTGTCATGGTTGTGGACCCACAGGAAGCCGTCGTTGAGGAAGGAAGACGTGTCCACGCTGTTAACGCGCGAGGCACGATTTCGCTGGAGGTCGTAGCGCCACGAGTCAGAGACAGCGATGTTACGACCGATGTTCCTGCCCTGCCACTTCCCGACGAAGCGGTTGCCGATGGAGTCACGCCACAGGAGCGTGTCACGGACAGCATCGACGTAGGTCTCCTGAGAGGCGACCGACTCCTCTGCCATCTCCTTCGCAGCCCCGTAGGCCTCCATCAGCGCAAACTTCACGAACGCCTTCGTGCGCTCGGTCTGGGACAGAGACTCCCGGTTAGGCGCGAAGTCAACAGCACCCATCGGCGCATAGACCACGGGGTTGGCACGGGGACCGAAGGGGTTGGCCCCGTAGCCGATAAGCGCGTCGATACCAAAACGGTAGGGGACAGTGCCCATGACAAGAACACCCTGACCGTACGAGTATGAATTACCGGGAGTGTTGACCTCAAGGGCAACCGTGTCCGTCAGGGTACGGAAGGAGGTGCTGGAAATCTCGCTCGGCGCTGCCCCGTCCACGAGCACGCGGTCCTCGGCCCAGTAGACGAAGAAGTCAATCGCCTTCTGCCGGAAGGCAGCGACGTTGCGCTCGGGCACCGGAATCTGGACCTCCGTGCCGGTGTCGTCATCATCGATCGCGTGAGTGTCCACGATCTCGATAGCGCCCACGCCGTCCTCGCCACGAGAGACAAGCACGTTCGTCCCCACGCCGTCCTTGCGCGTGTAGATCGAAAATTGCGAGACATAGGTCAAAGGAGCCTTGGCCCCGAGGCCCAGCATCCCGACCTCCTCGTCGGTCTCGCGCTTCGTGCTCGCGCCGTAGAGCGAAAGGATGTCGAGCACATCATCGACGGACATGCCGATGCCACGGTCACGGACGATGTAGACAGGATTGATCGACGACGGCAGGGAGACCTCAATGGGCTCGTCCTTACCGACGGCCCGGTGGGCGTCGTCAGCGTTGGTCGCGGGCTCGCGGATCGTGGCGAGCGCGGGGTCATTGTACAGGTCTGTCAGGACACCCATGAGGTGCCGCAGGCTGGACTGGTCGATGCCCATCGCCCGGCGCTCACCGCCCATTCCCCCAACGTGGCGGACGCCGGTCTCAGTCGTTGGCCTCATCTTCGTGCTCCCATCTTCGGTTGGCTGCTGTCCGGTGCTGCAAGGCACACTGTACTACTCCCCAGTGTGCCCCGCAACCCAGAGTCTACACTTTCTTGTAGCAACTTTTCCTACGAGACGCCGGGCTCGATCTTCGAGACCTCGTGCGCGACATAGACGACTACTGCGACCGCACCAGCATAAAACGCGGCCATGAGGAGGGCCAGGCCAGCCATGAATCTCACAGCGCGCCTCACGGACGTACCTTCTTCTGCTCGGCCTCCTGGAGCCGGAACCTCTGTGCGCTCGGCATCCCACTAAGGGCGCTGCGGTACAAGCCCTGGTAGCGTTCCTTTTCTTCCTGCATCTTGGCCCACTGAAGGCGAGCCTTCCGAATGTCCTCGTCCTTCTTCACTGACTCACGCTGCAAAGCAGCGACCTGCTTCTTCAGGAGAGAGACAGTGCTGTCGTCACTCGAACCCTCCAGGATGGACAGGATCTTCTTGACCCCGTTACGGATCTCTTCGAGGGAGGGTTCCGTAGCCACAGAGGACTCGTCGGGCTGCGCTCCCCCCTCCTCAGGCTTCGAGTCTCGGTAGTACCAGGAAGGGAGATCCAGGGAATAGTAGACGTGGCTCGCCAGATCCGACTCCTGCACAGAGGCGAAGGAGCCGTTGTTCCCGGAGTAGGGGGAGGTCGAAGGATACCCTTCACTGTTAAAGCCAGCGTTCATGCGAGCGACAACGGCTTCAGAACCAGGGCCGTATACATGACGCTCGATAGAGGAACGAAGGTGCAAGTAGACCAACATTTCAGCGACCTCGTGAACCTTCACGTAGGTAACTGAAGACGCTCCATCACTCCACTCTCGGCGCAAGAAATACTTCTTACCGTAAACTCGTCGGCCAATGGTGATGACGTGCTGGGAAGCACCATCCACCACCGCCGCTACCTTCACGTAGACAATCTCACTGGGGTGCTGCATGCTTATCCCACCGCCTTCGTGTACGTCTTCTTAGGCCGTCCAACCCCGCTGCGAATCGGTTCGGATTCCACAAGCACCCCGGCCTCTTCCAGCGACCGCAGGCTGCGAGAGGCGGTCGTCTTCGGTAGATCGAGACGCTTTGCTACATCACCCGCACTCATGGGCCAGTCCCACTCCCGCGCGTTGCTGACGTACTCACGCACGCGGGGATTGACGCTCGTGTTGCCCTTCACGATCCCGGCCCGGCGCAGTACCGTCCTCGGCACGCCGGACTCGATGAAGACCTCAGGCTTGACGCTCTTGCGGTGAGCCCAGATCTGAGCGTAGGTAATGAAGTCCTGCTCCAGAGCCTCTACATCGACATCTTGCGCGTCGATGATCTGCTGCTGGAGTTCCAGTCTTCGCAAGACATCATCCTCCTCTGCCAACTCTGCCGTCAGCCCATCGATGCCCTGGTGGTCTACGAACGCCCAATCCCCATCCCTGAGATAGGTAAGGTAGTCCGCTACTGCTCGATCCTCAACCGTCTGTCGGTCCATCCGACTCCTCCTCCAGATAGGTAATAACCCATTGCGGGGAGATGAACGTCTCGACCCCACCCGGAGACCCTACGCGGCCCGTCTCGACGTGGTGTGCCGAGCGACCCCCGGCATGATACGAGCCCACGAGGATGCCCTCGATGGTCTCCTGACCGTGGACGAGTCTGACCTTGTGGGGCTCCGATGCCGGTGCGTCCATCTCCCCTCCCTGTTTAGGTCACCCCACCGTACTGGTCGAAACTCTGGGTGTCAACCCTCGTCGGGCATCTGCTCGGCATAGAAGTCCTGCGGACCCCACCGAGCCACCCCGTCCTGGATACGAATCCCCTGGTAGTGAAAGCGCCCGTCGGGATGGAAGTCGATGACAGAGCACCCCTGCGTCCAGTTTTCAGGACGGCCCTTGGCCTTACCCTTGGAGTCGAGCCCAGAGTGGAAGGAGGGCACCGCTCCACGGTCTACGCGGGCGAGGGTGCCGGGAGAGGCAGCCATGACCTCCTGCGGGCCTCTCTCAGTCTCGTGTGTAACCCAGTGCTCCTCGACCCTGTGAACGTGACCGAAGATCGTGGAGACCATCGAGGAGTTCGCTACCGCCGCCGCTGTGGAGGAATTCGACCGCACCTTCTCGCCGTGCATGGTCTTGAGGTTGCTATTGACCCAGAACGTGTCGGATGGATACCCATCGATGTATTCGATACCCAGTTCATCAAACCGTAACAGGTAGGGGACGCTCATTACCGGCCACGAGTCCGGCAGATTCGCCCTACGGATTCCAAACGCTGCCATGGCATTCGTCAGGATGTAGTCAGGGAGACGCTTGTCGTGGTTGCCCTCGTGTACAACGATCCTGGCGTTCGGGACCGTCGCCCGCTGGCGCGCGAGGAAACGGTGGGAGTAGTCGAGAGTAGGCTGCACGGTGCGGGTGAAGGACGGATCTTTCGCGTACCGAGAGATCTCGGCCAGATCGAGGAGATCCCCGATATTGATGATGAGATCCGGCTTGGCCTCTTTACAGACCGCGAAGGCCGTGTCGATGGCCCGCTGGTCGTACATTGGCTCGGCCGCATCGAGATCGAGACTCCTCCGTACACCGACCTGAGCATCGGGGAAGACGAAGGCTCTCTGCCACCCCCCGTCCCGCTTCGGAGAGGCAGTCTTCGAGGCCCTGACCGGGGCTTGTGCTGCACGTTGTACAACGGGCCACTCAGGCCCCTCCTCCCAGGTCGGGGAGAAGACGATGCCCGTCTGATCGACAGTGTGGGCCACGCCCTCCTTGTCCTTGTAGAAGCCTTGCCAGACATTGACCCGCTTGATCGAGCCAACCTCACTGACATCGATACCCTGCCGTTCGAGAAGATCAGCCAGAAGCCCGATCCTCTTTCGACGAGAACTTTCCGACTCCGGGATCTCCTCCACGAGGCTCATGCGTCATTCCGATCACGGAAAAGGCCGCATGAAAAGCACCGCCCGTGCCTATGCCGATCCACTGTCGAGCGCGTCATCACATACCCACGATCCGAAAAGAATTGGGCGATAGCGGGGGAAGTGCGCTGAAGAAGAGCCTCCTCTACCTCACCCCGACCCCACTGCTCAAGGATGTCCACGAACTTGCAAACCTGCCTGCTCCCTGTCTCAGGGATCTCATCGACCAGCGCCATGAAGAGGCCTTTCATCTTGGAGTGCGCGGCTTCGGCAGACAACAGTGTACAGGAAGAGGGGCCGTCGCTCATCGAACGACGACCCCTCTCCCCACCTACCGGACGATCTCGACCTCAGCGTGGTCCCCGAGGTCGAGGAAGTCGAGTCCGTCGATGGCGCTCCCAAGGAGCACCCGCTCAACGGTCTCCCGACGATCCTCATCGGGAGCGTCGTCTAGGACGACCCGGAGGTGGATGACTCGACGACTCGACGGGTCCCAGCGGCTCCCAGCAGCAGCGGTGTTGACGATCATCTTCGTGCTCCTCTCGCTCGTGGCGGTGGACCTTGCGGAGCCCTCAGACTACTACACCCAGTCTACAGTTGCAACGACTCATCCCAGCCCTTGATAGGGACGGTCCACCCCGTCAACTCGATCTCAACACCGTCGTCATTATCCCGATCCCACTGCTTAAGGATGTCCACGGAGAAGGGAGACGTGACCCACTTCTCCAGTATGATGACAGCCCTTCCCCGCTTCGCGGCCTCTTTAATCAAAGACTCTCTCATGTATGCAAGGGATAGATCCTGCACATCTTCAAGGATGCGCCAGGAAAAGAACTGTCTTACGTGCAAGGAAGTAGGTACGGCCCACATCAGAGCGTCTACAACGGCCTTAGAGAGCCAGGGAGTCTCCTCCACGTAGGGAGAGGGAGCCTTCTCGAAAGGATTAGGGCGCAAAGGTATAGGGATACGAGTCTCAACACCCTCCACACCGCTCATCAGTTGAGCACCCCGGTCTGGGTATCAGTGTGGCTAGAGCAGTAGAGACGGTGGCGGAAGTAGGTCCCGAGGGCGATGACAGCCTGAAGCGCGTCCTCGAAGTCGTGCGCGATACCCGTCAGCCCCGGTACCTCTTTGGCCGCGACAGCGAGACTCTTGCCCGCCTGGATCATCGACACACCAGCCCTAGAGGCGAAAGCCGAAGCATCTCTCCGACTGACCTCATTACCACGGCTGAGGGCAGCCTGCACATCCTCGATGTGACCCACGGTGTCCCTAAGATTCTCCTGTGCGGTGTAGGCAGCAAAGACGCCCCCTTCTTGCTCCTTCACCTGGCCTCGAAGGCGGCGCAGGAGGGCGACCAGCGCCCCCGCTAGATCATGCAGTTCCATCTCAGCAGCATTCATCTTAGTCCTCCTTAGGCAGCGGGCCTACAGTGTGGTGCAGGATGGTGTCGTTAGGGCCGGGCGGTCGTCGGAGGCCCCACATGCGGGGGCGTCGGCGGTAGTTGATGGGGTCGCGCTGGCAGTCGGGGCACAACCACAAGCCGTCATCGGTGTGCTCCCACTCGGCGTCGTGGGCGTAGTACTCGGCGTCCTCTCGATGCGACCAGGCGGTCGTGTCACCCCAGGCGTCGGGGATACGGGCCTCGCAGCCCTCACCGTCGCATTCCAGCCAGTAGCAGGGAGCGCTTCTAATAGGCATCACTCGTCACCGTCCTCGGCGTCGAGCGCGGCCCACAGGCGAGAGTTACGTTCCCACCCGGCGAGGCCGATTCCGACATCTGATTGGTGCTCCTCGATCGCCTCACGCAGCCGGTCGGCCTCAGCCTCAGCCTTCACGGCACGTTCCGACAGCGCGGCGATTTCGTCGTCAAGTCGGTCATGCGCACGCTCGAAGTCGTCGTAGTAGTACGTCATCGGTCGTCCTCCTTAGGCTCATAGAAGAAGCCTAGCGCGATCACGATGACCACGAATGCCAGCCATAAAGCGATTAATACGGCGCTCGTGAGCATCTTGATCCACCATGTAGTAGTGCTAACAGTTAGAACGTAGCCGCCTAGCGGCAAAAGAGCCAGTAACATCACCACGTAGAAGGTTCGGAACAGTTGCCGCTCACGCTTACTCATCAGTCCTCTTCCTCCTCGTCCTCGGGGTCGAGTACCGATGCAGCGTGCTCGAAGGCCTCTTTGAGCGTGGATTTACCGTGGCGTCGGGGGGCGATGACCTCGGTACCATGAAGCGCGAGAACGAGACGGGCAAGTGCCCCCTGCAACTTCTCGATCTCATCAAGAACCCTAACCTTCTCTTCCTCAACCTTCTT